>Ga0074193_1001943_pt1 | contig 21411 bp, 11 predicted proteins | sample EPASupsiteHSE605_FD_64523 | JGI IMG/M metagenome (GOLD analysis project Ga0074193, IMG submission 64523) | Bioremediated contaminated groundwater from EPA Superfund site, New Mexico - Sample HSE6-05 | ecosystem: Environmental > Aquatic > Deep subsurface > Groundwater > Contaminated ... | reverse complement strand
CAAACCCCACCTGATTCTTAGTTGAACGAATCCAGGGACGTAGCCGCTCTTTACTCCCACTTTGCAGAAAAGCAGAGAACCAAAATCTACGATTTTGTGTGAATCGCTTTCACAGAGTGCATGAAAGTGAAGACCATCTATACCTTCGGGAAGTTCCGGACCTAATTCCCCAGCCAAAATTCCCAATCTTGAACCGGGAGCACAGGGATTGTAAAGGTCGGTTTCCACTTCGGAAAACTCAGGATTTATGCGTAACCCGAGTGATACCTTTTTGCCCGAGGCTTTCACCATGGGGTAAAAGCGTTTGTACTGATTCAGTGAATTAAAGGTAATATGGCTGCTGAGCTTGATAATCTGATTGAATTCTTCAGGAGTGTAAACGGGAGCATAGGTATGTGCTTCGCTGCCCATTTCTTCTACTGCCAGACGTGCTTCGTTGAGCGAACTAGCTGTAGCCTGTGTAAAACCAAATTCATTCAGAACAGGAAACGCACTCCACATGGCAAATCCTTTAAAAGCAAGGATGATTTCGGCACCGCTACGTTCCTTTACCTCTTTGATTAACTGTAGATTATTGCGTAAGCGTTCTTCTTCCAGAAGATAACAAGGAGATGGTATTTGGGTGAAATCTATAGGCATGTTGTTGTGGTTAATGTTGAATGAAATAAAAGAACCGAAGCTGTTGGGATTTAACAAGCTCCGGTTATATGAATTTATTCGAAAGCCGGATCTTTATTTTTCCCCCAGACTGGCAATTTGTTCCTGAAGTGCTTTTATTTTTTGTTCGGCATCGGCTTGTTTTTTGCGTTCCACATCTACAACCTGCACGGGAGCATGATTTACAAATCGTTCGTTTTCAAGCTTTTTTTGTACAGATTGCAGAAATCCCTGTGTATATTCGAGCTCTGTTTTCAGCTTTGCAATTTCTTCTTTGATATTTACATTGGCGGTGATAGGAACAAAATTTTCGATGGTTCCTACCATAAACGAAAGAGCACTTTCTGGCTTTGTTTTTACATACTGCAGGGTGTCGAGGTTACAGAGCTTTGCAATTACCGGATCGAAAGAAAGTTCACCGGAATTGGGTCGCTGATCCATAACCTGAAGTGTAAGTATTTCTTTTTGAGGAATATTCTTGTCTTTACGAATAGAACGGAGGTTGATAATTACTTCGCGGGCAACATCGAAGCGTTTAAGCAAAATATGATCAATTTCCTCTGGTTTGGGCATTTCGGAAATCATGATAGATTCTTCTGTACCACGTTCGCGGATGAGGTGCCATATTTCTTCGGTGATGAATGGCATGAACGGATGTAATACCTGTATCAGTTTTTCGAAGATCGTGATGGTCTTCTTATACGTGTAGCCGTCGATAGCTTGTCCGAACGAAGGTTTGATCATTTCAAGATACCATGAGCAGAAATCATCCCAAATGAGTTTGTAAAGTGTCATCAGTGCATCACTGAGGCGGTATTTTTCGAAATGCTCTTCAATAACAGTAAGGGTTTCGGCCATCTTTGATTCGAACCAAAGAACGGAAACATGAGAAGAAACAGGTTGAACGGTAGTTTCATCCACATTGAAACCTTTGATTAAACGAAGGGCATTCCAGATTTTATTGCTGAAGTTACGCCCTTGTTCGCAAAGCGATTCATCGAAAGGTAAATCGTTACCGGCAGGTGAGGTGAGCAACATTCCCATACGAACACCATCGGCACCAAATTTTTTTATCAACAGAATTGGATCGGGAGAATTTCCGAGCGATTTCGACATCTTTCGTCCCAGTTTATCGCGAACAATCCCCGTGAGATATACATTGTTGAATGGAATTTCGTTACGATATTCCAATCCGGCAATAATCATACGGGCAACCCAGAAAAAGAGGATTTCAGGAGCTGTAATCAGTTCGTTGGTTGGATAGTAATATTTGATGTCAGGATTTTCCGGATTCCGAATTCCGTCGAAAACAGAAATGGGCCAGAGCCATGACGAGAACCATGTGTCAAGAACATCTTCATCCTGAATCAGATCTTCGGGTTTCAGATTAAGTTCCGGGAATCGTTGTTGTGCCAATACCAGTGCCTTTTCAGCATTCATTTCCACAACATATTCGCCGTTAGGCAAATGCCATGCCGGAATTTGTTGCCCCCACCAGAGCTGACGTGAAATACACCAGTCTTTCACGTTTTCCATCCAGTGGCGATAGGTATTTTTGAATTTTGCAGGGTGAAATTTGATGGTATCGTCCATTACCACATCCAATGCCGGCTTAGCAAGATTTTCCATCCTGAGAAACCATTGCAGGGAAAGTTTTGGTTCAATAACGGCATCCGTACGTTCAGAAAAGCCCACTTTGTTTATATACTCTTCTTCTTTTTCCAAATGACCTTTTTCACGAAGTTCTGCAGAAATTTTTTCACGAACATCGAAACGATCTTTACCAACATAGAGCTGTGCTTTTTCGTTGAGTGTTCCGTTATCGTTAAAGATATCAATAGATTGTAGCTTGTGTTTGAGTCCAATATTGTAGTCGTTAATATCATGAGCCGGAGTAATTTTTAAGCATCCGGTACCAAATTCGCGATCAACATATTCGTCATAAATAACAGGAACAGAGCGGTTAAGCAACGGAACCAACACACGTTTCCCTTTGAGATACTGATAACGCCCGTCTTCCGGATGTACGCAAACAGCTGTGTCACCCAGTATAGTTTCGGGACGAGTGGTTGCGATGGTGATATATTCACCGTTTCCATCTTCGATAAAATAACGGAGATAGTATAGTTTGCTGTTTACTTCTTTGTAAATAACCTCTTCATCAGAGAGAGCCGTAAGAGCCTTTGGATCCCAGTTCACCATACGAACACCACGGTAAATAAGACCTTTATTATACAAATCAACAAATACCTGAATTACGGACTGATACAAGGTTTTGTCCATAGTGAAACAGGTACGGCGCCAATCGCAACTTGCACCAAGTTTTTTTAATTGTTCAAGGATGATTCCGCCATGTTTCTCCTTCCATTCCCATGCATGTTTGAGGAATTCTTCGCGGGTAAGTGTTTTTTTATCAATGCCTTCTTCACGAAGCTTAGCCACAACTTTAGCCTCTGTGGCAATAGAAGCATGGTCGGTACCGGGAACCCAACAGGCATTTTTCCCCTGCATACGAGCACGACGAACCAGAACATCCTGAATCGTATTATTCAACATGTGCCCCATGTGTAATACTCCGGTAACATTTGGAGGAGGAATTACAATGCAATAAGGTTGACGTTCGTCAGGATCAGAATTAAAAAGACCTTTTTCCATCCAGAAAGAGTACCATTTATCTTCCAGTTGTGATGGGTCATACTTGGGTGGTATTTGAATCAGTTCCATGGTTATTCTAAGTTGAGAAGGGCAAAAATAGGGAAAAATCCCGAATGTGAGGATGAGAAAGTGATGCAATGATAAGGGAAGAGGGTGTTGATTTGCGATTTCAGAATGACGATTGAAGGGATTAACCTACAGAAGATATGGCTATAATGTTTTTTTAATGAGTATATTGCGAATTGAGATTGGAGAAATCATCTACAAGTCTGCCGGATGTTCCCCAACTTCTTTTTTCCAGCCCTTTTTGAGTAGCAATTAAAAATTATGAACTTCAAACAACTCTTCGGTATTGTTATCTTTGAATCAAAAAAAAGAATGGACTACAGTTATAAATATCCTCGTCCGGCGGTTACGGTTGACATTTTTATTTATCGGAATTCAGATAAAGGTTTAGAAGTGCTGCTTATCAGACGAAAGCATGAACCATTCAAAGATTGTTGGGCGTTTCCGGGAGGGTTTATGGATATGGACGAAACGCTCGAAGAGGCTGCTACTCGTGAGCTTGAAGAGGAAACGTCTCTAACCGGAACAGGATTGACGCAATTTAAGACGTACAGCAAGGTGGACCGAGATCCGCGGGGTAGAACCATCACGGTAATGTTTTATGGCAAAGCTTCTGAAAATGCCGAAGTTCATGCAAATGATGATGCGGCTGAAACTCAGTGGTTTTCGGTATTTGAACCTCCGGTATTAGCATTTGATCATCAGGAGATCTTTGATGAGGTTTTTGAGAAATTGTTTGGTATGTCTTATTGACGTTACATTCCTCTGGTTTTCCGATATAATTCCACAGCAAACAGGTCGGTCATTCCTGAAATAAAATCGAGAACCGACATAATTTGCTCGTAAGCAGATGTTTCTTCGGTATGAAATTGATTAGGAATGAGTTTCAACAGCTTATCCTGGTAGTGATTTTTCTTTTTCGAGAGTACAGCCGGAACAAGTTCTTCCAGTAGTTCACCAATGATTTTATATCCGGCAATCTCTTTTTCAATCACTTGTTGAACGTTATAGATTTTTTCAACCGAATCATGACTGATAATTTTCATCGCATTCTGGATTTCAGTATCCAGATATTTATCAAGTCCTGAAGAAAGCTCTCCTTTTAAAATTTCATCCTGCTTATTGAAAAAAGTTTCCGAATAGTGATTGATAAGCCGGTTGATGGCTTTTGCCCGAAGGAAAGAGATCCGGTCGTTGGCATCGCGGATGCCATCCATGCGGCTTTTGGCTTTTCCGGCTTCATCACCCAGTAGCGACAATAAATAATCGGCAGCTTCTTTTTCGGAAATAATTTTCAATCGGTGAGCATCTTCTAAATCGATAATATTGTAGCAGATATCATCGGCGGCTTCAACCAGATAGGAGAGAGGATGCCTGCTGAAAACCATTGGATTATCAGATATTTTTTGAATTCCTAATTTTTGGAATAATCGTTCAAACGTAGCTTTATCCGATTGAAAAGTGCCATATTTTTTAGTGATTTTCAATTTATTATATCCTACAGCTGTTGATTCGCAAGGGTATTTTATAAGTGAAGCAAGTACGCTGTAGGTAAGACAAAAAGGATTTTCAGTTTGTCTTGCGGGCAGATGCGTAAGAATTCGAAAAGTGTTGGCGTTGCCTTCAAATGATGTTAAGTCTTCCCACTCTTCTTTCCGTACACGTTTTTCATATTCAGAACCTTGCCCTTCGATAAAATAGTGAGATATAGCTTTTTCGCCGGAGTGACCAAAGGAAGGATTTCCTAAGTCATGCGCCAGACAGGCCACCGAAACAATTGTTCCGATTTCATCAATCAGTGGATTTTCATCATAAGACTTGCTTTCGCGAAACTTTGTGCTGAAAATTGTTCCTAAGCTACGACCTACGCTTGCTGTTTCAAGACTGTGTGTCAGTCTGTTATGAACAAAAGTACTACCTGGAAGCGGAAAAACCTGTGTTTTGTTTTGCAAACGACGAAAAGGAGAAGAAAAGATTAACCGGTCATAATCCCGCTGAAACTGAGAGCGGTCAAACGAAGTATTTTCGTTGGCAACATTTTCTTTCCCATGTCGAAGTGAGCTTAAAAGCTGATTCCAATTCATCAAAGGTGAATTTAGTTTAACTCTTTTTCGTTGACATCCAATTGTTTTTGATCCAGAAAATCGAATAATGTCAGCCTGCGAATTTCGAAATATTTCAGCCAGTAATTACGAAGTGCCTGAATATAATCTTGTTTGGCCTGATCTTTCTCCGAAACGGCGATGTTGAAATCGGTAATTCCGATTTTTCCAATCAAGTAACGAGCTTTGGTAACTTCAAATCGCTTTGCACCAATTGTATCTGCTTTTGAGGCAATCATCAACTGATTTTCCTGCATTTTATACTGCAAAACTTTTATCAGAACTTCTTGTTCGAAATCAGTTTTTTCCTGAGCTACCTGATTTTGAATTACCTCTTGGTTCGATTCGGCAACCTTTACTTTTGCTTTCCCTAAGCCCCAGTCAACCAGCGGAATCTGAACTCCAAAAACCAGTTGTTGACGATCCTGGGCGTTTTTGTAAACGCTGGCAAGCTCAGGGGAACTCTGCGTAAGACCGTATAAAGCGTACAGGTTTGCCGAGAATCGGCTTTCGGCTTTTGCCTGGTTTACACTGCTTTTTGCTTCCAGTAATTTTCGCTCATACGACAGAGCATCCGAGCGATTATTTTTTGCATAAGCCAAAGCATCACTCGATTCAACTTTCATGTTTACAGGCTTTTGGGGTAAAATTAAATCAAAATCAATGGTTTCTTTAATTCCCAGGAAAGATTTTAATTTGAAAAGATTAATATCAAGATCATTTTTGGATTGTTCTACCTGCAAATTAGAGTTTAGTAAAGCAAGTTCAAGCTGAAGAAGTTCATTTTCAGCAATTTTACCCAAGTTATATCTTCCCTGCGCAATTTTGTACAGGGTATCGTTATTAGCCTGATTTACTTCAGCAATACGAAGCCTGATCTGGGCGTAGAGTAAATCAAAAAACATATTAACTGCTTTTGAAGAGAGGTCTTCCATACTTTCCAGATAACGCTGCTTCGCTTCTTTATAACGAATAGGCTCTATTTTTCGTTGCCATCGATATTGATTGTATCCGAAAATAGGTTGGCGCAAACCAATTGTAAATGGACTTGAAAGATAGGATGAAATAGTTGAATCTCTGTAAATATCCAATCGTTCAAGGGTTGAGTTCATAAATATTTCGCCGCCGGTGATACCAATTTTTTGGGTAAGTGAAAGGTCTCCCGAGAAACTTGCAGATTTCTGACTTTGATAGACTTCGCTCCCATCAGGCAATGTGATTTTTGAGATAGAACGATTGAAGGAAGGTAAGGTTGCATCCAGTTTCAGTTGTGGTAGCAGTCCGGCTTTGAAGGTTCTGTATTGCCAGTAACTTGTAAGAAACTGATTTTTAGCAACCAATGCATCGCTTGATTGTTTTCGGGCAAGTTCCAGAACCCGGCCGAGATTTAAAACTTCTCTGCGGTTTTGTGCATTAAGAGAGAACAAATTCAGGAAGAGAAACACTATAATGAGATTGTATTTTTTCATAGATGTTTTGAATTCAAATTGTTGCAAGTGTTATTCGTAACGTAATGAAGAAACAGGATCCTGATTTGCTGCTTTACGAGCAGGCATATATCCAAACAGAATTCCCACAGTAGCCGAAACTCCAAAAGAAATCAATACTGAAAGTGGTGAAATTATGGTAAGAATATCGGCAAAACGGGTAATCAGTTTTGACAAGATTATTCCGAGAAAAATTCCAAGAATACCCCCGGAAAGACTGATTAGAGTAGCTTCTGTAAGGAATTGAAGCACAACATCATTTTTTTGTGCCCCCAATGCAATCCGGACGCCAATTTCTTTGGTACGTTCTACAACGGAAGCAAGCATGATGTTCATGATTCCAATTCCACCTACGATGAGTGAGATACTTGCAATAGCTCCAAGTACAATATTAAAGATATCTTTAGTTTTTTGCTCCTGTTTCAGTAACATTTCGGGAACTTTGATTTCAAAATCTTCTACTCCCTGATGTCTGCGTAACAGCATGGCCTTGATTATACTGCAGGTAACATCAATGTCTTTGCTCTCTTTTACCTGAACCACTATTTTATCGAGTTGATTTTTACCGACATCAGCATCTCCTCCGGAGGACGAAACCATTACATCTCCATCAAAAATTACCATTCCGTTACCTCCCTGAATATCGCGGGCAGTAATTAAAGCGCGGTCTTTATAGCGGAGTAATAATGTTTGTATCGGAACAAAGATCTGATTAGTATAATCGTCAATACCAAGAGTTTCGGAGCTATTTTTTGAGAAAGCTTTTCCTTCAAGAACTCCGATAACTTTTAGCCAAACATCACCACATTTAATATAATTATTCAACGCTTCATCTTTGGTGAAAAAACGGGTTTTAACTCCGGGCCCGATAATGCAAACAGGCATTCCATTTTCCATTTGCTGCTGGCTAAAGGTTTGCCCGGATTGTAAATTGATGTTGAAAAGTGTAAAATAGTCAGGCGTTACACCGGATACCTTCGCTTTGTTACTTTTCCCATCTTTCAATATTGTGGTTTGGTAAACTATTTCAGGGCTTACTTTGCTGATAGACGGGATGATATTACGAATACTTTCGGCATCTTTTAATGTAAGGCCGGGAGTGAACTTTTCCGTTTGCTTATTATTTTCGTTGTTATTTTGTTGGTTTTGATCATTGTTGTTATTTTCATTTCCTGTGCTTTTCCCTTCCGCTTTAGGTTGAATGATAATGTTGTTTACCCCAACAAGTTTAATCTGATTCAGAATTTCCTGACGAGCTCCGGATCCTATGGCCATCATCGCAATAACGGCGGCTACACCAAAAATTATTCCCAGAGCAGTAAGCATGGAACGGAATTTATTGGCAATAACGGCTTCTAATGCAATGTCAAAAGTGTATAGATAGCGTTGAGATTTACTGATTTTTGATGCCATAATTAATCTAGTTTGCGTAAAGTATAGTCTTCAGCATCAGCTGGAGGATTGAGCAAAACCTGATCTTCTTTTTCCAATCCTTTTTTGATGATGATTTCATTTTCATTAGTAGCTCCGGTAAGTACCTGTTGCTTAATATAACCGTTTCCTGACTTTTTATAAACGTAAGAAATTTTTCCTGACTGATGGACTGATTCTATCGGGATAAACATCACTTTGGGTATTTTCGCTGTGTGAATCATGTTTTTGGTTGTCATTGCAGGACGAAGAATAGAATCAAATTCGTTTACTTCGATTCGTACCTCAAACACTTTGGTATTGGTTCCTCTCATTTGCTCACCAATGTTGGCAACTTCAGTTACTTTTCCGGTAAATTTTTTCTCTGGAAAAGCATCTACCCCAATTGATACAATTTGCCCTGGCTTTATTTTGCTGATATCGATTTCGTTCACATAGGTTTTTGAGATCATTTTCGAGAGATTAGGTAATGTTGCCACCACGTTTTCCCATGCACTTAATGTTGATCCAGGACCGACTTTTTTTCCATCCCAATCACGTTTGTAAATTACCATCCCCGCCTTAGGGGCCTTGATTGTAAATTCCTGAACTACTTGCATCATGCTTTCATAGCGGCGTTTGGCTTGTTCGTAAGTAGCCATCACTTCCGACATATTTGCACGTGCTTTGCTTAGCTTGAGTTTATAGTTTTGTTCGGCTTGCTTGTATGCACGGTCTGATTTTTCGAGATCTATTTCAGCCTGACGAATGCTTGCAGGAGGTTCATATTTTGATTGATCGAGAATAATTTTTTTTTCTTCAAGTGCATATTTTAAATTAACAAGTTCATCACGGGCTCCACGCATTTCGAGGGTAGTATCTAATTTTGTTTTGGTAATCTGTGTTTGAAGTTTGTCCAGTTCTGTTTCCACGTCCTTCATTTTGTTACTGATTTCGGTGCGGTCAAGCGTTGCCACATAGGCACCTGAATCAACAACGGTTCCATCAGCAATGATATCGCTGATTTTCACCTGCCATATTTGAACAGAACGAAGTCCTTGCGGACCATAAATCAATTCCGAACTTTTGGCTTCCAGTTCACCGGTTGTGGTTACATCAATCAGAAAATCTCCTGATTTTACTTTTGCCCACACTTTTTCTTCTTCACTTTTTTTGCTGGGAATCAGAAATAATACAAGGATTAAAATTGCCAGTACAGAGCCTGCAATTATCCAGCGACGTGTTTTAGGTTGTAATGTTTTAAATCTCATTGTCTTAAAGATTTTCGTTCGGTTAAGTTATGCCAAAGTGAATTCTAAATTAATAGGGAGTCATACGTAATATAATGCCAATAAATCGAAATGTTAATGCCAATCATGTGTAGGAAGATTAGGCTGTTCTATTTTTCTCAATCGGTTTTATCATACAAAGGTACCGGATTTTGAGGTTTATTCAGCTGCTTCGCATATCCGGAAAAACAAAAAGCCACTTCGTTAAACGTAGAAGTGACTTTTAATATTATTTTATTCTGTTTATTTTTTCCCTGCTTTATGGCCTGAAATGGCATAGTAGAGGATTATCAGATAACATGGAATAGCGATCCAATATGCCTGTTGAGTACTTCCCAGTAAGTGTGATAACCATCCATAAACCAATGGTAATAATGCTCCTCCTGCAATTGCCATAATAAGCAAAGCCGATCCAAGTTTGGTAAATTTACCTACCCCATCCAATGCAAGAGGCCATATTGCGGGCCAAACTAATGAGTTTGCAAAGCCAAGCAACGCAATAAAAAGTACAGTATAAGGAATGGTTAAGGTAAGTGGTTGGAACGTCAACAAGTCAATAAACGGAATCTCAATGATATGAGATGCAGGAATAAATATTGCCGCCAACGTAAATATAATTCCAAGAGATGCGCAAATAGTCAATGCATTTTTCTGCGAGATTACTTTTGGAATCGATGCTACGCCCAAAAAATAACCTACTACCATGAATATAAGCATTAATGAGGTAAAATACTTTGCTGAGCTCATGGTAACGCCCAATGAATCACCATAACGGATAATGGTATCACCGGCAATTACTTCAACACCTACGTAAAAGAAAAGTGCAATAACACCCAGTATCAGGTAAGGGTAGTTGAAGATTGTTTTATGTTCACTTGCATTTTGAGTAGCTTCTTCATCTTTTTCGGGGTTAATTTCGGGAAGATGTGCAAAACGTAACATCAATGCCAGTACCGCCAGAAATCCGGTCATATAGAGATACGGCATGATTAAGCGATGGGCAAGTTCATCAAGCAAAGTAGTACGTTGAGTGAGGTCAGTCAGATTTGCCAGAGTTTCCTTTATTTGTTCTGCGTCTTTTAATAAAATAGAAGCCAGTAAGATAGGTGCTAAAACGCCTGCCACTTTGTTACAGATTCCCATAATACTGATACGCTTGGCCGCACTTTCGATGGGTCCGATGATTGTTACATACGGATTAACAGCAGTTTGTAGCAATGCCAAGCCAGTTCCCAGTACAAATAGACCGGTTAAAAATAAGAAATAAGAGCGGCTTAATGCTGCAGGAACAAACAAGAGCGAACCTACTGCCATTACGAAGAGGCCAAGTGTCATCCCATTACGAAACCCGACTTTTTCCAATATTTTGGAAGAGGGTATTGCCATTATAAAATAAGAAATATAAAAAGCAAATGTTACTAAATATGCCGAAATATCATTGAGTTCACAAGCTGTTTTCAGAAACGGAATTAAAGCTCCGTTGAGCCAGGTTACAAATCCGAATAGAAAAAATAATACTCCAATAAGAGAGATAGATATAAGATACTCTTTCTTGCTGTTAAGTTGACCGTATTTTGACATAGAAGCTATTTTCCTGCAATATTATCAAAAATAATCGAATTTCTACAGCTCAAATTCATTTGATTGCAAAAACTAAAACGATTTTGAATAAATCAATGTGCAAATGTCCTATTTCGAAATACTCCGTAAAATTTCAAGTGCTTCATCTACGGTTTTTACCTTGTCGAATACAACCGAAAGTTTGTTGTTCTGTTCGCGCATACGGCAGGTTTTAGGATTTTGTTGCAAATACTGTATTACTTTACCAAAGCGTTCTGACTGAAAGTATGGGGATTCATTGTTCGGGACGAAGTATCCAATAAGTTTTTCCTGTTTCAGAATGATTTTTTCCAATCCGGTTTCTTTGGCACATCGGCGTAAACGGATCGTATTTACCAGATTGATAGTTTGCTCGGGGATTGCGCCGAAACGGTCAGTTAACCGGCTTTGGAATGCTTCGAGTTCACGATCAGTCTCCAGATTATCCAGCTCTTTGTAAAGGCTCAAACGTTCACGGATGTTGCTTATGTAATAGTCGGGAATCAGGATTTCGAGATCGGTTTCTATCTGACATTCTTTTACTGCGAACTCTTCATTTTCAAGCTCCTCGGCATAAAGCTCACGAAATTCAGTCTCTTTCAGCTCCCGAATAGCTTCGTCCAGAATTTTGTGGTACATATCATACCCTATTTCGGAAATAAAACCGCTTTGTTCTCCTCCTAAAATATTTCCGGCACCGCGTATATCTAAATCGCGCATGGCGATGTTGAATCCGCTGCCAATGTCGGAAAACTCTTCGATGGCTTTAAGCCGCTTGCGGGCTTCATCTGAAAGCAGATAGGGTGGTGGTGCCAATAAATAGCAGAATGATTTTCGGTTACTACGTCCCACACGACCGCGAAGCTGGTGCAAATCACTTAGTCCGTAATTTTGAGCTTCATTGATAATGATGGTGTTCGCATTCGGAATATCCAGACCATTTTCGATGATGGTAGTCGCAATCAGAATATCAAATTCACCTTCAATAAAGCCCAGCATCACTTCTTCCAGTTTGTGACCTTCCATTTGTCCATGACCGATGCAAACTCTGGCATCTGGTACAATTCGTTGGATTAGTCCGGCTATTTCATTGATATTCTGAACTCTGTTGTGAACAATATAAACTTGCCCGCCTCGCGAAAGTTCATAAATAATTGCATCCCGAATAACCTCTTCATTAAACGGATGTAACTCTGTTTGAACGGGGTAACGATTAGGTGGTGGAGTGCTGATGATCGACAAGTCACGGGCTCCCATCAATGAAAATTGTAATGTTCGTGGAATAGGCGTGGCAGTAAGAGTCAGGGTGTCAATATTTACTTTTATCTCTTTCAGCTTTTCTTTGATACCGACTCCAAACTTTTGCTCTTCATCAATAATCATTAATCCTAAATCTTTAAATTTCACATCTTTACTTACGATACGATGTGTTCCGATCAGGATGTCCACTTTCCCTTCTTCTAATTCTTTTAAAACCCTGTTTTTTTCTTTAGTGGAGCGAAAACGGTTGATATATTCTATTTTACAAGGAAAATCTTTTAACCGGTCACGAAAAGTTTTATAATGCTGCAAAGCCAAAATAGTAGTAGGAACCAGTACTGCAACCTGTTTACTATCAGTAACGGCTTTAAATGCAGTTCGAATAGCCACTTCGGTTTTTCCGAACCCAACATCACCACATACCAGACGGTCCATAGGAGCAATGGATTCCATATCACGTTTTGCATCGTATGTAGCCTTGTATTGATCAGGAGTATCTTCATAGATGAATGAAGCTTCCAGTTCGTTTTGAAGGTAAGTATCTGCACTGTAGGCGAAGCCCTTGGTTGCTTTTCGTTTTGCATAGAGTGCAATTAAATCCTTTGCAATATCCTTAACCTTCTGTTTTGTTTTGTTTTTCAGTGCATTCCATGCAGGAGATCCCAATCGGTTCAACGAGGGAGCAGTACCCTCTTTTCCGGTATAACGTGAAATCCGGTGCAGAGAGTGAATGCTAACATAAAGTATATCGTTGTCTTTGTAGATTAACCGGATTGCTTCCTGCTGTTTTCCATTGGTTTCAATGTGCTCTAATCCTCCAAAACGACCTACTCCGTGATCAATATGTGTAATAAAATCGCCTGGTTTTAGCTCATAAAGGTCTTTGAGCGTAAGCATTTCACGATTTTTGCTTTGATCGTAGAGTTTGAATTTGTGATAGCGTTCAAAAATCTGATGGTCGGTGTAGCAGCATATTTTCAAATCTTTATCAATAAAACCACCCGAAAGATTGAGAATCAGTGTTGAATACCGCAAAGCGAGATCTTCACTGTTTAGTTCTTTCAGAATCTTTTCGAGACGTTGAACCTGCTTAGGGTTTTCGGTAATCAGAAGATTGTTGAATCCTGCTACGCTGTTTTCGTGCAGATTTGTCAAAAGAAGTTCAAATTTTTTGTTGAAAGCTGGTTGTGGAAGCGTTTTGTAATGTACTATTTCACAGTTTTGTAGTATGGAATTTTGAGACAAATCTGTAACGGAGAAGTTCTGTATTTCGGTAAAAAGAGTTTTCCCTGTCGAAAAAAGTTCTTCAGGACGTGTATGTTCAATAGGAGTATCCAGTTGTTCGAAAGCGTTCACTGCTTTTTCGAATTCCTGCTCAATTCGTTCGGTTAAATATTGCAGGTCTTCTGTAAATATCAATGTGTTATCAGGAAAGTGAGCCAGAAGAGATGTTTTCACATCCTGAACTATACGATTCTGAACATTGGGAAGAATTGTAATTTCGGTATGTTTGAATTTAGAAAGTTGTGAGGAAGGATCAAAGCTTCGCATAGAATCAACAGATTCGCCCATGAATTCAATACGGTAAGGGAATTCGCTTGCATATGAAAATACATCCACAATACCTCCTCTAACGGCAAACTGGCCTGGCTCTACCACAAAATCTTCACGTTCAAAACCATATTCCATCAATACATCTGTCACAAAATCAAGAGATACGAGCTCATTTTCATGTAATGTAAGAATTTTGGTTGACAAATATTGTTGAGTAACAACCTTTTCGCAGAGAGCGTCGGGATAGGAAACAACAATAAGTGGCTTTTCTTTTTTCCGCAATGATTCCAGAACCCCGGTGCGGAGCAGAACATTCGCGTTGTCAATAGCTTCAGGCTGATAAGGTCTTTTGTAGGACGTAGGATAAAAGAGTGTAAATTTATCATGACCTTCCATTCGGGTTTGTCCCAGGAGATTTTCCACATCATTCAAAAAGTAAGCAGCGTCCTCTTTGTCATTAATAATCCATAACTGATTTTGCCCGTTTAATTTATAAAGAGCCGATGCAACCAACGCTTTGGAAGAACCGCTTAAGCCATTAAGATGAACTCTTGAGGGGTTCCTGGAAAGAAGGATTGAGTTTAGATGCTTTGTTGTAGTTGATTGTGTATAAAACCGAATCAGGTCCTCCGGTTTCAGGCTTCCAATAGAGTCCTGGGAAGCATTCATATTGAACCCTCCGTGTATTTATGAATAATTTGTAAAAGAGCAAGATGATCCATTCATCCAAAACTTGAATGCAAAAGTACTTCAAATTTAATTGTGTTGAAAGCGTAGAAAATTCCTCTAATGTTAATAATTGAGGTATTAGAATTAATACCGAAGAGTATTTAAGGATAGAATTATATTTTGAATGATTACCTGAACTTGTAATTTGATAATTAACTATGTATATTTGCATAAGAATGAAAAGTATTTACATTATGAATGTATTAATACATTTTAAATATCAGGTATTATAATTATATTTATTCCAGGCCTGTTTGAAAACCAAAACATATGAAATGGGTAAAAAAGTAATTACATTAATATTGCTCTTGTTTAGCGGGGTGTCACTGTATTCACAACTTCAGGTTTCGGTTACAACCTATATAAATACAGTGTGTAATGGGAATCCATGTAATTATAATGGTCCTACAATTCTGATCAATGAAGTTATGATGAGCCCTGCGACGGGCGATGGGTCTATGTATGATACAGATAGTACCCGACGAGGGGAATGGATTGAGTTGTATAATCCGGATATTTGTAATTCGATAGACATTTCATGCTATTTTTTGGGAAATAATACAAACGACCAGGGTGGTTTTGATTTTGGAGGAGGATTCATTTTGCCTCAGGGAGCGATTGTTCCACCGTCAGGTTTTGTGCTGATTCGGGGCGAAAATGCACCTCCGGTACCTTCAAATTTATTAATTCAAAACGGAGGAAATACTATAGAAATCGTTGTGGGGGGAATATTGGTACATAATATTTGTTTGGGAGGAAATAACAGGCTTTGGTTTCCAAATAATGGTGGCTGGTTTGCTTTTTACGATCAGAATGGAGTACCGCAGGATGCAATTTCATGGTGTAGTACAGTTAATTCGTGTATGAGTTGTGAACCATGCAATCCTTTGTTGTATGCTTGTGGGTATTTGGGTTCATTGCCATCATACGATAATATTCCGGCAAATAAAAAAAACTATATTACTACCTTAAACCCATCGACTTATCTGGGACAGTCGTTTCGAAGAATACCAGATGGAGGAGGATGGGTTTCAATACCCTCAATTCCAACTATGGGCAATTGTAATCAGATTTGTGCACCACTTCCGAACATCTCCTGTAATGGAATGGCTGTAGCCGTTGCAACAGGAGGCTTATCTCCTTATACTTATAAGTGGAATGATCAGCAAAATACAATCAATGATACAGTTACAGGTCTTTGTAGTGGGTTTTATACGGTAAAGGTTAAAGATGCAAATAACGATACTACTTCACTTTCTGTATTTATTGACAACCTTGACCTGAATACCACGGTAACCTCAACCTCTGTAAGCTGTCTGGGAGGAAATAACGGCAGTGCAACAGCCGTCGTTACAAACGGAACACAACCGTATCATTTTTATTGGAGTAATGGAGATCTAACATCAATAATTAACCAGCTTTCTTCCGGAAACTATAGCGTAACGGTAACGGATACGAATGATTGTATATCAATTGATACCGTGCTTGTTCCGGTTGATTCAGTTGAATTGAAAATTATGGTTAATGATCCGTCTGTTTGCCTGGGCGCTCCTGTTGTAGTTAACGCAATTCCTAACATTCCGGGTGGCGTTTACCTCTGGACTCCGGGGAATAATCAAACATCATCTGTAAGTTTTACTCCTCAGACTTCTGGTCTTATTGTGGTTCAATATTCAATTGCAGGATGTACGGCATCAGACACTTCTTATATTACGGTGAATCAGCCTCCTTTGGCCAAAATCCTTCCTTCAAATGCTTCTGTGTTGATTGGAGATTCTATTGTACTTCTTGCTTCTGGAGGCTACAGATACCTATGGAATACAGGAGATACTGCAATACAGATTATAAAATATCCACAAAATGATACAATATATTGCCTTATAGCAGAAAGCATGGAAGGATGCCTTGATTCGACCTGTTATCCTATAGATGTAATCTTAAATACAACGTTATATGTGCCCAATGCTTTTACCCCGAATGATGATGGACGGAACGATCTTTTTATGGTGAAGGGAACAGATTTAGCAAAGTTTTATATTGTAATTTATAATCGTTGGGGTGAATTAATGTATGAGTCGATGGATATCAATCAAGGTTGGGATGGTCGTTTCAAAGGAGAGTTTGTTCAAAGTGGGGTATATGCATATTCGATCGAAGCAGTCGGGAAAGATTACAGGTCATATAAAAAGGCTGGAGCCGTTGCTGTAATCAGGTAATTAAGGTATTAGCAATATTGCTGGATTGGTTATAAAATAGGCTGTTCAGAAAGTTGGCAAAATATTTTGCCAACTTTCTGAACAGCCTATTTTTAGAAAAGGGTTTACCTTACGTCTAATCGCCCATTCGCTATTTTATTGATTCTGTTAACTAAGGCTGTTTGCTTGAATTGCATTAACACATCACGGATTCCACTCAGGTAGCTCAGTGTTTCCTGAGAGGATTGCATTACACTGCTTTTGAAACCACTCGGCATAGTGTCAAAGTATCTCATCTGATCTTCATAATAGTCGATAATTTTCGAACAAAGATTATTAGCAGGTATGGTATCTTTCATCAGATAATACATCTGCGCAAATGATAACGTATAAATATCGAACGGAACTTTTTCCACAGGGAGTATTTCTATTCCACGTTTCAGAACCATTTTTGCAGAGTCCATTTTGTTTTCGATCATCAATCCATTCGCTAAGCGAACATACTGATTGCGAATAACCTGTGCACTTCTATAACTTTCCGGATCAACATAAACTCCCGGTTTTTCAAGATTTCCCCATTTCATCTTGTTCATGAGTAAATCATATGTTTTTGCAGTGTTGATTCCTCCGAATCCTGCACTTCGCGTTGGAGAAACAACGGGTGAGAATTTATAAACCAAACCTTCCATTTGGCAGAAGTTGGTAATATCGGCAATATCTCTTACAGAATAGGGACTTACAAAATAAAGCGGACGTTTAAAGTTGTTACTTGCAATAAAATCAAGCAACATCAGATCATTCTTGTAAAGACCTGATTTCTGAATTTCCCATACAATTTCAGGTACAATCATATTTGCAAGTTCCTGAGGCACGATTTTATCTTTCAACAACTGCTCTTTATTAACAGTGATTTTTACTCTGCGTGCAGGAACATAACTAATAGTTTCGCCTTGCTGAGTAGTCGCTTTGGTCTGAGGATCAGAGCTTGCAACGAATTGGATCAACTGACGAAGCTCAACATAACCATTTATGCCATCAAGTTCACGAACCGGAACCCAATCATTTGTACCCTGACGATATTGTTCTACCGCCAATGTAAATGGTAACTTATCTGATTTATATACTTTATTAAAAAGTTGCTCAACATACCATGCCCCACTTGAAAGCGTAAAGTTTACAACGCGAACGTCAGTACGTACTCCTTCTACTTCCTGAGCATACCATAGAGGAAATGTGTCATTATCGCCATTGGTAATTAAAATGGAATTAGGCTCGCACGACATCAGGTGGTTTACCGCAATATCACGAGCGGCATATTTTTGAGAACGATCATGATCATCCCAGCCTTCTTTAGCCATAACCCCGGGAACAAGAACCAGTGTTAAGCCAAACGCAATAACTGCACTTGGATATTGGGGCACTTTTTTCGAAAGAAAATCATATAACCCGATTACTCCCAGTCCAATCCAAATTGCAAAAGCATAGAATGAACCAGCAAACGCATAATCACGCTCACGTGGCTCAACCGGAGGCTGATTCAGATAAAGTACAATGGCTAGTCCTGTCATAGCAAAAAGAAGCATTACCACAAATGCGTCTTTTGAATTTTTTGTCCAGTGAAAGAATAATCCAAGTAAACCAAGAAACAATGGTAGCATAAAGAAACGATTACGTGCCTTATTCTCTTTTAGGTTCTTTGGGAGGTTATTCTGTGGCCCTAAACGCATTTTATCGAAAAACGGAATCCCAGAAATCCAGTTTCCGTGCATGATATCTTTCGTTCCATCCTCGTTATATCCAAGTCCTTGAATATCATTCTGACGCCCGGCAAAGTTCCACATGAAATATCGCCAGTACATATGTCCGATTTGATAACGGAACATAAACTTCATGTTTTCAATAAAGGTTGGCTTACGATCACCGTTTATGCCTGCCCAGAACTTATAATATTTAGGATGCTGACGTGATTCATCATTGCTCGACATACGTGGAAAAGCAGTACAGTAAGCAGGATCCCAAACAGGTTTAACTTCTTTACCAACTGCATCATATTTCTCCTTCCCTTTTGCGTACTTTGTACTTCCTTCTTTTTGATCAATCATTTTGGCATTGTAGTATGGACCATAAACTAATGCACGATCGCCATATTGTTCACGATTCAGGTATGAAAGAAGACCAATTGCATCTTTCGGTGCATTTTCGTTAATCGGCGTATTTGCATTAGCACGGATAATCAAGATAAAGAAGGTTGAATATCCGATCAATAAAAACACAAGAGATAAAAGAGCAGTATTCAGAGCATATTTTTGTTTACGAACAGAATAACGGATACCCCAAACAATACCTCCGATCAATAAAATGAAGTAAACGATAGTTCCTGAGTTAAAAGGCATTCCAAGACCATTCACAAACAGTAGTTCAAACTTTCCAGCCAGATTTACAATCATCGGGATAACTCCGTAGAGAATAAAAAAGAGCAGTATGATGGAGATTATTCCTGACCAGATCAGTCCTTTACGGGTTGGAGTATAGCGTTTGTAATAATAAACATAAACAATTGCAGGAATTGCAAGCAGGTTCAGTAAGTGAACCCCGATAGAAATACCCACTAGATATGCAATAAGGATAAGCCATCGCATGTGGTGCTTTTCATCGGCTTTACTTTCCCATTTCAAAATTGCCCAAAAAACAATGGCTGTAAAAAATGAAGAAGTAGCATAAACTTCTCCTTCAACAGCCGAAAACCAAGCGGAATCACTGAAAGTGTAAGCCATTGAACCTACAAAACCAGCAGCAAGGGTCACAAACATATTTACCGGGCTGATTTCTCCATCTTTGATCATGAGTTTACGTGCAAGCAGTGTAATACTCCAGAATAAGAAGAGTACGGTAAATCCACTTGCAATGGCCGACATTGCATTAATTGTGAAGGCAATATTGCTCACATCACCCGCAAACAGAGAAAAGAATCTTCCGAAAAGCTGAAATGTTGGCGCTCCCGGAGGGTGACCAACCTGCAACTTACATGCTGTTGCAATGTATTCACCGCAATCCCACCAACTGGCAGTTGGTTCTGCGGTCATAAGATAAACGGTTGAAGCTATGATAAATGCAAGCCAACCCGTAATGTTGTTCAGTAAGTTAAATCGCTTCATGGGCGAGAAATTTTTTAAGGACCTAATTGATTGCGAAGATACGGATTTCCTTAACATTATTACAAATGCGTTAACAATGTGATTTTTTCTTTGAGAAAAATTTGGAGGTATCGAAATTCTTACTATTTTTGCATCCGCTTAACCGCAATGACCGATGGTGTAATGGTAGCACTGCAGATTTTGGTTCTGCCTGTCTAGGTTCGAATCCTGGTCGGTCAACACAGAAGAGATTCGAAAGCGAGTCTCTTCTTTTTGTTTTACACATAAGTTCATGAACATTTTTAATATCGTCGTGAGATGAAATCACAAGGCAGAAAAGAAGCCCGCTCGGGCAAAAACACCAGAAATACTGGTGAAAAATCAACACGTACAAGACCTTCTTCCACACGTAAACCATCTTTTTCCAAAAAAGAAGGCTCTTATTCCGAAAAATCAGAAGGTGAAAACAGTGAATATAAACCACGTACGTACACCAAAACGTTTGGCAAAACAACAACAACCCGAACTTCAGCAAATTCTAAAAAAGAACGTAGCTATTCTGAAAAATTAGAAGGAGAATCGAAAGATTATAAATCCCGTTCGTATTCAAAGTCTTCGGGGAGTGGTGCATCAACTCGTAAATCAATTTATCCTAAAAAAGAGAAGTCTTACGAGATATCTGAAGGAGAAAAAACAGGCAGAGGCCGTAAAACTGGCGAAAAAACCTTTGAAAGCAGTTCAAAACGAACGTATAAGGATTATAAATCACATTCTCCAAAGCCATCAACTCGTTCAAAATCAAGTTTAAACGAAGAGAATCTTTTTGAAGAAGAAGCATTACAAGCTCGTAAACCTCGTTTGAAACTTGATATTTCCCAAAAATCCCGTAAGCCGGCGTATGGTTCAACAAAAACAACCAGAGCTAAATCGGAACCTGTTGAGGATGGTACAGTTCGTCTCAATAAATTTATTGCGGATGCCGGAATTTGTTCACGTCGCGATGCAGACCAGTTAATTTCAACCGGAGCTATAGCGGTAAACGGCGAAATAGTTACGCAACTTGGTTACAAAGTAAAACCAACTGATTCGGTTCAATATGGTGGTGAAACGCTGAGTCGTGAAAAGAAAGTATATGTAATTCTCAATAAACCAAAAGATTACATTACTACTACTGATGATCCGCACAATCGTAAAACCGTGATGTTGCTGATCATCAGTAGTAGTAATGTAATCTTTTGGTTTATTGAGAATAACATATACTTTCTTTTCACGAC
>Ga0074193_1001936_pt1 | contig 21497 bp, 14 predicted proteins | sample EPASupsiteHSE605_FD_64523 | JGI IMG/M metagenome (GOLD analysis project Ga0074193, IMG submission 64523) | Bioremediated contaminated groundwater from EPA Superfund site, New Mexico - Sample HSE6-05 | ecosystem: Environmental > Aquatic > Deep subsurface > Groundwater > Contaminated ... | reverse complement strand
CAGGTTATCTACGCGTTACTCACCCGTGCGCCACTTTACTCAGGACCGAAGTCCCTTTCGCGTTCGACTTGCATGTGTTAAGCACGCCGCCAGCGTTCGTTCTGAGCCAGGATCAAACTCTCCAGTTCAATATCCTAGCCAGTCACTACAGACTGGACTTTTGTCCAAATCAAAAATACTACTTGGCCCGCTTATTTACTGTTCAGTTTTCAAAGATCAATACCCCGGCATAACCAGGGATGCGCCACGCAGCACTTGCTGCGAGTCAGCACTATAACTTGCTTTCTGCTTCGAAGTCAATCACTTTTTTTGCGCCTCGAAGCGTTTTGTTGCCGGCCCAATCTGTATGCCAAAAGCAACGAGGCGACAATCTAACTGAAAGTGCCGATGTGTGTCAATAAAAATAATGGGTTAATAAAAGCAAATAGCCTGGCTTCCGATGAGTGGTGCTTAACAAGTAAGGAAAAACAGATAAAAAAGATTGTGCGGAAAAGCCGAAATATTCACGCTTCCGAACTGTTTATCCAGCGAGAGAGTGTCTCGACGATCTTCTCAGCCTGGGCGATCGAGGAAATGTTAAATTTGGATTTGGTTTGATACTGCCCGTTTCTTTTCTGATACCGCCGGATGGTAAATTTATCCGGGCTGTATTGCTGGGTGTTTTTGTCAAAATCACGATAGCGGAAAAGAATAGTCGTCCAGGATCCTTTGGAAAGAATTTCCTTGTCAACCTCCTGAACGACCAGGATACCGTCTTCTTCATAATTAACGGTCAAATCTTCTATGTTTTCAGCCATATAAATACCTGGGTAAATGGTGGGAGAAAGTGAGGCGGTGTAATTAGAAATGGCCAACCCTAACGTAAAGCCGGTAAAAAGGCAAGATGGCACGGCCAAAGCAAGGGCATGATGCCATGGGCAGTATGGTTATGGTCATGAGGCCGATTAGTGCTCGAATTCATACTTAATGTCGCCACCGCTATGCGATGCGCCGGTTTCCGTGAGAAAAGAAAACCCTTTGCCGAGTGTGTAGCGGGTATTGAAACTGCCTGATTCTTTGACGAGATCCTTGCCATAACTCACATAGAAATTCGGGGTGAGCCAGCTTCCGAACACCAGGGAAAGCGAGTCGTAGTCGTCTCCGGTTTCTAACTTGATCTCATCAATCATGGTCATTTTTTTCATCCCTTGCAGATAGGGCACCATCCCTCCCAAGCCCATTTTGCTGACCGCTGTGCCAAGGAATCCGGTATCCTGACGGGTTTCGCCACCAATCGCGGTACTTTCCAGGAGGTTGGCCATAATAGCTGACTGCTCCATGGATGGGCTGGAGTAAAAGTGCATTTCCGGGCGTTGGAGGAAACCATCGATGATCACGCCGGTGGTCACTTTCTCGCCTTTTTTTTCGCTGCGAAGTTCGATTCCGGGATTTGTCAGGGGGCCGCCAGCGAAAAGCAGACGGCCGAGATCAATATTTAACCGCCTGCCATACACCGTAAACGAGCCCTTATGGACAGAAAGTGTCCCCCTGCCGACCTGTGGTCGTCCCGGTTGCCCTTGGACAGCTAATGTGCCGATAATATTTCCGCGCAGTCCATAGGCATCGACCTGCACATCTTGGCCGGCGATAAGAGTGATGTCCATAACCAGCGGCAGAGGGGCGGCTGCGGAAGAAGATTCCACTTCGTCGATGACCACTATGTCGTTGGATGGGGCAGTGGCGTTATGAAAATCAATGGAAGTGATCCGAGCCCGGGGAATGGTCACCGTCCCGCGCGCTTCTGTCTGTTGTTGGCCGAAAATCAACACGAGTTCCGGCGAGATGTCGAGATCAAGGCCAGGGAGGAGCGCGGCCTTGAAAGAGTCGCCGGAGAAGTGGATGGTGTGGGGGCCGGAGATCAATTGACTTACGTGCAGGTCACTCTCCGCCCGAAGGAAACCCTTGCCGGAATGGGCGGTGGCGAGCAGCCGGGCGCCCTTGGCGTCGCCTGTAACCTTGATCAGAAGGGGAGACAGGGTGATGCCGAGCGGTGGTATTTCCGCCTGGCCGTTAGCCAGTTCCATCTGGCCGTTCAGCAGGGGGGCCGCGGGGGTTCCACTGACCATGAATTGTCCGAGCAGCGCTCCGGAAAGGTGTACCATCTGGTCGGTCAGCACGGTCAGCGGGCTTAGATCTTGTATTCGGAATTGGATCGAACCGTTCATTGGGGCGCGGAGGATGCTTTCTGGGGAAAGCTGGCTGCTGGCGCACACGAATTCGGTATGGATCATGCTGTTGTCCGTCAGTTCACTTTCTAAAATCGTTTGCAGTCGGTTGCCTGTGTAGGTGGCGTGCAGGTTATTTTTTTTCCAGTCCACTTGATGGAAGCCCCCGTCGGTCAGCGGGATACGCAGATGCATCCCCTTACTGTCAGCCGCTAATTTCGCTGAGAGGATACGGGAGTGTTGGCCGGTCAGGTCAAGATCGGCATTGAACTGGCCGGTCAGAGGCCAGGGCGGTTTCGATCCTGCCTGCAGCAGCTCAAGGGGCAGCGCAGCGGCAACGCCGTGCAGTTGCCAGGTGTTGGCCGAGGCCTGCCAAGAGCCGTTGATGCAGAGAGAGCCTGAGGCGGACGAGGTCAGGCAAAGCGGTTTGACATCGGCCATTTCTGTGGACACGGCAAGTGAGGTGGGCTGCCGTTGCCGCCAGTCGCCGTATTGCCGGCTGGTGAAATGGCCCCGGCTGAGCACGCCTTGCCAGAGGGTATCCTTGAAAGCGCCTTGCAGGGTGAAGCCCGTGGAGAATTCGCGGTGTTGACTTTCGAACTCAAGGCTGTGCTCGGGCAGCGAACCCTTGGCCTGCAGCCGGCTTACGTCTATGGCAGTGGGGCCGAGTTGCAGCCGCTCCGCCCGCATCGAGGCGTCGAAGATGCCGCCGCGGGTGAGGCTGGCTTTGGCCGCCATGGTCATTTTCTGGACGCTGTTCTCCCCTGTTCCGATGTCGTTACCGATGAGAGTGAAATCCGCCTGCGGTTTTTCCGGTTTGCCGGTGACACGGCCTTGAACATTGATCTTGCCTCGGGTGCCCGGCCAGAGTTCCGCCAGGTTGTTGGAATCAAGATGCAGCGAGAGGTCGATCGCTTCGGCGGCCTCGCCGTTGATCCGCAGGGAGGAACCACCGCTCTTCAGAAGTACGTGGGGAATATGCAATCGGTTGCCCTCAACATGGATCTCGCCGTTTCCGGTCAAGGGAAAGCTTCGCAGCGTTCCCTGGAGGGAAGGGAGAAGCAGGGAGGCGTCGAGGCCGTGGGCGGTGAGTTGTCCGGAGGTGGTCAGGGCGCCGGTGAAATCACCTGGCCAGTCTGCAAAGAAAAGAGCGGGATCAAGATGAGTGCCGTTGACCTCCGCCTGCCAGGAAAAGGCCGGGGTCCAAGCCAAGCTGCCCTTTGCCGAGAATGTGGTCGCGCCATGGGTGAGGTGCAGGGTGTGCACCCGAAGACCGTCGGCATCCCCCTGGATCTCGGCGGTAAGATCGCCGAATTCCTTGAGATGGGGCAAACCCGCCAGCGCATGCAGATGCAGGGCATAGCTCTCCAGAGTGCCCTGGCCGTCAACAACCGCCTCGGTAAATCGTTGTTCCGGCCATTGTCGGTGGATACCGGTCAGTGCTACTTCCGGGCTTTCCAGCCTGGCCTGCCAGGTGGTCATGCCGAGAAGATTGTTGAGGCGACCGCTGAGATGCACCGGGAAGGGGCTTTGGGTGTCGGCCTCGATGCGCAACTCGTTGAGGGGGCCGGTTACGACGCCGCGCACGGCAATGGGTTCATAACCCTCAGGATGCACATGAGATTCCATGGTCAATTGCAGCGGGTAGCCGGTATTGGTCAACAGGTGTCCTCTCGCCCGGATGGTGATCGTTTCGCTGGCCAGCGCCAGCTCGGCAACACCCAGGGTTTGTCCCTGGTAGGAAAGGTTGTTGATCGTGCCTGTCCGGAGTCGCCACACCTCTTCCCGATTGGAGAAGATCGCAATCTTCTCCGCGGTGACCGTGTCGATCGAGAGACTGCCCGGCAAGGAAAAAGGGGAGAGAACGGTCTCTGTGACACTTTTGCCGAGGAGGACCTGAATGCCCGCGCCGCTCATGGTGAGGATGTGGATCCGCCCGCCCAACAGTTGGGTCGGCTCCCAGGTCAGGCGCACGGTCTCTATGGTGACAGTATCGATCCCGTCGGCATAGCGAATGTCCCGAAATTGCGGTGTCCCGAAGAGAACGCCGGAAGCGGAGCCGATGGTCAACAGGTTCGCGGTCAGGCGGTTGCTCAGCAGGACCAGGTACTGTAGCCCCGCTTCGGTGCCGGCAAGAAAGAAGAACGTCGTCGGAAGCAGCAGCAAGGTGGGGCCGAGAAGCCGGCGCAGCCATTTGTTCATCAGAGATCGGCCCCCATAGTGAAGTGGATGCGCCAGGTGCCCTCCTCGTCCAGCGCCTTGGCCAGGTCCAGGCGGATCTGGCCGAAAACGCCGTTCCAGCGGACACCGACGCCGGCACCCGAATGAAGAGTGATATGCGAGAAGTCGTTCATGGCGGTGCCACTGTCGTAAAATATCGCCCCGCTCCAGGCGTCAAAAAGCGATCGCTCCAGCTCCGCACTGTAGGTGAGCAGGTTTTTGCCCCCTTGAACATTGCCGTCGGCGTCAACCGGGCCGATTTTCTTGTAGCCATACCCCCGCACACTCTGATCGCCACCGGCGTAATAGCGCAGGGTGGGCGGCAGGGCATAGATATCGTCGACCAGGGTGGTGCCGATGTCGGCGCGGCCGAGAACGCGCCACTGGTCAAAGAAGGTGTGGATAGCCTTGGTGCGCAGGGTGGTCTGGAGAAAGGAGGTGTCGGCAAGGACGGTCTCTTCGCTACCGATTACTGTGGCGGTGAACCGGATGCCCCGTTTGGTGGTGATACGGTCGTCGGCCCAAAACATGCTCCCCTTGAGGCCGGGGATGAACAGGGCATCCTGATCGGTATCCTGGCCGGTGCTGTACCGTTCTTCGAGGAATTGGAGGTAGGTCGAATACTCGCCCCACTCTCGGAAGTGATCATGGCTGACCGTGGCGTTCAAGGTCTCGGTGTCGGTGTTGTCAAACTCTTCGGTTTCGTATTTTCCCGCCAGGGCCAGCCGGTCCTTCTTGGGATCGCCGATGGGGATGGTGTAGGTGGCCCCGAGATTGTTTTTCCGCTGCGCCGGCTGAAGTTGAATATCCAACTGGTGGCCCAACCTGTTGATGTACCGGTTGGTGTATTCCAAAGTGCCCCGAGGGCCAGTGTCGGTACCGTATCCCAAACCGATACCGTACTTGTGGGCGAGGTTGGGAGTGAGCAGGACTTTGACCGGCACTTTGGCGGCAATGGCCCGGTCGAGATCGTATTCGAGATCGACGGTCTTGAAGTAATCGGCGTTGAACAGGGATTGCCGCAACCGGGTCAAGGCCTTGGGGGAAAAAGGATCACCTTCGCGCACCGGCGCTATTTTGCGCAGGAGATCATGGTCGATACAATCGGCGTCAAAAGAGAGCGGGCCGAACAGGTATTGGGGGCCGGTATCGAGGTGCAGCCGCATGGAGGCGGTGAGCGTTTTTTTTCTGATCTCCACCCGGTTGTTGCGGAAGGTCGCTCGTTGGTACCCGTTCTCCAGGGCGATGGCGATCAGCTTGTCCTTCCCTTCCTCGTACAATCGGTGGTCGAGAACGGCTCCCTGGTTGAGGGGAAAGCGGTGCGCCGCCTCCCGGAGGGCGTTGTCGCGCTCTCCCAATCCGGACAACACGATCTCCACCTCCTTGATGATGACCGGAGGGCCGGTCGCAACCGTCATCTCGACATGGCGGCCGCCGTCCCTCCATTGGTGCGTGATCGTGATTGCGGGGGTGTAGTAGCCAAAGGGTTCCAGGGCCTTGGCCGCCTCCTGCCGGGCCTTGCCGTAGAGCCGAGTGAAGATGACCTCGGAAGGGATTTCGTTTTCCGGGAGTCTGGTCAGGGAAAGATAGCTGCGGATATTTTGCCGCTGGCTCTCGGTGAGGTCACCGGCAATGGTAACGGTAATGGCGGCTTGGGCAAAAAGCGGGCTCGGGCCGGTGACCGCTGCCACGAGCAGGACAACCAGCAGCAACCTGTCGAGGGTTCGGAGGGGAAAAAGAGGGTGGAAAAAGCGCTGGTGCCGGAACAGGGGGGGGCGCTGGAGCAACAGAGGTTTGGACATGCCGGAGTCTCTGGAACGACCGGTTTACGGGATCCTCGATCCCCTTGAGGGGCAATGATGCCATCTGCTGGCTAGGGAATGAATCTAATACGATATTGCTCTTTTTAAAAGACTTGTTTTGCGCGGCCCCTGGAGCGAGGGGCCGCGCGGTGGGAAAGAAAGAGACGCTTACTGGCGGGCAAAGGTCAGGCGATTGTCCTGCCCTCGGTCGATGAGGATGTGATCCCCCTCGGCAAAATGACCTTCCAGGATCTCCAGGGCCAGCGGATCTTCGATGAAACGCTGGATCGCCCGTTTCAGCGGCCGGGCGCCGAAGGCCGGATCGTAGCCGATGTCGACCAAAAACTGCTTGGCCTCCTTGGTCAGGGTTACCTTGAACTTGTGCTCGGCCATCCGCTTGGCCATCCGCTTGATCTGGATGTCGACAATCAGCGAGAGGTTGTCGCGGGTCAAACCATGGAAGGTGATGATCTCGTCGACCCGGTTGAGGAACTCCGGCTTGAACTGGCGATGCAAGAGGTCGTCGATCTGCCGCCGCATGGTTTCGGGATCGGTCTGGGCCATCTCCATGATGATGTGGCTGCCGAGGTTGGAGGTCATGATCAGGATGGTGTTCTTGAAATCCACGGTCCGGCCCTTGCCGTCGGTCATCCGGCCGTCGTCGAGTACCTGTAGGAGGACATTGAACACATCGGGATGGGCCTTTTCGATCTCGTCGAGCAGGATGACCGCATAGGGCCGCCGCCGCACCGCCTCGGTGAGCATGCCGCCCTCGTCGTAGCCGACGTAGCCGGGCGGGGCGCCGATCAGTCGCGCCACCGAATGCTTCTCCATGTATTCGGACATGTCGATGCGGATCATGGCCTGCTCGGAGTCAAAGAGAAAATCGGCCAGACTCCGGGCCAGCTCGGTCTTGCCCACGCCGGTGGGCCCGAGGAAGATGAAGCTGCCCAGCGGGCGGTCCGGGTCCTGGAGACCGGCGCGGGCCCGGCGGACCGCGTTGGCCACGGCGCCAATCGCCTCCCGTTGGCCGATCACCCGGGCGCCGAGGGCGCTTTCCGCTTGCACCAGTTTCTCCTTTTCGCCTTCGAGGAGCTTGTCCACCGGGATCCCGGTCCACTTGGCCACCACCGAGGCGACATCCTCGGCCGAGACTTCTTCTTTCAGCATCTGATGCTGCTCCTGGATCTCGCTCAAGCGCGCGTTGGCGGCCTCAAGGTCCTTGGTCAACTGGACGATCCGGCCATAGCGGATCTCCGCCACCTTGCTCAAGTCGCCGGCCCGCTCGGCCTGCTGTTCCTCCATGCGGGTCTGGTCGATCTTGGCCTTGATGTCGCGGATCGACTGGATGATATCCTTCTCCAAGGTCCATTGGCCTTTCATTCCCTTGAGGGAGTCGTCGAGATTGGCCATGTCCTCCCGAACTTTGGCCAGTCGCTCGATCGAGGCCGGGTCCTTCTCCTTTTTCAGGGCCTCCTGCTCGATCTCCAGCTTAATTTTTTTCCGCTCCAACTGGTCGATCTCGGTGGGCATGGAATCGATCTCGATCCGCAACCGGGAGGCGGCCTCGTCGATCAGGTCGATGGCCTTGTCCGGCAGGAACCGGTCGGTGATGTAGCGGTTCGACAGGGTGACCGCGGCCACGGTGGCGGCATCCTGGATGCGGACCCCGTGATGGACCTCGTACTTTTCCTTGATGCCGCGGAGGATGGCGATGGTGTCTTCCTCGCTCGGCTCCTGGACCAGGACCGGCTGAAAACGGCGCTCCAAAGCGGCATCCTTCTCAATGTATTTGCGGTATTCGTCCAAGGTGGTGGCGCCGACGCAGTGCAACTCGCCCCTGGCCAGGGCGGGCTTGAGCATGTTGGATGCATCCATCGAACCCTCGGCCGCGCCCGCGCCGACCAGGGTGTGGATCTCGTCGATGAAGAGGATGATCTCGCCGGCCCGTTTTTCCACCTCTTTCAAGACCGCCTTGAGCCGGTCTTCGAACTCGCCGCGGTACTTGGCGCCCGCCACCAGGGAGCCCAGATCCAGGCAGATGACCTGCTTGCCGTTCAGGGTGGAAGGGACGTCGCCGTTGACGATGCGCTGGGCCAAGCCCTCGACGATCGCGGTCTTGCCCACGCCCGGTTCGCCGATCAGCACCGGGTTGTTCTTGGTGCGGCGGGAGAGGACCTGGATGATCCGGCGGATCTCCTCGTCCCGACCGATCACCGGGTCGAGCTTGCCCCGCCGGGCGACATCGGTGAGGTTGCGGGCATATTTTTCCAGGGCCTGGTATTTCTCTTCCGGATAGGGGTCAGTGACCCGCTGATTGCCGCGGATCGTCATCAGGGCCTTGAGAAAGGGTTCGCTGGTGACGCCCTGGCGGCCCAGCATGACGGTGACCTTCAGCGACCGGTCGGCCAACATGGTCAGGAACAGGTGCTCCTGACTGACGTATTCGTCCTGCATGTTGGCCGCGGTCTTGAACGCCTGCTCCAAGAGCGTCCTGAACTGCTGCGAGGCGTAGGTCTGGTTGGCCCCGGCGCCGCTGACCTGGGGCAGATTGTTGATCAATTGATTGGTTTCACTCAGGATCACGCTCGGGGTGACCCCCATTTTCTGCAGCACCGGCACCACCACGCCCTCGGGCTGCTCCAGGATGGCCTTGAGCAGGTGCTCGGGCTGGAGTTCCTGGTTGCCGTGGTTCTGGGCCAACTGTTGCGCGGTCTGGATGGCTTCCTGGGATTTGAGGGTGAATTTGTCAAGTTGCATCTCTTCTCTCCTTCCCTGTCCTGGTGGGGTTGAACAGGGGGTTGGTTTTTTTATTCGCAGGAGACAATAAGATTGAAAACGAATGTGTCAAGAATTTGGCTTAGCGGAGCGGGACCTGCTCATTCGAAATAAAAAAAACCCCTTGCCGCAAGCGACAAGGGGTGGCGGTGTTCCCGGTAAGCCCATGGGTGGTGGTTCAACCGCACGAGCCTCCGCACGAGCCGGAACTGCAACTGCCACCACCACCGAGCGGGTTGGCGGAAGTAATGGAAAAACCGGATCGGTAGCCGGCTTCAATGAAATCGACCTTGACGGTGCCGCATTTTTCCAGCAGACTTTCTTCTACCAGAAATTTCAAACCGCCTTCCTCAAAAACCTTATCGCTGTCTTTTGGCTCATCCAGAGCCAGGCCAAGGGATGGGCCACTTCAGCCGCCCTGCATCAGCGCGATGCGAATCGCAGAACTGATTTTGTTCTGCTCCAGATAGGCTTTCAGATTATTGACAGCAAGCGCTGTTACTTCAAACATTCATGCCTCCTCAAATGTCAAAAAGGTTCCTTCCCTTGAAGGGAAAGGGTGTTGGATTATGGCTGCAAAAGTAAGGCGCAAAGGGGGTGGCGTCAACCATAGATACACCTGGACGAGCGAATGGGCGCCGAAAGGGCGGGTGCAGAAATACGCGCCGGAGGTGCACGAAAAACGTTCCTCTGGAAAAACAAGCTGATTTTTTAGCAAAAAACAGCCCGACGCCGGGTTGCGGCATGGAAAAAGATTGTCAAAGCGGAGGTTGCTTTCTACAATTTATTTGTGGTGCAGCAATAGAGCAAACCTTCATAGGCGAGAGTATCATGCGAGAAAAACTCCTCATATCCACCGGCGGCGGCGATGCGCCGGGGCTGAATGCCGTTATTTTTGCCGTGGTCAACTCGGCAACCAGAAAAGGGTGGGAGGTATACGGCAGCAGGGCCGGCTATGGCGGTCTGTTGGACCGGGACGATCTCATCCGGCTGACCCCGGAAGATGTCGAGGGTATCCTCTCTCTGGGCGGGACCATTCTCGGCTCCACCAACAAGGGCAATCCCTTTGCCAAGCCGGTGGAGAATCTCGCCGGCGAGATCCAGATCGTTGACATCTCTGATAAGATACTCGCCAATTTCAACCGGATGGGGTTTTTCTGCCACATCGCGGTGGGCGGGGATGGCAGCCTGGAAATTGCCCACCGATTCGCTCTGAAGGGGATGCCGGTGATCGGCGTGCCCAAAACCATCGATAACGATTTGGAGGCAACGGACCGGACCTTCGGCTTTGATACCGCCGTGTCCACCGCCACCGACGCCATCGACAAGCTGCATTCCACCGCCAAATCCCATGACCGGGTGATGGTGGTCGAGGTCATGGGGCGCGATTCCGGCTGGATTGCGCTCTATTCCGGTATCTCCGGCGGCGCCGATGTCATCCTCATTCCGGAAATTCCCTTCAAGCTCGATGCGGTGTGCGCCAAGATCAGTGACAACGAATTGCACGGCAAGCACTATTCGATCGTGGTGGTGGCGGAAGGTGCCCGGGCCGAGGACGGCGAGGTGATCAGCAAGGGCCAGGGCGAGGTCGGGCGGTCCGAGGTCGTGCTGGGCGGTGTCGGCGAATGGGTGGCCAACCAGATCCGTCAGCGGCTGGGCAAGGATACCCGGTCGCTGGTTCTGGGTCACTTGCAGCGCGGCGGCTCGCCCACCACCTTTGACCGGCTGCTGGCCTTGCGTTTCGGCGCGGCGGCGGTGCGCCTGGCTGAGGCCCGGATCTTTGATCACATGGTGGCCTGGGTGCCGCCGACCATGACCGCGGTCCCCATTGCCGAGGCGATCCGCCGCCGGAAAAAGGTCGACCTGGAAGGCGACAAGGTGCAGACCGCCCGCGATATCGGTATCTGCCTGGGCGACTGAGGCTGCGTCAGGTGGAGAGGATTGTGATCTGTCAGTCTGAAACCTGCTGAAGTTTGGAGTTTCACAAACAAGCCATCGTCATCATGGCGGTGGCGGGTAGGCCGCCTTTTTGTTCTTTGACCTTTGCGCCTGCGGAAAAGGAACAAAGAAAACAACGTATACGATCACCGTCCGAGCAAAAGAATACGAATCGGTAAGCAGAACTTTCGATACAAAAAGAGAGGCGCGAACCTGGGCGGCAGAGTTAGAAGCGGACATGAAAAATCGCCGCTATAAAGATCCGCGCCGTGCTCACCGGACCCTTGACAAGGCATTGGATCAAATCTTGAAACGGTCACCGTTCAAAAAGCCCGAACCACCTCAATGCGGTGCGGGTCTGCTCGCTGGGCCAGATCACCTCGGCCCTCTATGAGGTGGGCGGCCAGTATCGGCGTTCGATGTAAGAGTTGACTGCCTTGCAGGGCGTCGCTTCCTTCCCGCGAAGTGGCGCCCGGCCGGGACGAGCGGAACGGATTCTGGCGGGCGCACCCATCAACGGCTGGGACATCGAACGCTTCCCCTTCCCACCTGACGATGGCGCGGGTACGCCCTTTGGTTTCAATATCGTAATCGCAATCCGGCCGCCATGCTGTCCTTGTAAGGCACAATTGTAAGCAGTATTTCCTCTCCGCCTTGCCTGCCTGGCGTGGCGCCGACCCCTTGCCCTGATTACATTAACGAAATCAGCTGCCAGTAAAACCTGTCCCAGGGTATGAACAATCCCTGCGGATCGCCTCCTCACCTTGCGGTTCAGCCTGAGCCCGCCCACCGTAACACATTAATTTTCAAGTAAAAACAGATTCATTTCATTCGCCCTGCTCACGCCTCTTTATTCTGGGCCATCTGAGAGAAAACGGCACGATACATGCATTAAAATTTGGCTAACCTGGGAATTTCTTGTGAAAGAGGCAAGATTGTTTGTTGCATTTCAAGTAAGCGCGTTGTAACTATCTGAAATTACGATTTTTAAGTTTGATGGTCTCGCAAAAAGGTGAGTTCTGTCATTTCGAGGAGCAAAGCGACGAGAAATCTCTCAATTATTTCAGAGATTTCTCCCCTTGGTCGAAATGATACGGTCAGCGTTTGTGCTCTTTGATTGCATGGCTGCTCACCATTGTTAACCCCGGAGCCTCGACGGATGCTTCAGGCGCAGAGACCGGCTGGAAATTCCGGCATGCCGGTTTCGAACCCGGACGTTACCGGAACACAAGTGCACGCCCCCAGACAAACGCGACCGGCGGCACCATTTACAGGATTCCACGTTGCCAGTCGCGGAGGTCGACAGCCATCAACGACATGACCAATCTGCTCATCAATCTTTTGGAGCGGCTCGGGATTTTTGCCATGGTCTTCATCCTGATCATGTGTTTCGATGTGTCCCGCCGGTTGCTCACCGGGAACGCCAACCGCTATGAGAAGCTCTTCCTGGCAGTGCTTTTCGGTCTCTTCGGCATTGCCGGCACCTACCTCGGCGTGCCGGTCCAGCATGCGATCGCCAATTCCCGGGTCATCGGCGTCGCCCTCGGCGGCATTCTCGGCGGTCCGCTGGTTGGCGCAACGGCGGGGGTGATCGCCGGCGGCCATCGCTTTCTCATCGATATCGGAGGCTTTACCGCGATCCCCTGCGGACTGGCCACCGTGATCGAAGGGATAACCGCCGGCCTGCTCTATCATCGGCTCAAACGGCATCCCTTCGATCCGGCGGTAGCCTTTCTCGTTGGCCTTGTCGTCGAGACACTGCAGATGATCATTCTCCTGATCATCCCCAAACCCTTTTCGATGGCGGTCGATCTTGTCAGCGTCATCGGCGCGCCGATGATCCTGGTCAATTCCTTCGGTCTGGCCCTGTTTGTCGTCATGATCGCCTCGGTCCATAAAGAACAGGAACGGTTTGGCGCCTTCCAGGCGCAAATCGCCCTGGACATCGCGCTGCGCACCCTGCCGTTTCTGCGCAGCGGATTGACTCTGAATTCCGCCGCCGAGACCGCCAGGATCATTCTGGAGATGACCGATCTGGATGCGGTGGCCATCACCGACCAGACCACCACCCTGGCCTATGCGGGAGCGGAAAACGCCCATCACCGCCCGGGAATGCCGTTTATCCACGCCTGCACAAGGACGGTCCTCGCCACCGGCAAGATTGCGACGCCGCTCACCCGCCGGGAGATCGGCTGCAGCCATCCCGCCTGTCGCCTTGGCTCAGCGATCGTCATGCCGCTGATCAAACAGGAAGACACCATCGGCACCCTGCAACTGTTCCGCCTGAAGGAGAACCGGATCACCGCTCTCGACCGGGAACTGACCAACGGCCTGGCCCACCTTTTCTCAAACCAGCTTGAAATATCGGCAATTTGCGAACAGAAAAAACTGACCTGGGATGCGGAGCTCAAAGCCCTGCAGGCCCAGATCAATCCCCACTTTCTTTTCAACGCGATCAACACCATCATCAGCACCATCCGGACCAGTCCGGAGAATGCGGCGACACTTCTGGTGCGGCTGGCCGACTTCTTCCGCACCAATATCAATCCCGGTGCGGAAACCGTCCCCCTGGCCACCGAACTGGAGCATTGCCAGGCGTATATTGCCATCGAATCGGCCCGGTTCGAGGAACGGATCCAGGCCGTTTACGACATTGCCGGGAATTGCCTTGATTGCCTGCTGCCGCCCCTGCTCCTGCAACCTCTCATCGAAAATGCCCTGAAGCACGGGATTCTGCCCCGTGAAGAAGGGGGGACGGTAACCATTCGCGCCCGGCACCTCGGGCAGAAGGAAATACGGATAGAAATCACCGACAACGGAGTCGGCATGACCCCTGAAAAGCTGGCGTCGATCCTCCCCGTCCCCTCCCGGCCATCGACGAGACACGGCGCCGGGATTGCGCTGAAAAACGTCAACGCCCGGTTGATCGCCCATTTCGGAGCCGCCCACGCCCTGCGGGTTATGAGCAGGCCCGGCCTGGGCACCACGTTCTCTTTCACGGTGCCGCAGCGATGACTCCCCCCCTGCTCATCTTCATTGTCGACGACGAGGCCCCGGCACGGCGGGAACTGCGGCATCTCCTCGAACAACAGGCGGACGTGCGGATCGTCGGCGAGGCCGGCAACGGCGCCGCGGCGCTGAAAGGCATCCGGGAAACCCGGCCGCACCTGGTATTTCTCGACATCCACATGCCGGGATTAAATGGTCTGGAACTGGCCGATCTCCTCTGCGATCTGGTGAAAAGGCCGCTGTTCGCATTCGCCACCGCCTTTGACGCCTATGCCCTGCAGGCCTTTAACGTGGACGCCATCGACTATCTCTGCAAACCGCTCACCCAGGACCGGGTAAGCAAGACCTTGGCAAAGGCGATGCGACTCCTGACCGCCCCGGTCACGCCTCCGCCGCCCCGGATCGTGCCCGAACCCTCCCGTAAACTCACCCTCTACCGCGGGGAAACCATCGTCCCGACCGCGCCGGGCCGTATCGTTTTCTTTCATGCCGAAGAGGGCGAAATAGTGACCTGCACCGTCGACGGCACGTTCCATACCCGCCGCACCCTCGGCGACCTGGAGCAGCGGCTGGAGGGCGCGGGGTTCATCCGGCCGCATCGCAGCTACCTCGTGAATATCAACCATATTCGCGAGGTCATCCCCTGGTTCAACGGCAGTTACAAGCTGGTCATGAACGATGCCCAACGAACCAAGGTCCAGGTAAGCCGCTATAATGCCCATCAACTGAAAAAGCACTTCGACCTGTAGGTTCTCAGGCGTTCAGCTTGAGAGATTTCCCTTCTCGAACTGCCATCCTCCCGGAATTGCAGGCGTTAAACCCGCCTCAAAATCCTGTCCCCCGAGGGGTGGATTTTCACGGCGAATGTCCGAGCGACTGCCTCTTGCCTTGTGGCGACCATCCGGCACGGCGCTGGGCAAGACAGCCAGCGGAATCCTGTCTTCGCGAAGAACGAAAAACGCCATTCGCCCCCCTTTTTCGACCATTCATCCCTTCCTGCGCACCATTGAGAGAAAATCCGCTCTCCCCTCGAGTTTGTATTGTAATTTCCTTCAGGCAAACTTCCGCGTCGTCTTAACGGTCGAGATTTCTCGCTCTCGCTCGAAATGACAAGAATAAACGTTGTACTCTTTCTGGATCATCGGGAGGCTCCGATACATGCCATTATCGCCCATCGCAAGGAGAAAAACGAGGCTCAAAGCGGCCCCCTTTCCAATCGACCTGTTTTCAGCACAGGACACGGTTACGTGCCCCCCCGGCAAGCCCACGACCTGCCGGACCAAGACATCCTCAAGGCAAAAAGGATTCACGCTGCCGGAGCTCATGGTTGTCCTGGCAATCCTGACGATCGTTGCCGCCATCGGAACGACCACGTTGCTCAGCAGCCTTCCCACCCTGCGCCTGAAAAGCACCGCCCGGGATATCTTTTCGACCATGATGCAGGCCAAGGCGCAGGCGCTCCGGCGGGGCGAAAATATCACCGTTTCCTTCGATGCCGCCCGCAAGACCTACACCATGACCAGCGGCGGGGCACCCTTGACCGCCCCAACCCCCTTGCCCCCGCAGGTGACCTTTGGCCCGGCCGTCAACGATATGGGCCTGTCCTTTACCGAGACCCCTCTCGTTTTTTCCTCCCGGGGAATCCCCCTGAATGCCGGGCACGTGCACCTCCAGGCCATCGACTCTCACGGCAATATTTTGCGGCAGCGAACCGTAGACGTCACCGTCGCCGGCCGTATCAACATGAATTGACGCAAGGGGTGCCTGTGATGATTTCCTCCCAACCGCAACGATCCTTAACCACAACGCCGAACCAGGCCGGATTCACCCTAGTCGAGCTGATGGTCGCTCTTACCGTTTCCGGTCTGGTTATGGCGGCAATTGTCTCCATCTTCACCGCACAATCCAGGAGCTATTCCGAGCACGACGATGTCGCCGATATCCAGCAGAACCTGCGGGGAGCGCTGGCCATTCTGCCCATGGAGATCCGCTTGGCGGGGTGCGATCCAAACGGGACCGCCGGGGTCAGGATTATCGAGGCCACGCGGACACAACTGCGGTTCACCATGGATTTCACCGGAGCCGCAACAAACTCGGCAGATGGAGAGGTCAGGGATCCCAAAGAGGATATCGGCTATTCCCTGAGAGGCGACAGCAATGGCGACGGCATTGTCGATAACGGCGGAGCCGAATGGACCGGAAATGGCTTCTTGATCAGGCAGACGGGCGGGAAAGACCAGCAAATCCTTGCGGACAATATTGAAGCGCTTGAATTTACGTATATCATGGAAAAAGAGGGTGGCACCACCGCGATCACGAGGGACCCGTCTCTCGCCGATCTGGATAACATCCGCGCTGTCCAGGTCTCCATCCTGGCCAAGGCATCCCACCCTGCTTCCGGTTTTCTGCACAACAAGACATACGACACCGCCTCCGGCGCACAATGGAAGCCGCCGCCGGACAATTTTCGCCGCCGCCTGGTCGTCACCACCATCCACTGCCGCAACCTGGGGTTAAAGAAGTCATGAACAAGAGCTCCCTCTACACCAATCAAAGAGGTTTCACCCTGATTGAAGCCCTGATCGCCATTGTCATTGTCACCATCGGCATCCTCACAGTGATGACCATGCAGGTCAGGGCCATCGGCGCCAGTTCCACAGCAATGAACCGTACCGAGGCAACCGGCATCGCCCGCGCTCTTGTCGAGAGCTTTCATAACGTGAAATTCGACAGCCCGAATCTTCAGCAGACCGGCGCCACCGGCGAGGAGTTGCAAACCGCGGTGACCTCCCAGCAGATACAAGGCCTCATTGCCGCCGGCAAGGTGAGGAGATACGGCGAGAATGGGTTCGAGGAGATGGAGAAGCTGATAACGGCGCTGCCGGAACGAGGAAAGGTTATCGACAGTTCCGGCATTGCCTACCAGTTGGCCTGGGCTGTCCAGGATCTGGAAATTGACCGGGACGGGAAGGCCATCTGCAAAAACATCTGGGTGTTCATGACATGGCGATCGCCCATGGGCGAAAACCGGTTGAAGATGACCACCGTGCTTCTCAAGTAAACGGCAAACCGCAGAGCCTCCCATGCATGTCCCCGGGATTGTCCAGCCCCCCAAAAAAAGGTTCAGGAGCCCCCCGAACGCCCTGCCGGCTCATTTGGAACCACCATCATCCCCAAAAACATCACAGCCCAACGTTAAAGGACTCCCTATGCCCCTTCACACGCACGATCGACCAGAAGACGCAACCGCGGAATCGGGGTTTGCCCTGGTCATGGCCCTGGTTGTCTTACTGCTGCTGACCCTGTTCGGCGCCTGGGCATTGCAAACCTCCACGTTCGAACTCGAGGTCGCCGGCAGCCTGCAACAGGCGGACAGGCAGTTGAACCTTGCCGAGGGAGGCGCCTATCTCGAAGCAGCAAGGGCCGGACTTGTCGGTAAAAGTTTACCACTGAAAAACACCACCAGCGGACGCGAAGCCTTTTACACCATTCATGATAAAAAAACGGCCGGTCCGCTGCTGGCGCCGGCTCATGACCGTGCCGACCCCTACGCCCCCAAGACCTGGCCCGCCGATAACCTCGTGGAGGTCGCCGGCAAAGACGCCGGGCAATACGAGTACAGATATTTTGCCGAATTTCTGTTGGCAACCGGCAAACCGACTCCTGGCGACCAGGCAAATAAAACCGGGGGAAACAAACCCCTTGAAAAATACCGTTACCGGTTCCGGGGCAACGCATCGGGGTCGCAAACGGTGGTCGAAATCGGCGGGGTCACCACCGGGAAATGACCCGCGCCCCGCGGTTCATTCCATTGTGCAACCAAGACGGCACCGGCGCGGGAATATCAAGCCGGGAGAGAGTCACCTTGCACACAAACCAAAAGAAGAACATTTTCATCTCGATCCACAAGGAGGCGTTGTCATGAAAGCAACGAGGTCAAGTTTTCTCACCCGCGCACTGATCGCGCTTCTGGCGGTTTCACTGCTCTGGCAGCCGGACCCGGTTCCGGCAAAAGACATCGACACCTATGCCGTCAATGCCAAGCAGAACTGCATGATACTCCTGGACAGTTCCGGCTCGATGAATTTTCCGGTCTACGAACACCATGTCGATTACGCCGGTATGTACGATTATCTGCTCAAATTAAAGGATACAACGCAGCCCTCTTTGATCGATTACATCAAAGATCCGGATAATGACGGCACGCTGTTCGGTGCGTTGCACACCCGGAATGTCCGGAAAAAGATCTATCTCGTCGAGACCGGCATTGGTGTCTCTATAGTCAAGGTAAAGAAGAAGGACGCCTTTTTCACCGGAGACAGCGAAGATCTCCAACGGGAATGGAAGTTCGACGGCAAAGTCGACACCCACACCCTGCTCGACGAGAACGGCAATCTGGTTTCCGACGGTTCGCCGAAAGATGCCCTGCTCACCGTGGACAGTGCGGGCTATGTCTTGTTTAAGGGCAACCGCCTTCCCTTGAACATGGATATCAAGCTCCACGACTTCGTCACCCTGCACGACGGCACGGTCGTCGACCAGGGCTTCGCCGGCCTTCTTGCCGCTCCCGGCTTTCATTTTTCGGGATACAAGGACACCGGGGGCCGGGAAAAAGCCCAAAGCCACACCTTTCAAAGTTGTTTCTTTGTCACCGGCAACTGGATCAACATGCGTGCCGTCCGCAATTTGCGCTATAGCACCACCGATACAGGAAAAAATGTAGGAAAATATGACTTAGAGAGTGAGGACGTCCCCTGGAAACGTGAATCCTCTCCCGTAAACCCGGCCCCGTGGACCGCAATCCCTTCCACGTTGCGCTACCCCGAGAACGGCAACTACCCGGAGGACGTCCTGGGACAGACGATCCAGACAATCAAGCATCCAGGCGCGGTCCGGATGCGTCTTCATTTCGCCTCCTTCGATGTGGAAGGCGACGGCAGCCCCGGTTTTAGAAAGGATTTTGTGCGGATTTACGATAAATCCGGCACCCCCTGCGGGGCATTCGACAATGACAACAACCCAACACGGGGCGACGGCTGGTCGTTTGAAATCCCGGGCGACACGGCGATTATCAAATTCAGGTCGAATGGGAGTGGCTCGGGAAAAGGCTTTGTAATCGACAAAATCGCCGTAACCTCCCAGGCGGACCCTCCAGCCGACGGGGCCACCGCTCGCCTGCAAAGCCGGCTGGAAGTGGCCCGGGAGGCCATGCTCTCCGTGGTGGAGGCCTTCCGCGGCACGATGAACTGGGGGTTGGCCACCTTCGCCGCCGATGGCCAGGGGAACGGGGCATCCATTCGCGTGCCCATCGACCCGGACAGCACCGGCGGCACGAACAGCGCGGCCATGGTCACGGAGTTAAATAAGGTCAAGGCGACCGGCGGCACCCCTCTGATGGAGGCGTTGCAGGATATCTTCGAACAGGGGTTCTACACCAATGAAAAAAAGAATTCCCTGACGCAACTGGCCTGCCGGAAAAACTATGCCATTGTCATGACCGATGGTTTGCCATCGGTCGACAACGACAAGAACAGGATCAAGGGGGTTGTCTTCGCGGACTGGGATAAAGACGAATGGACCGGGGATCCAAACCAAGAAGGCTTCCCCAATTATTACGACGACGTGGCCGAATGGCTCTACAAACACAGCTGGGTGGACAAATCGGAAGTGGCGGACCCCGCCACTTCCTACGTCAACCTCACCACCCATCATGTCGCCTTCGGCGCCCAACATCCCTTGCTGGAGGATGCGGCCAGTCAATCCGGCGGCCGATATATCGCCGTCTACAACAAGGCCCAGCTTGCCGCCGCCTTCCGTTCCCTGGCCATGCAGATGGACGAAGCCGTCTCCTTCTCCTCCCCGGTTGTCTCCCTGGATGCGGCGAACAAAATCCAGAGCGGCGAGGACCTGTACATGGGCTTGTTTCTGCCCATGGACAACACCTACTGGGTCGGCAATGTCAAGAAATTCAGGCTGGGCGACGGTTCGGCCGCCCGACCCAAGGTTTCCATGATTTATGACGCGGCCAATCATCCGGCCCTGGACGGCGGCGGCCAATTCCTCGACAACGTCGTGCCGTTTTGGGGAAAAAACATCAACAGCAAAACCAAGATCAAAAACGGCGGCGCCGGCGAACGAATGCTGGCGGATGTTCATGAATATTTTGCCGGCGGCCGCACCGCGTACTGGAACCGGCCAATCTACACCTGGAAAGGCAACAGGATGGTCAAATTCGACCGCACCCGGATCTCGGCCGCCGACCTGGGCGTGGCCGATGACGCCACCCGCGACAAATTGATCAACTTCATCCACGGCTACACCTACGCGGCCGGCCCCGAGGGTTCGCCAGTGGCGGTTCGCGAGTGGATCCTGGGCGCCATTCTTCATTCCAAACCCATTCTCTTGGATTATCTCGACACCGCCGACGCCAAGCTCCCCCTGGCGAAAAGGCTCGTTGCCGTGGGCAGCAACGACGGCATGCTCCATGTGTTCGACGACACCGATGGCCGCGAACTGTTCGCCTTCATTCCACCGGACCTCCTGACCAGCCTGAAAAACGTGCAGGCCGCAAACCTCTGTGAAACCGTCGACGGTCCCCTTATCGTCCATCACCGCGACAACAATCCCAAGTATCTTCTTTTCGGCGAACGCCGGGGAGGCGGATCGTACTGGAACCTGGACGTCTCCAGCATGGACCCCCTGCAATGGACCGTTGCCTGGGAATTCACCCATCCCGAAATCAAGCAGTCCTGGTCGGAAATGGTCCCGGCGCACATCCCGTGGGCCATCAACGCCAACGGCGAGAAAAGCTACAAGGAAGTCGTGGTGTTCACCGGCGGCTACGATCCGCTGGAAGACAATTTCCCCGAACCGTTCGACGACCAAAACAGCGACGGCACCCCTTTCCTCGCGGACGGCGCCATCGATCCCTTGGAGTGGGCGAAAAACAACCCGAAACAGGATCCCAACAACGACGGCAGGTACAACACGAACAATCCGGGAAAGGATACCGCCGGCCGGGGCATCTTTGTGGTGGACATCGACAATCCGGCAGCCATAACCACCGTCACCCTCGGTAACGGCACAACGCAACAAATCCTGCCGTTCTCCGTCACCTACGGTGAAACCGGCGTTAACACCGGGGCGGCGCAGCAGCGGCCCGACATGGCGTATGCCTTTCCCGCCGACCCCAGCGTGGTTACCGGAGCGGACACCTATATCTATGCCGGCGAGGGCCGCCCGGCCAAAACCGCACAAGACGACGTGCTGGCAATGGTGTATGCGGTGGACATCTACGCCAATGTCTTCAAGACCATGTTTTCGTTTCGTGCCGAAAACATATCCGCCAACCCGGACGCTCCGGATTGGCGGGTCGGGAAGGCGGGCTGGCTGGTGAACAAGGTCTTCGGCGCCAACCCGGGAAGCTCCGGCGCCAGCGGCAGGATGGGAGGAGAAGACAACCCGGAAGATGCAGGGCGCAAAGCCTTTTATTCGCCAACCGTTTCCTGGGGAGGCACGGCAGGATATTTCGAGGCCAAAAAATATT
>Ga0074193_1001934_pt1 | contig 21502 bp, 17 predicted proteins | sample EPASupsiteHSE605_FD_64523 | JGI IMG/M metagenome (GOLD analysis project Ga0074193, IMG submission 64523) | Bioremediated contaminated groundwater from EPA Superfund site, New Mexico - Sample HSE6-05 | ecosystem: Environmental > Aquatic > Deep subsurface > Groundwater > Contaminated ... | reverse complement strand
GCCCCACCTTTGCACATCTGGTCTTCACCCAGAGTATAGAACTCCTCACCTGTTCGTCTCACTCTGTCTACCAGCTGGCAGTGCCTCATAGTCTCATCTACTTTTTTTATTCCCTCCGGAACTTCTCCTCCTTTTGGTATCAGTTTCACGGCAACAGGGGAAGTCTTCAGTTTCAAACAATCTATAAGTTCTTGTCCATATTTGTTTATCTCTTTTACATCCATATTCTCAACTCGGGTTTTGAAACTTTTGTTACTTTTAAAACAATAATACCGTTTTATAATTTTCTAAGTATTTTTAGAACTTGTTTGTCTAGTTCGGGACAAATAAGACATGACAATTTTTATCAAATTTTTACTGGAAACTTTAGAATTATCTTATCAGTTACGGACAAATTCTTATCGGTTAAGGTCAATTCTTATCAGTTACAGGCAAATAATACATGATAAGATTCGATATAAGCATTCCCAAGTTTATATGTATACAGGCAGTTTCTCACAGTACTACTATTTTCGGCTGTTTTTTTCAGTACTGAGAATTTCGGAGGATCTTTCCAAAAGAAATAAGGGGGTTTATGGAAAAGTTCACTCTAATTTATCGAAAATAATCTCCATCTTTCCCATTTCTCGAGCAAGATTCTTCGAAATCATGCCGTTTTCAAGCCAGCAAGCGTTCATTACTGCTGCCGGAACAAGACAGGTAGGCGTAAGAGGCATTTCAGCTGATTTCCTGGCAAGTATAGTTTCTGGACCCCCCATAAGGTCTTTCATTTCCACATCAAAACGTGTGCCCCATTTTCGGAGTTTTTCGCATGTAGACTTAATATGTATATGAGTAATTTTTCCCTCCTTAGTGGCAATTATCTTTGTCGTATGTCCACATATTGTGTTCAATGAAATCTCTGTAACCATTATCTCTCCTCGTTATTGTTATTTTTCCCGTGATATCGGACCTTTTTTAGCATGGAGTTTAAATTGGAAATTAATATCCCAACTTTAACCTGCAAAAGATTCATTTACCTTATATTTATATAATTTTTAGCATATGCCTTTTTTTCACTTGCGCCTGTGAACGTATTATAGGACTTCTGTTTAGGACTCGGCAACATTTTTAATTGCAACTCTGTAATCCATATTTGCAGCATTATTAATTGCGACTCTATAATCCATACTTACATCTCCGTATCCACATTTACACCTCTGCATCTGTATTTACAGCTCCGTATCTACATTTACACCTCTATATCTGTATTTACAGCTCCGTATCCACATTTACACCTCTGTATCTGTATTTACAGCTCTCTAATTTAATCTCATTTTACAGATACAGGCAGGATGTAAAATTGAATTTTTTCCTGGTTTTCTGATCGTAAAGTTCTTATACGATCCTATTTGTATTGATTAGTCCATAGCAAATATGCTAGTTAAGTACTCCTGCTAATATAATTAATATATAATCAGAGCGATAAGTATGCTTATGCCCTGACACGATCACCAGATCAGGATTACAGTATATTTACAATAGGAAAAATATAGAATTACAATAGGAAAATACATAAATAATCATTAAAGATAAGCATTAATTATAATTTCAATACATGATGAGGTTTTAAAATGAGATGGCAAGGTAGCTCCAGAAGAAAAGTGACTGGTGGGAAAGTTATTGCTGCCCGTGGGAAGCGCAAGTTCGAAATGGGCCGTGAGTCTGCAGAAACCCGTATAAGTGAAACAAAGAGGAAAAATGTTCACACTATGGGAGGCAACAGGAAAGTAAGACTTCTTCAGTGCAATACTGCAAACGTAACCAATCCCAAAGACGGAAAAACCACTTCAACTCCCATTGAGACAGTTCTCGACAATGTTGCAAACAAGCACTACATCAGGCGTAACATTCTGACAAAAGGCTCAGTAATAAGGACTTCTCTCGGAACTGCTAAAGTTACAAGCAGACCGGGGCAGGAAGGAGTTGTAAATGCTGTATTAATTGAATAATTAAAATTTAACTTACCCCAAAACGGGGATTCTTTATCAAATTCCCTTACCTTGTGCCGGTGACTAATATGGATGAAAAGATTCGACATATACTGGAAATTCTTGAGAATGACGCACGAACGAGTCCAGAGGAAATAGCATCCTTTACGGATATGTCTGCACAGGAAGTTTCCCAGGCAATTGCAAAACTTGAAGAGACGGGAGTTATCCGGCACTATAAAACCATAGTTGATTGGGATCTGGTTGGGGAAAACTATGTTTATGCAGTTATTGAGTTGAAGGTTACTCTCGAGCGTAATCAGGGCTATCAGGCAATTGCAGAAAGAATCTACAAGTTTCCAGAAGTCAGGTCAGTAAGGCTCCTATCTGGAAATTATGACATATCCCTGACTGTCAGAGGAAAATCGATGAAGGATGTGGCTTTTTTCGTAGCAGAGAAAATTGCAACCCTCGATCAGGTACAGAGCACATCAACCCACTTCGTGCTGAAAACCTATAAAGAAGATGGGGTTATCCTCCATGAACCTGAAACGATTCAAAGGCTACCAGTCTCATTTTGATACGAGATGGTTCAGAGCCTGATTTTCCTATCAGATTTTACATTTCAGAATACTCATATAATTTTTATGGGGTGTTTTGCTTGAGACCTTCATGTGATCCTTCAAAGTTTGTTGCCGACGTTATGAAAGAAATTCCTCCTTCAGGAATACGCCGTTTTTTTGATCTGGTTTCCGGACTTGAGGATGTAATTTCCCTTGGTGTAGGAGAGCCTGACTTTATTACTCCATGGCATATCCGTGAAATGTGTATTCACTCTCTGGAAAAAGGGCAAACCTCATATACTTCAAATTACGGGCTTCCGGAACTCAGAGACGAACTTACCAGAACCTACTACAGGCGTTACGGTCTGGACTATAACCCTTCATCCGAGATCCTCATTACAACAGGTGTGAGTGAAGCTCTGGACATAGCAGTAAGGACCGTAGTCAACCCTGGTGATGAAGTTATTATCGTCCAGCCCTCTTATGTGGCATATATGCCTTCGGTTATTCTTGCAGGAGGTAAACCGGTTATCGTTTCCACCCACAGGGACGATGAGTTTAGCCTGACTGCAGAAGCCCTCAAACCTGCAATCACGGACAAGACAAAAGCAATAATTCTCAATTTTCCTAATAATCCCACAGGAGCAATTATGTCAAAGGAAGGACTCGAGGATATTGCTGACCTGGTTGTGGAGAATGACCTGTTTGTTATCTCGGACGAAGTTTACGAGTGCCTTACCTATGAAGGCAAGCACGTCCCATTATCTTCACTTGAAGGCATGAAAGAGCGGACTGTTATGCTTAACGGCTTTTCCAAGGCCTATGCAATGACAGGACTAAGGCTCGGCTTTGCAATGGGCTCTCCGGAGATCATCCATTCAATGATGATGATCCATCAGTACTGCATGATGTGTGCTCCCGTAACTGCTCAGGTAGGCGCAATCGAAGCACTCCGTCATGGCAAAGATGAAATGGAGAGGATGGTTCGGGAATATGACCGACGCAGGCACTTTATTGTCAGGGGCTTTAACAGAATAGGGCTTGAGTGCTGCAACCCTAAAGGTGCATTTTACGCCTTCCCCTATATAGGAAATACCGGCCTTTCTTCCTCTGAGTTTGCAGAACGCCTTCTGGATGAAAAGAAAGTCGTTGCAATCCCCGGAGATGCCTTTGGAGAGGCAGGTGAAGGCTTCCTGCGCTGCGCCTACGCGGCGTCTACAAATGATATTAGAAAAGCGTTAGATAGAATGGAAGACTTTGTGGACGGTTTAAAGCAGTAAACTCAGCAGACTTTCCGTCCCTTTTATCCATATTTCTATTTTACTTCTTTGCTTTTTTATTGCTCTACTTTCTTATTGCTCTACTTTCTTATTGTTTTACTCTTTTACTGCTTTACTCTTTTATTGTTTTACTCTTTTACTGCTTTACTCTTTTACTCTTTTATTGTTTTACTCTTTTATTGTTTTATCTTTTTATTGCTTCTTATTTTGCTCATGTTCAGTTTAACTTAGGACATTTCTCAAAGTTATAACCCCTACTGCTTCCGAAGTTAGTTAATTATATATACGATATCCAGGCTCAATTAGCTTGACGTTTATGAAACCCATTATTCCTGAAGATGAGCGTTCTAAAGAACCTCTTGACACTGATAGGGTAATTTATCACCCGGATATGATAAGGGCTAATGAATGGGTCCTGAACGAATATGAAGCTCCTTATAAGGAACTCTGTATTTTTGTTCCCTGTGCCAAAAGGAAACCCTATCATGAAAGTCCTTCTCACAAAAAATTCGACAGAATAATTTTCGGAATTGCAAAACCTGAGGATGTACATATAGTAACCTTCGGGACATGCGGAATTACCCCCAGGGAACTTGACACTCAATATCCGTTCATGCATTACAGCTTTATGATGGGTAAATGTAACGTGGCGAAAATTAAACGAGATTTTATAAAAATGGAAAGCGAAAGACTTGCCGCTTACCTTGAAAAAACAAGGGATAATTACAAACACAGAATAGCTTACTGTATAGGGGATTTCCGAACTGCAATGGAAAAAGCCGTGGAAATGGTTGACATAGAAGTTGATATAGTGCCGAAAGAATCAACCATTCAGAAAATGATCCAGCCAGATAAACCTTTTATCTATAACAGTCTCTCCTCAAGAGAGTACCTTCAGGACTTTTCAGACGCAATTACGGATGCTCTTAAACTCCCAGGGAGAAAAGTAGGACTTAAAGAAGATATTTCGGTTGATGACACTGATTGGTACCTTCTTTAAAACTAAACACTTTCTTTTCTCCTTTTAATTAGAGAATTTCGATAAATACTGTTTTTTACTGCGTATCCAGTTGAAATATTTTTTGGCTCTATAGAAACTCTAAGAAATAATATATCTTTGATAGTTTAAACTGAATATCATCATGTTTCATTATCTCATTGCTTCTTGCAATTGGTATAGATAGGTTTCTGCAAAGCTCTTTTTTTCGATTTAAGATATTCAATTGTTGACTACAATATATCTGGACCTGGTTTCAGTACTGATGCTTTCCGAATTATTTACGGTTAAACTAACAGTGTATCGCCCTGTTTTATTATACATATATACAGGATTCTTTTCAGTTGAAGTATTTCCATCTCCAAAATCCCATTTCCATGAAGTTGGCAATCCTGTGCTCTGCTCAGTAAAACTAACATTAAGCGGTGCAGGCCCTGAACCTGGAGATGCTGAAAAAGAAGCAGCAAGAGAATTTGAAACCGCAATATAACCGGTTTTTGTCAACGCATTACTGCCATTTGCATTACTTGCTGTTAATGTAACAGAATATAGTCCTGACTTATTATATGTGTGCACAGGGTTCTTTTCCGTTGAAGTATTCCCATCTCCGAAAACCCATCTCCATGAGGTTGGCGAGCCTGTGCTCTGGTCAGTAAAACTAACAGTAAGAGGTGTTTTTCCTGAAGCAGGAGATGCAGAGAAACTGGTAACAGGAGCATTTAAAATACCTGAAACGGCAATATAGTTGGTTTTTGTCAAGGCATTGCTGCCGTTCGAGTTGCTTACTGCCAATTTAACAGAGTATAATCCTGATTCATTGTATGTGTGTACAGGATTCTTTTCTGTCGAATTATTTCCATCTCCAAAATCCCATTTCCATGAATTTGGCGAACCTGTGCTCTGGTCAGTGAAACCAACGGCCAGTGGAGCCTTTCCAGAAATAGGAGATGCAGAGAAGTTGGCAGCAGGAGCAGCTAAAACGCTTGAGACGGCAATATAGCTGGATTTTGTCAAGGCATTGCTGCCGTTTGCATTACTCGCTGTCAATGTAACAGTGTATCGTCCGGATTTATTATATGTGTGTACAGGATTTTTTTCTGTTGAAGTGTTTCCGTCTCCAAAAGCCCATCTCCATGCAGTTGGTGCTCCTGTGCTCTGGCCAGTAAAACGAACAACAAGAGGCATGCTTCCTGAAGCAGGGGATGCAAAATAGCTGGTAACAGGAGCAGCTAAAATATTTGACACAAAAATATAGCCGGTTTTTGTCAAGGCATTGCTGCCGTTTGCATTACTCGCTGTCAATGTAACGGTGTATCGTCCGGATTTATTGTATGTGTGTACAGGATTTTTATCTGCTGAGGTGGTTCCGTCTCCAAAAGCCCATCTCCATGAAGCTGGCGAACCTGTACTCTGGTCAGTAAAACTAACAGTAAGAGGCATACTTCCTGCAGTCGGAGTTGCTGAAAAGGCGGTGACAGGAACAATATGGTCCGGACTCGATACCACACTACCGTTCACAGAAACTACACTTATATAGTTTGATTTTTGCACCTTATCACTACCCCCCTCACTGGTCGTCGTCAGAGCAACAGTATAATTCCCTGATTTATTGTATGTGTGTACAGGGTTCACTTCTGTTGAATTATCTCCATCTCCAAAGGTCCATTTCCATGAAGTTGGCTTTCCTGTACTTTTGTCAGTAAAATTAACAGTAAGAGGCACTTTTCCTGAAGTAGGGGATGCAGAGAAGCTGGTAACAGAAGTGTTTGAAACGTTTGAAACGACAGCAATATAACCGGTTTTTGTCAAGGCATTGCTGCCGTTTGAGTTACTCGCTGTCAATTTAACGGAGTATAGACCTGATTCGTTGTATGTATGTACAGGATTCTTTTCTGTTGAATTACTTCCATCTCCAAAATTCCATTTCCATGCAGTCGGTGACCCTGTACTCTGGCCAGTAAAACTAACAGTAAGAGGCGATTTTCCTGAAGTTGGGGACGCAGAGAAACTGGTAACAGGTATATTTAAATCGCTTGAGACAGCAATATAGCCGGTTTTTGTCAAGGCATTACTGCCTATTTCATCACTTGCTGTCAATGTTACAGAATAAAGTCCTGATTTGTTGAATGTGTGCACAGGATTTTTTTCTGTTGAAGTATTCCCATCTCCAAAACTCCATTTTCGTTCAGTTTGCAAGCCTGTACTCTGGCCGATAAAGTCAACCGTAAGAGGCGCTTTTCCTGAAGTAAGAGATGCAGAGAAGCCTGGGACAGGCGGATTTAAAACGTTTGAAACAAGAATATAGCCGGTTTTTGTTAATGTACTACTGCCATCTGCATTACTTACTGCTAATGTAATAGAATATAATCCTGCTTTGCTGTACGTATGTACAGGGTTCTTCCCGGTTGAATACGTTCCGTCTCCAAAAGTCCACTTCGTTGAGGTTGGTGATCCTGTACTCTGATCAGTAAAACTAATACTAAGAGGTGTTTTTCCTGAAGTTGGGGATGCAGAAAAAGCAGCAATAGGAGCTTCATATCCATTTGAAATAGTTATATAGCTGGATTTTGTTACTTCAGTTTTGTTTCCAGTTTCGTTCAATGTCAATGTAATAGAGTACTTCCCTGCTTTTCGATATATGTGCACAGGATTCTTTTCTGTTGAATTCGTCCCGTCTCCAAAATCCCATTTCCTTGAGGCTGGTGATCCCGTACTCTGGTCAGTAAAACTAACGCTAAGCGGCGACTTTCCTGAAGTTGAGGATACAGAGAACCCTGGCTTTGCTAGAACGGTTATTGTAGCAATTTTCGAATCAGTACCGTTTTTATTGTTTACTGTAAGTGTTACATTGTAAATCCCTGCTCTAGGGAAAGTGTGTGCTGGATTCTGCTGTGTCGAAGTGGATTTATCTCCAAAATTCCAGTTCCAACCATCCGCATTCTTCGAGAAATCCGTAAACTGGACTGAAAGAGGAGCATAACCTGATGTGAGATTGCTGCTGAAGTTTACAACGGGATAATCTGGTTGCGCCGGGAGAGGACCGATAAATTGACCGAAAGCAGTAGGACTGAAACCTGTGTTTACTGTAGATATAACCCTATCCGTAACCGTATCAATTACAGAAGCAGTACTTCCGAGATTATCACTATCGCCGGAGTTTGCTACATATATCTTTGTTCCATCCGGAGTGACTGCAATTCCGTAAGGGTTTTTTCCGACTTTCAGAGTTGCTATAACATTTTTTGTTGCGGTATCGATTACCGAGACATTGTTACTGCCTTCATCTGCCACATACACTTTTGTTCCATCAGGAGTTACTGTAACTCCCATGGGCCATTCTCCCACAGGCACTGTGGCTGTAACAGTGTTTGTAGATGTATCAACTATAGAAATAGTATTACTTTCACAATTAGTCACATACAGTACTGTTCCCATCTGGTTAACTGTAACTCCACAGGGGCCAGATCCAACTTCCACAGTCGCTATAACAGCGTTTGTGTTGGTGTCAATTACAGAGACAGTGTTGCTATAACGGTTTGCCACATATACTTTTTTCCCATCCGGTGTAATTGCAACCCCTAGCGGATTAACTCCTACAGGCACCGTGGCTATAACAGTGTTTGTAAATGTATCAATTACAGAGACACCTTTGATATCACGATCTGCCACGTAGAGCTTTTTCCCGTCCGGAGTGACTGCAATTCCACAGGGACTATATTTATAGCCTACATCCACTATAGCTGTAACCTTATTTATTGCCGTGTCAATTACAGAAACCGTACCCCTGTTGCCGTACTTAGTATTTGTCACATATACTTTTGTTCCATCCGGACTCACTGCAGCCCCAAAAGGTTCGGTCCCTACTGGCACTGTAGCTGTAAGGGTGTTATCTCCTGTGTTAATTACAGAAACAGTGTTGCTGTTGAGATTTGTAATAAATGCATACGAAGGTGCAGGAAAACCTTTTGGTACAACATTTACCGTAGCAAGCTTTGAATCTGTGCCATTTGAATTGCTTACTGTCAGGCTAACAGTATAGATTCCTGTTGCAGAATAAGTATGCGCAGGATTTTGCTTTGTTGAACCAGACCCGTCTCCAAAATCCCAGACCCATTTAGTTGCATCTTTTGAGAGATCGGCAAACTGCACAGGTACAGAAGGGAAAACATATTCCGATGTGATATTGCTGCTGAAATTCGCTAAAGGATAAACTGGTTCTATTGGGATAGAACCTATAAACTGGCCCGAAGCATAAGGACTGTTTTCTACAAGCACCGTGGCTGTAATAGCGTTGGTTGCAGTGTCAATTACAGAAACAGTGTTATAGAAGCTGATAGCTACATATACTTTTTTTCCATCCGGGGTGACTGCAATTCCTACAGGACAGGAGCCTACAGGTATCGCAGCTGTAATTTTGTTTGTTACAGTGTCAATTACAGAGATAGTACTGAAATACTCATCATTATTGGTCACATACACCTTTTTTCCATCTGGAGTAACTGTAACTCCAGAAGGAACTCCACCTACCGTCAATGTATTTGTAACGCTGTTTGTCGCCGTGTCAATCACAGAAATGCTTTCACTATCTGAGTTCGCCACATACACTCTGGTTCCGTCCGGTGTGACCGCAATTTCTTTAGGACCTCTTCCTACGGATATCGTGGTTATAACGGTTTTTGTGGTAGTGTCAAATATAGAAACTGTGTTATCCTCATAATTTGTCACATATAACTTTTTTCCATCCGGACTTACCGCTACTCCAGCAGGAGATTTTCCAGTATTCAATGTACTTACAACAGTATTTGCACCGGTATCAATTACAGAAACATTATTACTATAACGGTTTGTCACATAAACTTTTTTTCCGTTGGGACTGACTACAATTCCCTGGGGAAAATTTCCTGCACGCACAGTGGCTAAAACACTATTTGTTGCCGTATCGATTACAGATACATCACTGCTACGAGCATTTACTACGTAAACCTTTGTCCCATTCGGGTTAATTGTAACTCCAATGGGGTTGGATCCTACGGGTATTGTAGTTGTAACTTTGTTTGTAGTCGCATCAATTACAGAGACACTGTTACTCTCTGAATTTGTAATGTATGCAAATGGCGAGGCTCCTGCAATGCCCACTAACATTAAAAAAGTAAGTACCGTTATCCCCAAAACTTTATTTAAGGTCTGTCCCCTAAACCTTCTAACACAATTCTTTCCTTTCATTTTAGACCGCCAGTATATGGATCATTTTGAATTTACCGGGATTTGAGCAACCCTGAAATTTGACTGGTGTTTATAAAAGATAGTATAGCAATCTATCGAAGTCAGAGCTTTTTTGGGTAAGCTGGTTATCGCAACTAAGTGCTGCTATAAAAACGACTGCATGAACAAGATTTCACAGAACTATGAAAAATAATTGTATGTAAACAGATAATAATTTTTCCTATATTAACTAACAGGTTTGGTAAAAGTAGATTCTTCTTTTACGATATATAATTATCTTTATATAATATTCCAAATTAAAATACGATCAAAATTTAAAAAAGTATATCTCTAAGCTCAAAACTTAGTAACTATTCAGATTGAGTAAAATGACACTTGTAATATGACAAATAACGTAACTATTCAGATTGAGTAAAATGACACTTGTAATATGACAAATAATGTAACTATTCAGATTGAGTAAAAATAACATTTATAATTAGAAAAAAGTCTGCTTTAAGAAGGCAAGTAAAGAATTAGTCATTTTCAATGCCTGAGTTTTCTACTGAAAGCATGAGTTCTCCGTAAAGCAGCTTTTCGAGGGTTTCGGCTACATACTTCCTTTGCTGGTATTTCTGAATATCCTCGTGCATTCTGAGGTCAGAGTCTACCTGGACTCGTACGAGAGCAAAATGAAAGGCTTTTTCATTCTTAATCGGCGCAGTATAGAAAGTTTCAAGGAGGTAAGGGAGTTTGAGGGGATCTTCTATAACTTCACTTAAAAGCAGCATCTCTTCAGGAATATCCTGGTAGTGTGAGGATATATCTTTTTTTCCGGTAATAAGTTGCAGGTTTTTTTCGGAATACTTTTTCTCAAAAATAATGATTTCGCCAATAATACTTCCCACCTCTTACTCAATTTAAATTTCAAGCTCCCTGAGTAGTTCCTGAGTAACTTCCAATGTTTCTGGTTGAACTGAAATAATGGCCTGTAAAAAGGAATAAAAAGGCTTAAGCCAGCATTCCCTTTACAATAATATCAATAGCCTCATCTTCTTCAAGACCGCGAGCCATGAGAGTTTCGACCTCTTTTTTGTCCACACACCCTATTGCAGCCTCGTGAGTTACCTTGGCCAGAGGATTATCTACTCGTACAATAGGAACAGCTTCGGCTTTTGCATTGCCCTGGATAACTTCCATGCAGTCTACATGTCCCCTTGATCTTGGGGCGTGACCCTCAGTGATTCCCCTGAACTCCGACTCTGCATTATCAGTAATGGCCAGGCGGCTCTTGATCACGCTTCTGGCATTTTCCCCATTAAGGGATATTTTCTCCAAGATTTTTATTTTATCATCTTTTTTCCCATAGACCTTGGTAACCATCTCACAAATCGAGTCTTTTTCGGCGTCCACACTGTAGTCAAATTCCAGATACCCTACCCTGCCCGAAACAAGTGAGAAATTTGTGTAGTAGCTGCCTCCTTCCTCTATTTTTATATGGGACTTTGGGATTACCTGAATTCCTCCATGAGGGCCATGAAAATGAGTTTCAGTGTATTTTAGAGAGGCATTTTTTCCTACATGCATTTGAGCGTCCATTCTATGAATAATCTTTACAGCATTAGGAAATGTACAGTGGGCAACGAGTTCAACAGCCGAATTTTCTTCGGCCGTGAAATTCATATTTATTTCCTGAAGCCCATCTTCAGGAACAAGTCCGAAGCAAAGGTGGACAGGAAGTGGAATTTTGTACCCTTTCTTAATGGTCATTTTAACATCCACTCCGTGTTCGGTCTCCTGTGTCTCGAGTACAATTCCTTCGGTCCCGTTCGCATTAAGCACTTTGTTTCCGCTTATCACAAGGCTTGAAAGCTCATGTTTATGCAGAACCGCAGCATCTCCCCCGGCTGCCGAATAGGCTGCGTCCATATCTTTGATTTCGCTGGAAAGTGTATTAAGAGTTATCTGAGTCATTTTTCAGGCCGCCTTTGGTGGTGATACCCTGCTGTCACAAGGTATACACCTGTTTTTGAAAAATTCACTGATTTCCAGAGGGTCTCCGCTCCTGAGGATAACCCCTTCACACATTAGGGATGCTTTATCGGAAGCGGCTGCAATTTCCTTTCTGTGCGTAATTACAAGTACCGAGGAGCCGTTTTCTTTGAAAGTTTGGATCAGGTTTACAATTTCCTTTAAGGAAACTACATCAATTCCGGAATCGGGTTCGTCAAGAATTGCAAGTTTCGGTTTCATTGTAATTATGGAAGCAAGTTCTATGCGTTTTCTCTCGCCTCCACTGAGCGCCTCTCCAACTTCCCTATCCAGATATTTTTCAGGTTTAAGGTCGACTTTCCTTAGAGCTTCTTTTAGCTCTTCTTCAGTAACGCCTCCACTACCTTTTGCTCCAATTGCCAGATAATCTCTGACTCTCAATCCTTCAAAGCGGGCAGGTTCCTGCCAGGCAAGGGTAATACCTTTTCTTGCACGCTCGGTTATCGAAAGTTTTGAAATATCTTCCCCATTAAAGATGAGGCTGCCTTCCTCGTGTTCGTAACCCTGGAGTCCCATCAGGGTATAGGCAAGAGTACTTTTTCCTGCACCATTCGCGCCAATAATACTGTGAATTTCCCTGTCGCCTATCTCGAGATTGACCCCTCGGAGGATTTTCTTCCCATCACGGCTCAACACCAGGTTTTTTAAAGATAGAATCTACGACACCTCTATAAGTTTTTTACTTAGCCCTGCAGCAAATCCTTGCAATGCTGCAAATCCTGAACCGTATTTATGTTTATTGCTAGTTTGGGATTATCAAGTATTAGATTAAAGTCTTCCTGTTCTTTTCGAATTTGAGAACTGTCCAGAATATTAATTCCGATAGGTACTATCAGCTTCCCATCCTTGTTAAAGACCGTATCCGGCCTGATTCCTGCTCCTTTGCAGACATTAATAGGGACATATACCGAAAGTGCCGGCTTTCCTTCTTCTTTATATTTTTTGATTACCAAATCGATAATCTCAGGGTTTATCAGGGGAAGGTCTGACATAATAATCATTACAGGCCCAACCGTTTCTGCGGTTTCTACTGCATGAATCATATCCCCTACATAATTTCCGCCAAAAGTCCTGATTACACGAACTTCGCCTTTATAGCGTTCCTGAATCATAATCTCGGTCCTGGGAGTAACAGGTGAGATCGCTACAAAAACCCTGTCTATATTCTCTGAGGCCCTTAGGGTATCTATCACATAGGCTATAAGTGGTTTTCCAAGCAATTCAACACAGGGCTTTTCCCCCATTCCAAGCCTCTGTCCGAATCCTCCTGCCATTACAATAGCGTCCATTTTAAACCTCCCATGTATCCGTTCAATGAAAAATTCAGGAGAACTGCAAGAACAATGAGCGCAGTTACTCTACCAATTTCGTTAGCAGTACCGATTCCATCGCCATTTAAGCCTCCAAAATGGACATAGCTTCGATTAAGAATCACCAGAGCCGAAATGCAGGCTCCCAGATAAGGCAGCAGTCCTATCCACCCGAAAGGCAAAAGGCAAACGATGGCCCCGAATATGAATCCAATCAGAAAGTTCTTTCTGGTTGCTCCGTTTATAGTCATAGCTCCCAGGCCAGGATAAGCCTGTTTTTCCTGAGGAGGTATTGGCTTCCCAAAAGCAGCAATAGTTAGCATGGACTGTTTTGCGCTGACCTCTGCAATAAACATTGATGCAAACATTAAAGTAGGAAGGTTAACCCCGAAAGCAGCGGAGCCTACTTGCTGGACTGCCCTTATCGAACTGTACAGAGTAAGTAGTAAGAGAATACAGAAGGACACGCCTCCTGTCCCTATGGTCGTATCTTTCAGGGCCTTGATTTTCTTCTCACGTGACCCATGGGCCATAAAACCGTCCCCTATGTCCGTGACTCCATCGAGATGGTTAAAGCCTGTAATGTAATATATGAATCCCATGATGAGGGCTGCAAGCACAGGCCCTGGAAATATTACCTGCCCTATGAATGCAACTGCCCCTATGAGAAGCCCGAGTACTGCTCCCACAATGGGATAAAAGTAGATTTTCTTCATGAGTTCATCGATTCCTTCCATGCTGATTCCCACAGGGATCGTTGACAGGAATCCAAACCCAGATTTAAAAGCAAGAAAATATGAATTCATTGCGAACCGCCTGTTTTTTAATCCTTTCCTTCTATCAGTCCTTTCCTACAAATTCTGCCATACCTCTTGAGTACATATTGGAAGACACGCCTCCTATAAGGCCCCCGATCACGTCATCCATAAAAGGCCCGAGCTTTGCAAGGATTCCAGGCTTCTGTTTGTCAAACCTGACAAACTCAAAAGCACCCTTGGAACCGCTGATATATGTTGCAATACTTGTGCCGAGCACTTCATCCGCAATTATAAAAGTGAGGTCTTTTTCATAGGAACTTTTGCTCAGGTTCGGAAGGTTTCCTGCCCTGCCTTCTCGCTCCAGCAGGACCCCGGAATAGATTAGAAGGCAGAGGTTTGGATCCGAAAGTGCGTACTTGAGTTCCCTTTTAAATAAAGCGTCTGCTTTCTCCCGAGTCTCTAAACCTGGATGCGGGACATACATTTCCAGAGCCGTATCAGCAAGGTCCTGAACACCGATGCCTTCTTCAGCAAGGACATCGAGGATGTTGATTGTAGATTTTTCTTCTACTTTCTCGGGCTGCCCTTTTTTCAGGTCTCTTTCCTCAATATCGGATAACTTCATATGATCACTTCGGGGTTGTTAAAACGGTTCTATTAGTTTTCGAAAATCTTTAACGCTGTACACTGGCTTTTCTCAAAACCCTATTTCCCCATAACTTATTTCCGCATAGAACCTATTTCCGCATAGAATTCGCATTATATCAGGAATCGGGCTCTGGCAAGCAAAGGGGGGGTCACAGATGCAGGTATACTCCTGCTAACTGAATTACTGCCGCACAGGCAGCAAGCGAGAAGCCTGAAGCAACTGCTATTAATTGGGATACCCGTATTATATCTTTTACTTCGGTTGGAGGGTATAAGGCCCCAAGTATATAAGTATCGGGTTTTTCGAGTTTGACTCCGAGCGCTCCTGCAGTAGCTGCCATGGGATAGCCGGAGTTAGGAGACGGAGTTTTCATTCCGTCTTCAAAGGCACTTTTTATGCTATTTAGAGGGGAAATTTTTCCCAGTTTTTTCGGGAGCAGACTCATTATAAGGGCTGCTCCCAGAATGAATATGATTGAGATGCGAGCAGGAATCCAGTTCAATACATCATCGGATTTCGCTGAGAAATATCCAAGTTCCTTGTAAGGTTCGGTTTTGTACCCAACCATAGAATCCAGAGTACTTATGGCTTTAAACGCATATGCCGCCACAAGCCCGAATTCTCCGAAAAGGGCATAATAAAAAATGGGACTCAGGATGCCGTCAACATAGTTTTCGGACACAGATTCGATAACTGCAGAAGACATCTGGGTCCTGGTAAGTTTTGAAGTGTTCCGGCTTACATATATAGGGAGCAGTTCCCGGACTTTGTCAAACCTATTTGCTTCGAGATGTCCGTAAATCTCTTTTGCAGGGCTGAGCAGGCAGTTAATAGCAAAGGTGGCTTTCAGGAAATAAGCCTCTATAAGAAGGGCAAGCACCCTGGGAATTCCCGGAAGGGCTGTAATGTACAGCACGGAGTAACCCAGTAAAGCTGCGAAAAAAACACAGCAGAGAGCCATTACAACTCCGTAGGCTTTCCTGTGGGTCTGAGGAGCTGCATTTTTTAAAACATTGATTAGTTTTCCTATCCATACTACAGGGTGCACGGCAGCAGGCGGCTCTCCGAAAACTATATCTATAGCGGCTGCAAGCAAAAGCACCAGGGCAAGATGCCCGCTGTCTGGCACAATCATAGGATAGGCTCCATTACTTTCTTCCAGGCAACTTTCACGAGTTCATCAGTATCTCCTTCCTGCATAAGGCAGTCAAGGATTTTCTGCGCAGTTTCGGTTTTGTGAACCAGATGACAGTCAACACAGCTCCAGACTTTTCCACCTCTTGAGCTCTGGATCCACCTTCCTCCTGTACGTTCGTCTTCACAGGGATAGAATGGACAGAAACAGAAGGTACAGTTCTGGCCTTCAAAATGGCAGGGATAATATTCGCAGGTTTTCCTGCCTCCAATGCCTTCTTCAGAAGCCTTTTCTATTACATTTTTCAGTTCTTGCTTTGCCTGTTCTTTACCCCACTGGGTAATTACATCCCCGATTGCGGCAATTAGCCTGTCGTTTTCCTCTGCGGTCCGGACTGCAAGCCTTATGTAATCCTTTCCAAGACCGCGGAGGGAAGAGCAGTCCCTTATGAGGACTCCGCGAGCTGCCAGACGTGCAGTTAATTCCGTTGAATCAAGCATGAACTTGCTGATATTAACCAGGATAAAGTTTACATTCACTTCTCCGGCTTGAAAACCCCTTATCCTGTCGAGTTTAGCTTTAAAAATCTTTCCTTCTTCCCTGATCATAGTTCTTGCTTTTTTCAGGTATGGGTTTTCAATCCCGCCTTCAATATTAAGAAGGGAGGTCGCTACAGCATTTGCTACGGTTCCGAGGTTCCAGGAAAGCCTGGCAGTATCCAGGATTTCAGCTACCTCAGGGGAAGCTATTCCGAGGCCCATTCTGATTCCCGGGATTGCAAAGTCCTTTGTGAGAGAACGCATGACAAAAACGTAATTGTTGTTTGCTGCAAGGTCTGCAACGCTCTGTAAAGGATCAGATAGCTCGATAAAAGCCTCATCCACGAAAAGAAGGGTTTTATGCTTAGTACAGCGTTCTGCAAGAGCTTTGATTTCTTCTCGGGTACGGAGTTTACCTGTCGGGTTATTGGGGTTGCAAATAAAGAGAATTTTTGCTTTTTCCAGAAGCTCATCAGGAAGTGTTTCGACTTCATCCTGGCTTGGGTACTGCGGCTCTGCTCCCATAATCCGGCACTGCATCTCATATTCTCCGAAAGTGGGCCAGGGCAAAAGGACAGTATCTCCTTTTTCAACCACACATTCCACTACAAGTCTGATAATTTCCGTTGAACCGTTACCCGGAATAATATTCTTTGGGCTTACTCCAAGCCCTACGAATTTTGCAGCAGCCTCCCGAAACTCAGGATACCTGTTGTCAGGATATTCGGTAAGTTTCTTAAAGCCAGTATTAAGAATCTCATCAAAGTTCAATCCGCTTTCCGGATGCTCAAAAGGATTTCCCAGAGGATTAAAGTTTGCACTGAAGTCAAGAATTTCACTTTCAGGAATCCCGTAAGTTTCAGATGTTTCCTGAACTAACCCTCCATGCCTGCAGGGCTTCAGGTCCAGTAGATGTTTCCTTAAAGGTACACTTCTTTGCTCGGACACGGTAATCGCAAATATTTAGTGTGAATCATGTATATTAATCTGCTTATTATATTATTCAACGTAAACTTGCCTTTATTTGCTTTACAATTGTTTGATTGCGAAAACTTAGGCTTTCGGAATCCATTATACTTTATTTTACAGATGAAAGATATTAATTAATTTTATTAAGCTCTTTAAAATCCAAACGTAAATCTCCACTGTTATAGATTTGTAGTAAGAATTAAGCATATAAACAACGAATAAAAACGAATTAAAATTGGATCAATTTAGAATTAAGGGCTAAATATCGTACTAAATATTAATTCTGCATTCTGCAAAGATATTATATGGAGATTTATTTGCTAAATTGCCTAAAAAACTTGATTGGCTGATTAATTCATTTTTAATCTACTTGCAATTAAGAAGCTGATAGTAGTTTTTGTGTGATAGTAGTTTTTGTGTATTACTACGGAAAATGAGTTTAATCGCAAAAATAGGAAAATTTAAAGCTACTAAAAGGTAAAAAAATTATTTTTAATATGTACTTTTATTAAAGAGCTGCCTACTATACTTAATCTGGTAAATAATTTAATCTGATAAATAATTTAATCTGATAAATAATTTAATCTGATAAATAATTTAATCTGGCAAGTAAGACTCAAAACCCTTGAAAAAACTTTTTTAGAGAACTCTAAATGTTAGGGCAATTGCTTATATGTTAACCCCAAATTATTATACAATTTTTTGGATCAGTAAGAGGCTCCTCTTTTAATATTATGGAGCCAGGAATTATTTTAATTAGTTCATTTGCTTTATACGAATTAAATTCTTCTGGAGTGATTTCGTTATATGTTATGTAACCTCTTTTTGAGTTTAAAATTACTTTGTTTAAGTAAACGTCTTGAATAACACGAGGAAGCTCTGTAAAGGCATAGTTACTTATGACCAAATCATAGTTTTTTTGATCCAATTCGTTCATTGTTTTATAAGACAAAGTAGAGGGGATAATATAATTATCTAAAAATCTTTGAGCGAGATCAAGAGCTGGCTTTATATCTACTAAACAGTATGTTGCTGGTTTATAATAAGCATTGATAATCCTACACTGTCCTCCATATCCAACGCCGATTTCACAAATATTGAAGTTGTTCAGTGTTTGAAAATGAATCTTAAGGTCGGAAAGAACCTTAATATATCGAAGGGTAGTGGGTGAGATCATGCCAATTTTGTGGTATTCGTACATTCTTGGATTTCCGTAGAGGTCATTCTTCTTGAATGAGCTTATTGAATATAATATCTCAGCATCGTTACGGTCATATAGTAGTTTAAGGTATTCACTTCCCTGATCGTAAGAAACGTGCTCTAAAACCCGATTATAAATTGGATCTCTCCTAAAATTAACGAAAAATTTATAGTCATTACTTGCTTTGAGACATGATTGTGGATAGACTTGGTCATCTGATAAACTTGTAATAACTTTACGTGGAACCTTTTTAACTAAATTTAAGGGAATATTTGTTTTAACACGCAAATTTTCCATTAGATGTTTCATGTTATTATATTGGACCATACGGTTTTATATTTTTTGTGATGTGAGAGAGTTTTATTTGGGAGAGCTTTATTTTGTTGTGTTTCCGAGCATCGATTTTCATTTGTTTGAAATTTTTTTTAATAGTTCATAAGAAATGCCCTTATTTCTTTGATTCTCATTAGCAGTGTTTATTATTTGCTGTAAATTTGAATTCAAATTTTTACATACTATGGAGAAAATTGACATCTTAACATGGAATTTTTACCCAGCAGTTCCTGAAATCATGATATGCAGAAAAATCAGCACACTGCCAGCATCTTTGCTACGGCTACACAACTTTCTCTTTCCAGGGAAAATTTGGATATAAAGTGAGTCGCTGTTCTCCTTGATGAAACCTGAAGAGATTCTTGCCCTGTGTACCTCAAACCTTGAAGTTATTGCTTGCATTAGAGCCGTGAATCTCAAATTACAAAACTCATTGAACTATTTTTTACTTATTTTTCCAACTTTAATCTTTGTTACTTAAGACTCTTTCTTCACTACTCAAAAATTTCATTTCTTTCAGCCTTTTTCGGTTCATTCAAACCTCTTCCTTGAGCTGCCATTTTTTTGCCAACTTCAAGTTACTATTTTTTGCCGAATTTATATAGTATCGAAAAAGTAAAATAGTTTGCTTTTAACTACTACCTTTCAGAATCGCTAAAAAGCATATCATCAATTAAGCTAAGCAGCGTAAAATTCGGATTAGTAATAAGGCCCTTATTAGAATATCAGTAAATCAGAAATATGGGTGTCAGTAAACCAGAGATTACCCAGATTATCTTATGGACTGGCAATTTATGCCTAATCTCATGCCTATGCCTTAATACTGCTCCTTAATATTATGCCCTAAAGTTATGCCTTACAACATTATGCTTTAAAATAATTGTTTTAATTTGATTATCAGGTGCATTTAAGAATGACAGTTAATAGACCAAGAGGTACCCGGGACTTTTTACCCGCCGATACTGCCCGGAGAAGATACGTGGAAAGTGTTATGCGAGACGTTGCCCGCAAATGGGGCTACAGTGAGATTATTACACCCACGTTTGAACATCTAGATCTTTTCACCCTGAAGTCAGGGGAAGGGATTATAGGGGAACTCTACAACTTTACGGACAAAGGTGGCAGGGAAATGACTCTCAGGCCTGAGCTTACTGCTCCTGTCATGCGCCTGTATATAAACGAACTTCAGCCGTTTCCAAAACCTTTGAAATTGTTTTATTTCGAGAATTGTTTCCGCTATGAGCGTCCCCAGAAAGGTCGTTTCAGGGAGTTTTGGCAGTTCGGGGTTGAACTTATAGGAAGCGGAAAACCCGATTCCGATGCCGAGGTTATTGCCCTTGCCGACGCCATGTTAAAAGCCGTCGGAGTGAAGGGTGACATGAAGCTCGGAAACCTTGCAGTCATACGTACGCTCTTGAGCGGTCTTGAACCCGAAATCGTGAGCAAGGTCATGCGGCTTGTGGACAAGAAAGAGTATGCAGGTCTCGAAGCCCTGCTTGAAGATATAGGGGCCGAAGAACAGCTCAAATCCGACCTTTTTCACCTGATCAAACTTGAAGGCAGGCATATTCTTCCTGAAGTAATAAAAATTGTAGGAAATATTCCTGAGCTTGTGAGCTTTGAAAGGACCCTCAAGCTTCTCGACGCATACGGAGTCGATTACTCTCTCGATTTCGGGATTGCGCGTGGGCTTGACTACTACACAGGCATGGTTTTTGAGGTCTATGCCGAAGGCCTCGGTGCCCAGAAACAGGTATGTGGTGGAGGCTCTTACCAGCTTATCCAGCTTTTCGGAGGCGGAGATGTGCCTTCAACCGGCTTCGGGATAGGTTTTGACAGGATTATGGAGATCTGCCCTCTCACTCCTCCTGCCCCTAAAACCATTATGTTGATCTCGAAACCCGATGTCCATCTTGAAGCGATAGGTTTTGTAAATGAATTAAGAAAATACGTGCCAGTCCATGTAGACCTCATGGAACGTAACTTCAAAGCCCAGATTTCCTATGCAAATACCATCGATGCCGATTATGTGGTTATAGTCGGAGAAAAAGAACTTGAAGTTGGGAAACTGACTCTGAGAGATATGGTTTCAGGAAAACAGGAACTTCTGACGCTGGAAGAGATTATTGAGAAGGTTTGTTGAGTGGCGGATAAGACGGTACTCTTTTCCATTTTTTTCAAATCTTCTATAAATCCTCTATAATTGTTACGATTATCTCTAAGAATAGCTGAACCATTTTGTATTTAGCAAGGTTTGAAAACTTTGGTCGTGCACTATTAGTTAGTTGATGTTATTTCCAAAACACTTGTAGTGGCGCATCATACTTTTTTTTCAATTCAGTAAGGTTAATAGCATGCTTGATGCACGAAACATAAAGCATTTCTAGCACTGAAAAATCAATTATGAAGAAATCAACTACATAATGATGGAAGACCCAAAATTTGAATACCAAAAATTAAAAATCTGAGATCATAATAAATCAAAAATAAAAAGAGAGATAGTTTTCTCACTTGTCTAATATTTATACCTGCACAACATAATAA
>Ga0074193_1001931_pt1 | contig 21530 bp, 23 predicted proteins | sample EPASupsiteHSE605_FD_64523 | JGI IMG/M metagenome (GOLD analysis project Ga0074193, IMG submission 64523) | Bioremediated contaminated groundwater from EPA Superfund site, New Mexico - Sample HSE6-05 | ecosystem: Environmental > Aquatic > Deep subsurface > Groundwater > Contaminated ... | reverse complement strand
CTGTGAAATGAATAAAATTGGTGCTGACATACAAGAACTTGAAGATGGACTTTTAATAAAGGGACAAGATAAATTAAAAGGTAATGCAACAGTAAGCAGCTGGAATGACCATCGTATTGCAATGTCTCTTGCAATTGCTGCTACAAAATGCGAATATGAAATAATATTAGAAAATTATATGGCAGTAAATAAATCATATCCATTGTTTTGGAATGATTATAAAGCTTTAGGAGGTGTAGTAAATGAGTTCAATGTGGGGAAATAAATTAAAATTAAGCATATTTGGGGAATCTCATGGGGAAGCAATAGGATGTGTAATTGATGGATTGCCTTCTGGTATTGAACTTGATTTCAACTACATTAGCGAGCAATTAAAACGCCGTTCCCCTGGCAAAAGCAGCTTATCTTCAACAAGAGTTGAAAGTGATCAATATGAGATATTAAGTGGTTTCTTTGAAGGAAAGACTACAGGTGCACCATTATGTGCAATAATGAATAATGAAGACATTCGATCTAAAGATTATAACTTGTTAAAAACTAATATGCGTCCTGGTCACAGTGATTACCCTGCGAATATAAAATATTTAGGTTTTAATGATTATCGGGGTGGCGGACACTTTTCCGGAAGAATTACTGCACCACTCTTATTTGCAGGTGCTATAGCAATGCAAATACTTGAGAAGTATAAAAACATTTATATTGTAAGCAGAATAAAAAGTATTTTTAATATAGAGGACAAAACCATCTCTAAATTGAATATTGATGAACTTAAAATATTAAAAAGCATGAATTTTCCAGTGATATCAGAAGAAAAGGGAAGCTTGATGCAAAAAGAAATACTCCTTGCTAAAGAAGATGGAGACTCTGTTGGTGGTATAATTGAAACATTTATTGTTAATTTGGATACAGGATTTGGTGAGCCATTTTTTGACTCTGTTGAAAGCAAATTATCTCATATGATTTTTTCCATACCATCTGTAAAAGGGATTGAATTTGGCGAAGGCTTTAATATAACAAGGATGCGTGGCTTATTAGCTAATGATTCTTACTACATAAATGAAAAGAAAATTGAAACAAAAAGCAATAATAACGGTGGAATAATTGGTGGCATAACTACTGGTATGCCTGTAGTATTTAGAACTGCAATAAAACCAACTCCATCCATATCTTTATTGCAAAAAACTGTAAACATATCATCAATGGAAAATACAGATCTTAAAATAGAAGGCAGACACGACCCATGCATAGTTCCAAGAGTTCTGCCTGTTATTGAAGGGGCTTCTGCTTTAGTTATTCTTGATTTTATGTTAGAAAGAGAAGGAGAAGTATGGAAGAAGGATTAAATTTAAATGAAATTAGAAATAATATAAATGAAACAGACAAAGAAATTGTTGAGCTTCTTGAAAAGAGATTTAATTTAGTTATAAAAATAGGTCAATATAAAATAATTAACAACCTTCCTGTATTAGATGAAAAAAGGGAAGAGATAGTTATTGAAAAATGCAAAGAACAACTTAAAAATAAAATGTATTCTAACTATATTGAAGAAATTTATATGCAAATAATGGACACATGCAAAAAACTACAAGAAAATGAAATAAAAAAAATATAATATGGAGCAATAATGGAAAAATTATATGGTTTAATTGGTGAAAAGTTAGGTCATACTTACTCACCTCAAATACATAGTGAAATATTAAAGTTCATTAATATAGAAGGTCATTATGGATTATTTCAAGTTAAAAAGCATAATTTAAAAAATGTTATTTCAGGATTAAAAGCAATAGGATACAATGGAATAAATGTAACAATACCATACAAATCTGAAATAATTCAATATTTAGACTCGCTAAGTGCTGAAGCTTCAAAAATTGGAGCTATAAATGTTGTAAGCATAGATAAAAGCAATGTAGCGACAGGATACAACACTGATTACTATGGATTTGGAATGATGCTTAATAATGCAAACATAAATATTCAAAATGAAGCTGCCGTAATACTTGGTACAGGAGGAGCATCAAAAGCAGTAATTCAATATTTAAAAGATAATGGCATACGAGATATAATTATAGTTTCTAGGGATCCTAAATCAACAAATTATAAATATCCAAATGATAAAATAATTTCTTACAATGATTTAAATGAAATAAATAATTGTTCAATAATAATAAACTGTACTCCTGTTGGAATGTATCCCGAAGTAGAAAATACGCCAATAAATAAAATGTATTTAAGGAAATTCAAATTTGCAGTTGATTTAATATACAATCCATCAACAACATTATTTTTAAAACAAGCGCAAGAAGAAGGTTTAAAAACTATAAACGGTTTATACATGCTTGTAGCTCAAGCAGTTAAATCTCAAGAAATATGGAATGAAATTGAAATCGATGCATCAGTAATAGGTAATATTGTTAATTTATTAAACAGGAGAATAAAATGAGTAAAAACATTGTTATAATTGGAATGCCTGGCAGTGGCAAAACCACTGTTGGAAAATTAGTATCCAAAAAACTAAATATGAACTTCATTGATATGGATGAATACATAGAACAAAACGAACCTTTAAGTATTAAAGAGATGTTTGCAATAAGTGAAACATGCTTTAGAGATGCAGAATCAAAACATTCTTTAGCATTAAGTAAATTAAATCACCATGTAATTGCTACAGGTGGAGGAACTATAAAAAGAAAAGAAAACATGATGAACTTAAAAAGTAATTCTATAATTATATTTTTAAACAGGCCTGTAGAAAATATAGTACAAGATATAGATATACATACACGTCCACTCCTTGCAGATGGCATAGAAAGATTATATCAACTATATAATGAAAGAATTAATTTGTATAAGGAATATAGTGATATAGAAATACTTAACATAGGAACGATTTATGAAACAGTAAAACAAATTATTGAACAAGTAGAAAATAAAATTTAATATTAATTATTAAAACTTTAATAAAAAGGCTGAATTTAGAAAATTCAGCCTTTTTAAAATTATATTTCAAATTCTCCTTTTTTAGCACGTTCAAACTCATCTAGAATTTCTTGAGATGGTTCTTTTGTTAAAAGAGAAACTATTACAATAAAAATACAAGATATTACAAATGCAGGAAATAATTCATAAATACCTAAAATTCCGCCCATAGGTTTTAAAACTAATTTCCAGAAGAATACCATGATGCCTCCAGATAACATACCTGCAATAGCCCCTTCTCTAGTAGTTCTTCTCCAGAATAATGAAAACAACATAATAGGTCCAAATGTTGCACCAAATCCTGCCCAAGCAAATGATACTATTTTAAATATGACACTATTTTCATCTAATGCTATAATTATTCCAATAATAGCAATTGTAATTAAAACGATTCTTGATACTTTCATAACTTGTTCATCAGTAGCATCTTTTTTAAGCAATCCTTCATATATGTTTTTAGAAAATGCAGATGCTCCAATAAGTAAATAAGAATCTGATGAACTAATTGTTGCAGCTAATATTCCTGCCATAACGAATCCCGCCAGAAGTGCTGGTAACATATTAGATGATAGCACTATAAATATACTTTCTGCTCGACCTGCAGTAAGGAGTTCAACAGGAAACAGTGCTCTTCCTATTATACCTATTGCAACAGCAGCAAATAGAGAAATTATAACCCATGTAGTTGCAATTCTCCTGGCAGTAGCAATTTCACTTGACTTTCTTATAGCCATAAATCTTGTTAATACATGTGGCATACCAAAATATCCAAGTCCCCATGAAAGTGTTGATATGATAGTTAATAAACCATATTTTCCCGCTTCACCAAACAATGGTTTACCATTTTCAACTTGTTGTACACCATCAACAACTGTAGGGCTTGCAATGCCAAAAAAGTCTATATATCCAGGTATTGATTTCCCATTTTCAATAACAGCTGAAATCCCGCCTGCTTGAGTAGTACCTACTACTAAAATAATGGATAAAGCTATTATCATTACAATACCTTGCATGAAATCCGATGCAGTTTCTGCTAAAAATCCACCTATAAATGTGTAGAATACTACAAATGCAGCTCCTAATATCATCATATATTGATATCTTACTCCAAACAATGTGCTGAAAAGTTTACCTACAGTTACAAAACAACTTGCTGCATAAACAGTAAAAAATACTAATATAAATGTTGCTGCAATAGTCATTATAATTTTATTCTTTTCTTTAAATCTATTGCTGAAAAAGTCAGGAACTGTTATAGAATCACCAGCAACAACTGAGTAACTGTGAAGCCTTTTAGCTACATATAACCAATTTATATAAGTACCCGCCGCTAATCCTATTGCAGTCCATGCTGCATCACTAAATCCACACCAATATGCAACACCAGGAAGACCCATTAAAAGCCAACCACTCATATCTGAAGCTTCTGCACTCATTGCAGTAACCCATGGACCTAGAGATCTTCCACCTATAAAGTAATTTTGACTACTTTCATTTGCACGCTTTGCATAAAATAATCCAATTCCAATAACAACTGTCATATAAATAACCATAGCTATAAAAATTTGCAACGTATCTCCACTCATAACTTTCCTCCTAATTTTATACAACGATATCAATCCCTCATTATCGCTGTTATAGATTTTTTAAATCTTTTAATTGCAGAACAGTTTGAATAAATTTGAGCTAATTTAATGCACTTTAAATCTTTAGAAATGTTTTTTAATGATAGTATGAACTATTTTTTTGAATTTAAAGTTTACTTATCTGAACTTACAGCTATGCTTAATAAAAATTTTTGCTATTTTACCCCAAATCCCCCTTTTTCCCATATTTTTTTATTTTTATTACTTGAAAGCAATAGCATTATAAGAATCATTAGATAGGACGATGTATTGTTAACGATTTCCCCGTAAGTAAATTTAGTATATAATATGAATACATTAATGTCAAGAATAGATACATTTTTAACAAACAAAAACTGTAATTATGCATATTTAATTATATGCATTAATTACAGTTTAATTCTCTAGCTTCTAGTTATTAGTTTCAAAAACAAATAACTAGCTTATTATTTATTTATTTTATTAAAAATACCTGCCGATTTCAATGCTGGACGCACACTTATTGATAATGCAATTGAAGCTATAACAGCTATAACAGCATTAACAGAAGACACTATTGATTTTGTGCCTGCAACTGCAATTACTGCTTCTAAGTTGCTACCTAATACTACATATTGCAATATTATGGTTTTTGATATATATAAAGCTACGTATGCTGCTGCTCCAATAATAGCTGCAGTAATATTTAGTTTTTTATTTTCACCATTAAAACCATTCATGTGAGAAATTTTACCTGCTATGAAACCCATAGCAAACTTCATTATAAATGTTATCCAAAATTCAGGTGCAAAAGTAGGATCAAACAAATCAAATATAGCAGAACCAAAACCTGCTGACAATCCACCTATTGTGCCACCAAAAAGTAATCCACTCAACAAGCACATTACATTACCTAAATGAAGCATAGTTTTCCCTAAAGGCGTAGGTATTTCAATTCTAAAATTTGTTGCTATAAATACCATAGCTGACATTAAACCAATTACAGCTAATTGATAAACTGAAAATTTCTTTTTATCAGATTTCAAATCAACGACCTCCTTAAATAAATAAATATTTATTATTATAATTTCATTATATCAAGAACTGACTTTGTGTAAATGCTCAGTATCAAGAATAATAAGGAGGTCAGTTTAGAAGGCACTTAAAAATTCATTTAATAAATTAAGCTATTTATAACTTCTTTTACTGTTGTCATTTTATTAATACTGTCAAGATTTGCACCAGAAAATATTAAACCATCTCTACCTTCAACAGAATTTATTAATCCTACTGATATGCAATAAGGTATATTATTTGCATCGCAATTAGGCATACATTTGTAGCATTTTGAAATTGCACCCCTGCCTTCATTTATTGATTTTGTCAAAAAATCAGTTTTTATAGCTCTAGCAGGCATGCCTACAGGGCTTTTAATAATAAGAACATCATTTTGAGTTGCATTAATATAAGCTAATTTAAAATTTTCATGTGCATCACATTCAATTGTTGGCACAAATATACTAGCTAATTGCACTCCATCTGCACCTGCATCAATAAGTTCTTTTATATCTTCTCTAGTTCTTATTCCACCCGCAGAAATAACAGGAATTTTTACATTGTATTTCTCTTCGTATGTTTTTATTAATTCCTTAACTTCTATAGTTATTTCCTTTAATGTTTTACATTTATTTTCAATTAACTCTTCATGCTTAAATCCTAAATGTCCTCCAGCCAATGGTCCTTCTACAACCACAGCATCTGGCAACCTGTCATGTTTTAGCCAGCTGCTAATTATTATTCTTGCAGCCTTTGCAGAAGATACAATAGGTGCTATTTTTGTACTGCTGTCTTTTACTAATTTAGGTAATGCAAGAGGAAGACCTGCTCCTGAAATAATCAAATCTATTTTTTCTTTAACGGCTTCTTTTACATATAACTCATAGTTATTCATTGCAGCCATTAAATTCATTCCTATTATACCTTTGCTTTTTTCTCTTGCTTTTCTTATCTCACTACCGATAGCCCTTAAATTTGCTTCTATTGGATTTGTTGAAAAGTCAGGTTCTCTGAATCCAATTTGTACACCTGAAATTATTCCAATACCACCTTCATTTGCTACAGCACTAGCTAAGTTTGACAATGATACGCCTACACCCATACCACCTTGAATTATGGGTATTTTCGCAGTTAAATCTCCTATTTTAAGTTCAGAAAGTTTCATAAATTTTTATCTCCTAATATTTCTAATTGCAAGTTATTCGATAATCAAAGTATATATTATGCATTAATACTTTGTCAAGAAATAATTAGCAATATGATGAATATTAACTAATAAATTTACTTAAATACCGCAAAAAAGGTACCGCTTATTCTAGAAGCAGTACCTTTTAATATTGTATAATTATCTAATGCTTAATTAAAACTTATTCAAAAATTTTATTTTGAACTATATTCTTCAAGAGCAGCTTTTGTTTTTTCTTGTTTTTCTTCAATTGCTTCTTTAAGCATCAAGTCTTTAACTTTCATCAATCTAGTTTGATTTCCTCTTTCATTTTCATCAAGCTTCATTTGTATGTACTTAATTGTTTCTTGAAAACGAGGAATCATGACATATTCCAAAGCATTAACTCTTCTTCTGGTTTTTTCTATTTCTGCAGCAAGAAGCTGAACTTCTTTTTCCAAAGCAGCAAGCCTTAACATAAAAGGAAAAATATTCGAAAGATCTGCAATAGCGCTATCTAATTCACCTGATGTATTAGCAAATCCATATGGATAAATATTAGATGTATCATCAGTTGTAGTCGTGAAGTCAAAAACTGGCACGTCAACACTCATTACATTTTTTTTACTTACCTCAATAGAAACGCCTTGCTTTGGATACATTAAAGCTTCATCTAAAACTTGAGATGACATAACTGCACTTGCTATAATAAAGTTTGAATAAACATCTGCAAGTTGTTTTTCAACTTGTTCTCTCAATGTTTTATTTTCTCTGGCAAGCTCTAAAAATTGTTTCATAAGCTCATCACGTTTGTCTTTCAACATCTTGTGACCTTTTACAGCCACTTTTAAACGCTTTTTCAGAGAGGTTAATACCATTCTGGTTGGATTTACATTTAACCTTGCCATACTAACACGCTCCTTACTTTAAATTATTCTTTGATAGGAAGATATTTGTCTAAATACTCATCTCTTATACGTTTAAGTTCACTACGTGGGAGTAAAGTAAGGAGATTCCATCCTGTTTGTAAGGTTTCTTCTATAGTTCTATTTGTTTCATATCCTTGAGATACATATTCTTTTTCAAATTCATCTGCAAATTTTGCATAATATTTGTCTATATCAGAAAGTGCAGCTTCACCAAGTATTGCCATAAGTTCTTTGCTTTCCTTACCTCTTGCATAAGCTGCAAACAATTGGTTCAAAACATCGGCATGGTCTTCTCTAGTTTTACCTCTACCAATACCTTTATCTTTTAATCTAGATAATGATGGCAAAACATCTATAGGTGGTTTAATTCCTTTTCTGTATAATTCACGAGAAAGTATTATTTGTCCTTCAGTAATATACCCTGTTAAATCTGGTATTGGATGTGTTTTATCATCTTCAGGCATTGTTAAAATTGGTATCATAGTAATTGAACCATCAATGTCACGTTTCTTTCCAGCACGTTCATATATAGAAGCTAAGTCTGTATATAAATAGCCAGGATAACCACGTCTACCAGGAACTTCTTTACGAGCTGCTGATACTTCACGCAATGCTTCTGCATAGTTTGTAATATCAGTAAGTATTACAAGAACATGCATACCCTTTTCAAATGCTAAGAATTCTGCAGCTGTAAGAGCCATACGTGGAGTTGAAATACGTTCAATAGCTGGGTCGTCTGCTAAGTTCATAAACAATACTGTTCTATCAATAGCACCAGTACGTCTAAAGTCTGATATAAAGAAGTCAGCTTCTTCATATGTAATACCAATTGCGGCAAATACAACTGCAAAGTTGCTTTCTGTTCCTAAAACCTTTGACTGTCTTGCAATTTGTGCTGCAAGATCAGCATGAGGTAATCCTGATCCAGAAAATATTGGTAACTTTTGACCTCTTACAAGAGTGTTCAATCCATCTATAGCAGAAACACCTGTTTGTATAAATTCAGAAGGATAGTCACGTGCAGCTGGATTCATAGGTAATCCATTTATGTCTAGCCTTTTTTCTGGTATAATTTCAGGTCCATTATCTATTGGTCTTCCAAGACCATCAAATACACGGCCAAGCATATCATAAGATACTGCTAATTCCATACCTCTTCCAAGAAATTTAACTTTACTTTCTGCAAGGTTAATTCCAGCAGAACTTTCAAATAACTGAACCAATGCATTGCTTCCATTAATTTCAAGAACTCTACAGCTTCTTTTTTCTCCATTAGGAAGTTCTATTTCTCCAAGCTCATCATATGCAACATTTTCTACATTTTTAACAAGCATCAAAGGTCCTGCGACCTCGGATATAGTCTTATATTCTTTAATCATTTTACTCAACCTCCTTGCTTGCTAAAAGAGCTGATATTTCTTCATCTAATTGTTTAACAATATTATCGTAGGCAACCACTATATCATTTTCTTCAACATACTTAAATCTACCTATTTTTTCTCTAACAGGAAGTTCTGATAAGCCTTTAAAATCAGCACCATCATTTAATGCTTGCATACCATCATCATAAAATTTTAAAATTAATTTTAATAATTTATATTGTTTACTGAGTGATGTATATGTATCTACATCATGGAATGCATTTTGATGCAAATAATCTTCTCTTATAGATCTTGTTGCTTCAAGTTTTAATCTATCACCATATGATAATGAATCAACACCAACTAGCTGTACTATTTCATTTAATTCTGATTCGTCCTGCAATAATCTCATAGTTTCACTACGCATACTTGACCAATCTTTTTCAACATTGTCATCATACCATTTGCTCAATCTATCAACATACAAAGAATAACTGTTCAACCAGTTTATGGCTGGGAAGTGACGTCTATAAGCAAGTTGTGCATCAAGAGCCCAGAATACTTTTACTATACGTAATGTAGCCTGAGAAACTGGTTCAGAAATATCTCCACCAGGAGGTGAAACAGCACCTATAGCTGAAAGTGTTCCTTCTCTGCCATTCTTACCTAAACTTATTACCCTTCCTGCTCTTTCGTAAAATTGAGCAAGACGAGATGCTAAATATGCTGGGTAACCTTCTTCACCTGGCATTTCCTCAAGACGTCCTGACATTTCTCTTAATGCTTCTGCCCAACGTGATGTTGAATCTGCCATAAGTGCAACAGAATAACCCATATCTCTAAAATATTCTGCTATTGTTATACCTGTATATATAGATGCTTCACGTGCAGCAACAGGCATATCTGATGTGTTAGCTATTAAAACTGTTCTTTTCATAAGTGATTCGCCACTTCGAGGGTCCTTTAATTCCGGAAACTCCATTAAAACGTCTGTCATTTCATTTCCACGTTCTCCACAGCCAATATAAACAACTATATCTGCATCAGCCCATTTTGCAAGCTGATGTTGTACAACTGTTTTTCCACTACCAAATGGTCCTGGAACTGCAGCAACACCGCCTTTTGCAATAGGAAACAATGTATCTATAACTCTCTGTCCTGTTACGAGTGGCATTTCAGGAACTAATTTTTGTTTATATGGACGACCTTTTCTAACAGGCCATTTTTGCATTAAAGTTAAATTAGCTTTCTCCCCGTTATCTTTAACAACAACGCATACTGTTTCTTCAACTGTATAGCTTCCACCTTTTATTTCTTCTACTACACCGCTTATTCCATAAGGAACCATAATTCTTTGTTCAACGATTATTGTTTCTTGAACAGTTCCTATTATGTCACCCGCTTCAACCCTGTCACCTTTTTTAATAGTTGGTACAAAGTCCCATTTTTTTTCTCTATCAAGTGATGGAACGCTTATACCTCTAGTAATATTAGGACCAGCTATTTTTCTAATTACTTCCAATGGACGTTGTATACCATCATATATTGTTTCAATCAGACCAGGTCCAAGTTCTACGGATAATTGAGCGCCAGTTGTTACTACAGGAGCTCCAGGTCCTAAACCTGATGTTTCTTCATATACCTGAATTGATGCCATCTCTCCACGCATTTCTATTATTTCACCTATCAAACCCTGCTCGCTAACACGAACAACGTCATACATGTCGGCTTCTTTCATGCCTTCTGCTATAACAAGAGGACCTGATACTTTTACTATTCTACCTTGGCTCATTGGTATAATCACCTGCTTTCAATTTTTATAAATCATAATAATTCTTTTTATCATTTTAAATTTGAAATTAATTGTTGTCAAATAATATATCTGCACCAACTGCTTTTTCTACTGCCTTCTTAATATTTGAGACACCAATACCTAACGTTCCATCCATTCCTGGTATAGGTATTATTGCAGGCAGACGCATGCTGTTATATACATTTATTTCATCCTTAATTTCATTACAAATACTTTCTGTCACATAAATAATAGCATACTCATCATTAGCAATTTTGCGCAATGTATGTTTAGCTTCATCAGTTGTTGAACAAGCGAATACATCTAAGCCAACTGCTTTAAAGCCCTGTACACTTTGTTTATCACCAATTACACCTATTTTATACATATGTCTCTCTCAACCTTTCTCTTATAAGTTCGGAGGGTATTGCTGCTAGCTTACCTGCCATTATAATTCTTGCAATTTTAATCTCATTATCCTTTGCAATCAGATACCCTACTAGTGGTTCTATTCCAAATGAAATATATTTTGCAGCTTTAATATATTCAATAAGCTTATTGTCAAACAATTTTTCAAGAGCTGTGAACATCCCTGTTTCATTTAAAACATTAGTACCTTCTAAAAAGGCATCTTTAAAACCATACACAAAAAGCTCATCTGCAAACTTATCAAAAGGTTCGTCATATGATGAAATAAATAATCTTTGTGTTAACTTGCCTCCATCAATAAAAACCTTTGAGAAAAAGTCCCATGACTTATTCATTTTTCTTAGTCTTACATAAGTTTTCAAATTAATAGTATCTATTAGTAATCTTAAGTAATCTACTATGAATTTACAATTAACTTCCTCTGCAGATTTCAACATATCACCATAGCAATATTTATCTAAAACAATATCTATAACTTGAGGATCCTTGTTTTTCGGAAAACTATCAATTATTTCCTTTAAAGCCTTTGACATGTTTTCTGTCAACACTGAGAAATTTCTTTCTTTTACAGCGTACTTAAGTGTTTTTATATCTATAGTGCCTGTATCTACTAACAATTCATCAGCATCAATACCTAAAAATTCCGATTTCATAATAACTTTTAAATTATGATAATCATATGTATATAAGAAGATTTTAAAATTATTTAACTCAGGCGCAATTGACATAATAAAATTGTATGTTTTTTTATGCTCTTCTGTTAAAAGTTCTTCAAAATCTTTTGCTGCTACTTGATCTTTCCCATTTCCATATTCACATTCATATAATATCCTTAAAGCATCATCAATTGTTTTAGCATCTATCATCTTTTCTGCTCGCTCTTTAGATAGCATGTTTTTTTCAACACTTCTCACACGTGCAGTAGAAAATAAATAATCTGTATCCTTTATCTTTGCCAAAGCCATTCCTCCTCTCAGGCAGGAAAATTATTTAAAAAGTGCATTTGCTACTTCAAAAGTAAGCCCTTCCTTTATAGATCCTAAAAGTGCTTCAAAAGTGCTATTCACCTCAATATCTCCGTTTTTAAGTATGAATCCACCACTTGTTTTAACTGTATGGTTGCTTAATACAACCTTTTTTCCATTTAATTTTTCATTTACAGTATTAACAAGTTTTTCACCAATGTTCACTTTGTCAGTTTCATTTAAAATTATTTCACCTTCACAATTAGTGTTATTTAAAATTTCATTAACTAAAAAGTTAATATAATTTTCTTCGTCCATTGCTGAAAGTTTTTCAAGTGCTTTATTAAAGCTCTTTTTAATAGCTTCTTGTTTAGCTCCAAGAATCATTTTTCTTTCTTGAAGTTCTCCAGAAGAAACTTTTCTGCTTATTAATACTGTTGATTCTATTTTAGCTTTTTCAGCAGCTTCATTAATAATTAATTCAGCTTTCTGTTTAGCCTCATTTATTTTTTTAATGCTAAGCTCTTCCGCATCTTTAAGAGAAGTTCCTGCAATATTGTTTGATTCGCTTAGAATTTTCTCTGTAATATTTTCAATGCTCATTTCTTCACATCCTTACATTAAATTTTAATACATTAATCATTAATATTTATGATAAAATTAAATTGCAATTCCATTTACCATAAGGAAAGAAGCAAGAAGTGCCAAAACTGCATATGTTTCAACCATAGCTGCATAAACCATAGCTTTTGCTATTTCTTCAGGTCTTTTTGATATTAACATTATTCCAGTTGCTGCAACTTTACCTTGATAAATAGCAGAAAGAATACCAACTATTCCTATTGGAAGAGCTGCTGCTAAAATATATCCACCTTGTGCAGCTGATAATTCAATCATATTTCCGCTTAATAAACCTATTTTGTTAAGGATTATAAATGCTACAAGTAAACCATATATACCTTGTGTTCCTGGCAATGCCTGCAACATCAATGTTGATCCGAATTTTTTAGGATCTTCTGCTACTACTCCAGAAGCAGCTTCACCTGCTATTGCTACTCCTATTGCACTCCCTATACCAGCCATTGCAGCTACAGAAGCACCTAAAATTGCTAAAAAATTTCCGTTTGTTAATATGTTCATTTAAATTTCCTCCTTAATAATTTTGATATATTTTGTTTTTTTCATAAGTGGATTAAATGCTTCTCCTCCACCTTCATAAAATTTTCCAAAGAATTCAACATACTGTAGTCTTGCCGCATGTACAAATGATCCAAGAGCATTAATTGCAAAATTAAATACATGACCAAAAATCATTACCACTATGAATAAAATAATACCCACAATGCCGTCGCCGCCCATAGAACCAAGTATACTCAATACTGAAGAAATAACACCGGAAGCCAGCCCTAATGCTAGCAACCTTGAATATGAAAGAACATCACTTAAATATCCAGTTATTCCATAAAGGCTTAGTACACCGCTTATTAATTTAGATATAATACCTTTCTTTGACCTGCCCTGTGTCAATACAAGACCAACAGCTGCTATAATAGACATATATTTTCCTACTGTTCCTAACCCTATCATATTGCCAAGTAGCAAAAGTATAAGCCCTATTATAAACATATACCAAAATCCTACATCAAACAATGCATCTAATGGATGGCCATCTCTTATAAGCATATATGCTTTCATACCCATACCTGCAAACAAATGAATCAATCCAAATATAAAAGATGCATAAAGAAGTGTCATTGGTTCCTGCATAGGGTTTATCCATATAGGTTTAATTGTAAAATCAGATTTGAAAAACAACTTTGCTGCTGCCGGTATTGCATCTCCAAAGTAGCTACCAAACATTGCTCCCCAAAATGCAGTAGATAAGCCGCACCAGAAAAACATTTTTAGCATTTTTTGAAATGTACCTTCAAGCTTAAATTTCTTTAAAATCATAAAACATGCTATTGACATAATTAACCCATATCCTACATCTGCTAACATAAGTCCAAAAAAGATAAAATAAAAAGGTGCCATTATAGCAGTTGGATCTATATTAGAAGATGATGGAAGGCTGTATAATTCTGTAATTGACTCAAATGGTTGAGAAAAAGAATTATTATTAAGCAATACCGGGCATGCTTCTCCTTCTCCTGGTTCTTGGAATTCATACCAACAATCATTTTGTTTAAGAATTTTCTCAACATTTTCTTTACATCTTTCAGGAAACCATCCATTTATGTAAAAAGTCTTTTTCGTCTTTAACATGTTACTGAGTATTTTACAGCTGTCTCTTTCCATTATTAAATAATCATAAAACAATTGTATGTCATCTCTGTAACGTATTAAATTTGAAATTTCAGTTTCAATACTTGATTTCTTTTCAGAAATCTCTTTAATGTTCTTTTCATATTTAACAATATTTTCTGCAACAGTTCCATTTAAATCTTTAAAAACAACTGCATTAAAACCATATTGCTTTAAAACATCATATATATCTTCTTTTTCATTTTTCAAACAAACAATTGATAAATATTCCTGATCTTTATCACTGTCAATTAAATCTACAAAACATCTGTTTGTTTTTTCTTCAATTTGCATTTTAAGATTTTCTATATTCACAATGCTAGGAACTACACCAATAAATATGTTTGTATACTTTGTTTCATTTAATTCAATTGGTATAGCATAACTTACCCATGGCTTTAAACTAATTATATTTGCTGCGATTTTATTTTCTTCTGTGCTTAAATCATTTAACTGATTATTTAGTTTAAGGATACATTCTACGTTTTCTTCTATTTTATACTTATTTATCAAAGCACTTTCAAACTCATTGCTGGAAATACTTTTTCTTGTACTAAACATAGGTTTTTTAGATGTATCATATTTATTAAGGCTTTCAATAACTAAATTAATTTTAGATATTTTTACATCTAAGTTAAATACTTCATTTTCATTACCATCTTTTTCAATATAAGAAATCCAATCTGGATCAGTGAGTTTAGAATCTTGAGAACTAATTTCAACAACGCCTAAATCCATTAGTTCTTTAACAAGTCCTGTTTTAACAGTATCAAGACCTATAGCACTGATTTTATTCATTTTAACTATTGCCACTTGTCTTCACTATCCTTTCCAGAATAATAGATACTGCATTATCCATGTTGTTTTCTGCATTGCTTAAAACAATTTCACATTTATTAGCAGCTTCTTTTATAATTTGGTCATAAAGAAGCTGTGCTTCGGATTCTGCACTTTTAAGTACTTCCTTAGTATTTAATTCAGCTTTTTTTCTAGCTTCATCTAAAATACGTGATGATTCAGCATTAGCATTGGATGCTATTTGCTTTACTTGTTGTGCGGCTTCTTTTTTTATTAATTCAGCTTTATCCTCCGCCTCCTTTATTACCTTTAAAATTTCAATTGACACTATACAATCACCTCTTATCTTGAAAAATTTAAAAATTATTAACATTTGATATGTAATAACATTAACATTAATTTTTTATATAAAATTAAAGCATAAAATATGCCAATAATTCAATAAACTTAATTTAGTATTGATTTTTCAATTTAAAATAATTTAAATATAATACATTTATGTAACATTTTGTTTTTGGTAAGGTATTTAATATGCAGAACTGCATATATTACTGATTTTAGATTAGCAAACTTGCATATAATGTAAAAAAAATTATATCAATTTTACTAATCATAAAATATAATATATTATTTGTCAATACCTAAAAAAATATGCCTTGTTTAATTATTAATTCTTATAACGTTTTCACATAATATATATACATAATAACATTTTTACCTATATTTTGCTATAGAAATATTTAAAAAATAAACTTTTACTATAGAAAAGATCTATAATAAAAGTTTATTTTATTATGATATATTATTTAATCAATAAGCGAAATAATATATCATTATTTCAAAAAACATTACTATATATTAATCATATTTGCTATATATTACATAATATATATTGTAATATATATTTTATAAAATGCAAGAATAAAATTGTTTAAAAAATGTCACATTACTTACTCAGCACAAAATATCAATTCTGCTTCTGCAGCTATAGCGTCATTTACATATGCTATACCAGTTCCTATGCCAAATTTGCCCTTCATTTTTATTATTTCTGTAACAAGTTTCAAAGTATCACCAGGAGTTACCTTTTGCTTAAATTTAGCACTTTTGATACCTCCAAAATATACAGTTTTATTTTTATATTGTTCAAGAGATAAAATTGCTACAGCACCCGTTTGAGCTAATGCTTCTATGATAAGAACACCAGGCATTACAGGATTTCCCGGGAAATGTCCTTGAAAAAACTGCTCATTCATTGTAACATTTTTTATTCCAACTGCCCTAACGCCTTCTTCAAGTTCAATTACCTTGTCTAGCATTAAAAAAGGATATCTATGAGGCAATATTTTTTGTATGTCATTTACATCATATACCATTTTAACCTCCAAGATATAAATTATTTGTTATTGTATTTTTTTATAACTAATGAAGCATTGTGTCCGCCAAAACCTAGTGAAGTAGAAAGTGCATATTCAATTTCTTTTTCTCTGCCTACATTTGGTACATAATCCAAATCACAATCAGGATCAGCCACAACATAATTAATTGTAGCAGGAATAAATGAGTCTTCTAGTGATTTAGCACATACTATTGCTTCTACAGCACCAGCAGCACCTAACATGTGTGCAGTCATAGATTTAGTTGAGCTAATAGGAATATTTTTAGCATTTTCTTTAAATACCTTTTTAATAGCTAATGTTTCAAATTTATCATTATATAATGTGCTAGTTCCATGTGCATTGATGTATCCGATATCATCAGGTGTAATACCTGCATCATCTATTGCATTTTTCATTGACTTTGAAGAGCCTTCTGCACTTGGATCAGGTGAAGTTATATGATATGCATCACATGTTGAACCATAACCTGCAACTTCTGCATAAATTTTAGCGCCTCTTTTAACAGCATGATCATAATCTTCAAGTATTAATATTCCAGCACCTTCCCCCATAACAAATCCATCTCTTTCTTTGTCAAATGGTATTGAAGCTCTGTTTACATCTGTTGTTGTAGATAATGCTGTCAATGCTGTAAATCCTGCTATAGATGCTGGCGTTATAGCTGCTTCTGTTCCTCCAGCTATCATTACATCACAAATGCCATCCTGTATTCTTTTGTATGATTCTCCAATGGCATTAGAGCCAGAAGCACAAGCTGTTACAGGACAGAAATTAATGCCTTTAGCTTTATATTTTATTGCCACTATACCAGAAGCTATATTTGAAAGCATCATAGGAATAAAAAATGTTGATACTTTATCTGGTCCCTTTTCATGCATTTTTCCAATTTCATTTTCTATAGTTTGAATACCGCCTACTGCACTTCCAATTATTACACCAAATCTGTCGTTGTCTATTGATTCTATATCTAGTCCTGAATCTTTTACAGCTAATTCAGATGCAGCAACTGCAAATTGACAATATCTGTCTTGTCTTTTAGCTTCCTTTTTTTCCATATAATCTTTAGGATCAAAATCCTTTACTTCTGCAGCTATTTTAACAGTGAAATCTGTAGTATCAAATGATTCAATTTTACTAATACCACATTTTCCTTTTTTTATGTTTTCCCAAAATAATTTTACACCTGATCCTACGGGACTAATTACTCCCATACCTGTAATTACAACTCTTCTTTTCATTTTTCCTCCATTTTCCTTTAACAATTGTTCTAAATTGTTATACAATTGTTTTACATGTAAAATCCACCATTAACAGATAAAACTTGACCAGTAATGTATGATGATTTATCTGATATTAAAAATTCAACAGCATCAGCAATATCACTTGGTGACCCTAATCTTTGTAATGGAATGTTCTTCATCATTTCTGCTTTCATTTCCTCAGGAATTTTATCAGTCATTTCTGTTTGAATAAATCCAGGGGCTACAGCATTTACAAGAATATTTTTTCTTGCTAATTCTCTTGCCATAGATTTTGTCATACCAATCACTCCTGCTTTTGATGCAGAATAGTTTACTTGACCCGCATTTCCCATCAATCCAACAACTGATGAAATATTTATTATCCTTCCATATTTCTGTTTCATCATTTTTTTAGCAATATGTTTACAACAATTAAATGTTCCTTTTAAATTTGTATCTATAACATTATCAAATTCATCTTCAGTCATCATTGCAAGTAAATTATCTCTTGTTACACCAGCATTGTTTACTAAGACATCAACTCTTGTAAAATTTTCATATGCTGTTTCTACAAGATTTTTTGCATCATCAAAATTTGATATATCACATTGCACGATTATATTTTTTGTTTCTTTATTTGTAAATTCATTTATAAGTTCATCCATTGTAGCTGTATTATTTCTGTAATTTAATACAAGATTATATCCAAGCTCATTTAATCTTTTAGCAATGACTGCACCTATACCTTTTGACGCTCCTGTAATTATTGCAGTTTTCATAATATTATCCTTTCTACGAATATTGCATACCCAGATACTTTTCTAAAGTGCTTAAATTCTCCACATTTATAAAATTAACTGATTTGTCTATTTTTTTTATAAATCCACACAATGATTTGCCAGGTCCAATTTCAATAAATGTATCTACTCCATCAGCTATCATTTTTCTTACGCATGATTCCCATTTAACTGGATTATACACTTGTTTTTCAAGTTTATGGGCTATATCATTTTCATCTTTATAATATTCTGTATCAACATTTGAAATTACATCGCAAGTAGGTTTTAAAAATTTGATTTTCTTTAGATCTTCTTTAAGTTTAATTCCGGCAGGTTTTAACATTGAAGTGTGAAAAGGTGCGCTAACTTGTAACTTAACTGACTTTCTTATGTTGAAATTTTGAGATTCTTTTAATGCATATTCTATTGCAGCACTTTTACCACCTACTGCAATTTGTCCAGGACAATTAAAGTTTGCAGGTTCAAGTAAATCACAATTGTCTGATACATGTTTACAAAATTCAATTGCTTCTTCATCAGTACAACCCATAAGAGCAGCCATACCGCCATCTCCGACAGGAACAGCATTTTGCATATAATTTCCTCTGTTATAAACAAGTTTAACAGCAGTTTCAAAATCCATAGCATCAGCTGCAGTTAAAGCTGCATATTCTCCAAGGCTTAAACCTGCCATAGCAACAGGTTTAATATTTTTATGTTTTTTTATAACTTCAAATATTGCCATACATACAGTTAAAATTGCTGGTTGAGTTATTTTTGTAACACTTAATTTTTCATCTGGACCTTCAAAGCATAATTTTGCAATATCAAAACCTAACGCTTTATTAGCTCTATTAAATATTTCTTTACTTTCACTGAAATTATCATAAAATTCTTTTCCCATTCCTGCATATTGTGAACCTTGACCTGGAAATATAAAAGCTGCTTTGCTCATTTTAACCTCCTATAAAACATAAGTTTTTATACTATTGATAATACTTTCTGCTTCATTAAACATCTCTGTTATAATTTCTTCACAAGTTTGTTCTTTATTTACTAAACCTGCTATTTGTCCTGACATTACAGAACCGTAATCTATATCGCCTTCAACTGCTGCCATATATAATCTTCTTCTTCCAAGATTTTCATATTCTTCAACAGATGCGTTAGTTTTTTCTAATTCTTTAAATTGACTTACTAATTTATTTTTAAGAACTCTCACAGGATGACCAGTTACTCTTCCGGTTACCGCTGTATCTGTGTCATTTGCCTTAAGAACCCTGTTTTTGTAATTTTGATGCACATTGCATTCCTTTGCTGCAAGGAACCTAGTTCCAACTTGAACTCCTTGTGCGCCTAAAGAAAGTGCTGCTACAATACCTCTGCCATCTGCTATTCCTCCAGCTGCAATAACTGGTATATTTACAGCATCTACAACTTGAGGTGTCAAGCACATTGTTGTTATTTCGCCTACATGACCGCCTGACTCAGTGCCTTCGCATATTAAAGCATCTGCTCCTATCTTTTCTAAATGTTTTGCATATGCAACTGATGGAACCACAGGTATAACCTTAATGCCGGCATCTTTCCACATTTTCATATATACGCTAGGATTTCCTGCCCCAGTAATTATTATAGGTACTTTTTCTTCTGCTAATAATTTACTTATATCTTCTGCATATGTATTTAAAAGCATAACATTAATTCCAAAAGGTTTATCCGTAAGTAGTCTTATTTTATCAATTTCTTTTTTTAATTCTTCTGGAGGGTTATTTCCTGCTGCTATTATACCTAATCCTCCTGCTTCAGACACTGCTGCTGCAAGACAAGCATCTGAAATTTGCGCCATACCGCCTTGAAATATAGGATATTTAATATTTAGCAAGTTGCATATTTCTGTATTTATCATGTTTAACTCCTTGTATCTATCTAATTTCTTTCAAAAAAACGAGAAGTATAGTTATAAATTATACATCTCGTTTTACTCAATTCAAACAATATAGATTGTTTACATTCTTAAATGACATTATATAGAATGGTAAATTGCTTAACTCCTATATAATTCTAATTGAATGAATTCTTAATTCTTTTTATTATCGATATAATTTACAATGTCTTGTACTGTTACAAGTTTTGCGTAATCTTCTTCTTCTATTGTTACATCACATTCATCTTCTAATTTACTTATTAATTCAAATAAATCTAGTGAATCAGCGCCTAAATCTTCTTTCAATTTACTTTCTAACTTTATATCTTCCTTTTCAACGTCTAATTCATCTTCTAATATTTCTACTATTTTTTCAAAAACCATAATTTCCTCCGATATATATTATAAAATTTATAATTTGATATTTTAATATTTTGAATTTCAACTTTTTTGGCTAACTTTTATATTCAATATCAAATATTTTGATATTCGAAGTATAATACAAATAAAATACTTTGTCAATATAATTTTATTAAAAAAATGGCTCAATAAGCTCAAAAAAATTTAACCTGTCGAAATATTTAAATATTTGACAGGTTATTATTTGTTTTTTATATATTACATTATCACCTAGAAAGCTTTTTATAAGATGATTTATAACATCTTTTCTTTTATTGCATTTACTATATGCTCTGCAGCTCTTCCATCACCATATGGATTTACTGCATTAGCCATTTTTTTATATTCTTCTTTATTGTTAATTAAAGTATTGAGATATTCATAAATTGTATCTCTGTCAGT
>Ga0074193_1001929_pt1 | contig 21537 bp, 17 predicted proteins | sample EPASupsiteHSE605_FD_64523 | JGI IMG/M metagenome (GOLD analysis project Ga0074193, IMG submission 64523) | Bioremediated contaminated groundwater from EPA Superfund site, New Mexico - Sample HSE6-05 | ecosystem: Environmental > Aquatic > Deep subsurface > Groundwater > Contaminated ... | reverse complement strand
TTACTTTTTAATACTCTCATGTTGTTTTGCAAGTACGGTGGATTTTTCACACAACGTATAAACAAAATAAATATGAGACTGTGCCGTTGGGTTGACCGACCCGAAAACCTCCTTCATGACCATACGGGTCATATGGTATCAAAACGTAAAGCAGGTGTCAATATAAATTATGCCGGACGAAGCGACTTATCGTTTCGTCCGGCAAATAGGTTTCAAATCAGCGCCGCCTTATACAGCGAGGCGTAGACGCCGTTTTTTTCCATGAGCTCAGCGTGCGTGCCCTCCTCGGCAATGCCGCTCTGCGTGAGCACGAGAATTCGCTTTGCATTGTGTATGGTCGACAGCCTGTGCGCGATGACGAAGGTCGTCCGGTGAAACGCGAGCTTCTCGAGCGAGTCCTGCACGACCTTCTCGCTTTCGTTGTCGAGCGCGCTCGTTGCCTCGTCGAAAATCAGTATGGGCGGATTCTTGAGAAAGACCCTCGCAATGGAAAGGCGCTGCTTCTGTCCGCCGGAGAGCTTCAAACCGCGTTGACCGATGTTTGTATTATAACCCTCGGGCAGAGAGCAAATGAACTCGTGCGCGTCGGCTTTTTTTGCCGCTGCGACGACCTCCTCGTCCGTCGCGCCTGGTCTGCCGTAACGGATGTTGTCCATGACAGTTTCGGCGAAGAGGTAAACGTCCTGCTGGACGATACCCACGTTGTCGCGCAGGCTCTTGATCGAAAAAGCTCTGATATCCGTTCCGTCGATTGAAATGCTGCCTTCCGACACCTCGTAAAAGCGCGGAATGAGACTGCAGAGCGTCGTTTTACCGACGCCGGAGGGACCTACGAGAGCGACATAGTCCCCCGCGGGAACGTTCAGGCTGAGGTGCTCAAATATCGGCTCTCCCTCACCGTAGCGGAAAGTTACGTTTTCAAACCTGATGTCGCCCCTTACATCGGTCAGTTCCTTTGCGTCGGGGGCGTCGGCAATGTCGGGCGAGATACTGATCATCTCAAAAAACCTGTCGTAACCCGCCAGCCCGTTCTGGAAGGTCTCGGTAACGAAAACAAGCTTTTTTATGGGCTCAGTGAAGTTGCTGATATAGAGCAGAAACACAAGAAGGTCGGACAAATCAACAAGTTTAATAAGCGAAAGCGCGGCGCCGGCACCGGCGACAGCTATGGTTATAAAGGTTGTCAACGCGTTCAAAACCGTGTGATAGGTCGCCATATAGCGGTAGCTGTTCACTTTGCTTTCAACGAAACGGGCGTTGCCGGACCTAAACTTTTTGATTTCCACATCCTCGTTGGCAAAGGATTTAACGACCCTGATGCCTGAAAGACTGTCCTCCATCGTGGCGTTGATTTCGCCGATCCGCGCCCTGTTCTGTACGAAAGCCGCCTTCATTTTTCTGTTGTAGCTGATTGCAAACCACAGCATAAATGGAACGGGGGCGAAAGCGATGAGCGCAAGCCGCCAATTGATTGCAAGAAGTATGGCAAGAGAACCCAGCAGCTTTATTGCGGAGACCGTAAGCTCCTCCGGACCGTGATGCAGAAGCTCGCTTATGTCAAAAAGGTCGCTTGTAACGCGGCTCATAAGATGCCCGACCTTTTGATCGTCGAAAAAATTGAACGACAGCTTCTGGTAGTGAGAAAAAATCTGGTTTCTCATGCGGGATTCAATTCTCGCGCCGACTATATGCCCGTATAAGGTCATAAAGTAATTGCAGTACATTTCGATAAGCATCATGGCAAGCAAAATTCCGACAATAATAAGGACGGCCCGGAGCGCTTTGCTGCCGCCCCAAAGGACGACTGTTCCGGTGATGTAGCGGATGAGCAGCGGCAGCGCTATCGAAACGGCCGCACCCAGAACGGCGAAGAATAAATCGCCGCCGAACAGAAGCTTATGCGGCTTGTAGTAGGAAAGAAGGGTTCTGTACTTGTCGTTTTTCATAGTTCACTCACTTTGTTAAGCTGCTAAAGTCTTTTTCAGACATGGTTTTTGAAAAGATATTCCACAGTTCATCTCTTGCGTTCTGGGGGGTTTCGGGGATTTCAACGTAGTTTTCCCAAAAACGGGCAGTCCCGTATAGAAGTGATGACCAGTTCGAATTCAAAACCCTGTTATTCTGGATCGCCGTTATATCCATATTCTCAAGAAGCGAATTGAATGCCGCGGAATAAGATTTCGGAGATAAAGACGCAAGGCGCTTTAGATGCTTCGTTTCCATGGGAGCGCCGTCCAGCAGAGAATAAATCAAACCTGCGCTCTGATCGTGCGGTATGATTGTCCGGCATTGTTTCAAAAGAAAATAGGCCTTGCGGGACAGATAGGAGGTACGCTTGCGAAAAACCTTGCAGGAAAACAAATCATGGGAATCTATCAGTGCCGTTGCATCGGACCAGCCGCAGCCGATGTCCTCCAACGAAGGCAGAAAAGGATTCATATTGCAGGTCAGTATTCCGTAAGTCTCCAAATAATCTGATAAGCGTTTTACCGTTCCGTCCATGCTACAAAGCACTCCTTGATTTTGGGTAAAGATATTATATCTCTAAAACTCCCGCCGAGCAACTACTTCCCGCTTTGAAGATGGTGAAGCTGAACTTCTCGGGGTGCCTTTTTTCGGCAAACTGTTGCGAAACGCCGCAAAATCGGATAAAGTATTACTGGAAACAGTCGTTTTTTAAATTAAAATTTAAGTTACAGCGCTTATATAATATTAAATGAATGGAGGGGTCTGTGTGCGCTTACTGCTTGCCGAGGATGAAAAAGAACTTTCTAACGCGCTTGTTACGATACTCAAGCATAATAATTACTCCGTCGACGCGGTCTACGACGGGCTGGAGGCACTTGACTATCTTCAGGCGGAAAACTACGACGGCGCTGTTCTGGACATAATGATGCCGAAAATGGACGGGCTGACCGTCCTTAAAAAACTGCGTGAAACGGGCAGCGACCTGCCGGTTCTGATACTTACGGCGAAGTCCGAAATCGATGATCGGGTCATGGGGCTCGATTCGGGCGCAGATGACTATCTTACAAAGCCCTTCGCAACGAAAGAACTGCTTGCGAGGATACGAGCTATGACGAGGCGTCAGGCAGAGGTTACGGACAACATTCTTCGTTACGGAAACATCAAGCTCGACCGCTCGACCTTTGAGCTTTCGGCCGATCAGGGCTTTTTCCGGCTTGCCAACAAGGAGTTCCAGATGATGGAGATGCTTATGGCGAACCCCAAAATACTCATCTCCACCGACAGATTTATGGAGAAGATATGGGGCTATGACAGCGAGGCGGAAATCAATGTCGTCTGGGTCTATATCTCTTATCTGCGCAAAAAGCTTGCGGCAATCGGTTCAAATGCCATCATAAAAGCGTCACGCGGCGCCGGCTACTCGCTGGAGGAAAAACCATGATAAAAAAACTTCAGAGGAGAGTTATTGTAATCGCAGTGTGCGCCGTTGCCGCAGTTATGGTGATAATAATGGGTGTAATCTGCATTGCAATCTACATCGAGGTCATATCCGATGCGGATGCGACGCTGTCGGTTTTGGAGGAGAATAACGGAAATTATCCGAAATCGGACGACAAAAGCAACAATAACAATGACGGTTTGACCGTAGGCGGCCTCGGTATCGTCGGCTTTGGCAGCAAGCCGAGACAGAATATGTCGCCGGAAGCGCCCTTTGAAACCCGCTTTTTTGTCGTATACCTGAATGAGGACGGCGACGCCGTCAGTGTCAACACGGGCAGCATCGCTGCGGTCGCGACGGACGAGGCAATCGAATATGCCGAAAATGTCTACGGCAGCGGCAGAACGAAGGGCTTTGCGGGTATATACCGCTACAGCGTCACCGAAACCGGAAAAGGAGCCATGGTGCTTTTCCTCGACTGCAGCCGCGGACTCGGTCTGTTTTATAAATTCATGGAAACGGCCTTTGGCGTTTCGCTCATAGGACTTCTCGGCGTTTTTTTCCTCGTGCTTTTATTCTCGAAAAGAGCGATAAAGCCCATTGCGGACAGCTATGAAAAGCAGAAACACTTTATTACGGACGCTTCGCATGAGCTCAAAACGCCTCTCACGGTCATAAACGCAAGCACGGAAGTTCTCGAGATGACTCAGGGCGAAAGCGAATGGACGCAGAGTATAAGAAATCAGGTGTTGCGCCTGACAGAGCTTACGAATAATCTGGTTTCTCTTTCAAGGATGGATGAGCACGACTCAAAGCTGCTGATGACGGATTTTTCGCTCAGCGACGCGGTTACAGAAAGTCTTGAGCCGTTTATAATTATTGCCGAGCGAAAGGGCAGAGCTCTGGAAACGAACATTCAGAAGAACATCAGCTATCATGGCTGCGAGGATGAAATCAGAAAGCTCGTGGGCATACTTGCCGACAACTCCATTAAGTACTCGGGAGAAAAGGGAGATATTGCGATTTCACTGAAGGGGAGCTCAAAAGGACCCCAGCTTCAGCTGAAAAACAGCGTCGACGATATCGAAAAGGGAAATCATGACGAGCTGTTTGAGCGCTTTTATCGCAGGGATACCTCGCACAGCAGCGAAATCGGCGGTTACGGTATCGGTCTTTCCATTGCGCGGGCGATTGTTGATAACCACAGGGGCAGGATAACGGCGCGCAGCGAGGACGGAAAATCGCTTACAATCAGCGTTCAGCTGTAAAACAACGTCAATACTTAAAGGACCCCGAACCTGCAAAGGTTCGGGGTTTTTTACATTGCAAAGGAGCTTACATAAAATTTACATTTTTAAGTTTGATTTATTTTGGATTTTAAGTTCAGTTTAGGTTTTGCTGATAATCTTCATACATGACAAGGAGGGTTCGGCAATGAAAACTATCCAGAACACCTTTATGAGATATGAAATGAAATATCTTGTTACGGCCGAGCAGCGCAGGGAATTGATGAGGCTCATGGAAAGATATATGGAGCCCGACGAGTTCGGCAGGAGCACGATCTGCAATATATACTACGACACGCCCGATATGCGTCTGGCACGCAGGTCTATAGGGAAGCCCGTGTACAAGGAAAAGCTGAGGGTCAGATGCTACGGGACCGCTTCGGCGGAGGACAAAGTATTCGTCGAGCTGAAAAAGAAGTATGACGAAGTGGTCTATAAGCGCCGCGTTTCGATGTGCGAGGAGCAGGCGGAAAAATACCTTGCCGGAAATTGCAGCGCTCCCAAGGAGAACCAGATTGTCAGCGAAATTGATTACTTCGTTTCCGAATATGAAGGACTTGCGCCGGCGGCCTACGTTGCCTATGAACGGGAAGCGTTTTTCGCAAAGGACGACCCGAATCTCCGCATCACCTTTGACGACAATATAGTCTGGCGGGCAGACGACCTCAGTCTCACAAAGGGTGTCTACGGAAGCGCTCTTATGAAGCCCGGACAGAGCCTGATGGAGCTCAAGGTTTCCTCGGCGATGCCGCTGTGGCTTACGCACAAGCTCAGCGAGCTGAAAATTTATAAAACCAGCTTTTCAAAATACGGAAATGCTTACAAAGCAATGACGGGTATTCCGACGGAAGGGGGCATCTGCTGTGCCTGACAGCATTTTTACCGGACTTTTTGATACCGCGACGACTTCGGCAGGCAGTGTCGCTGTCGGCAGCTTTCTGGCCTGCGTCGGTACGGCGCTGGTGCTCGGACTGCTGGTCGCTCTGTTCTACACTTACAAAAACAGCTACTCAAAGAGCTTTATTGCAACGCTGGTGCTGATTCCGGCAATCGTTTGCGTCATCATACTGATGGTCAACGGCAGCATCGGAACAGGAGTTGCGGTCGCGGGAGCCTTCAGTCTGATACGCTTTCGCTCGGTTCCGGGCTCCGCAAAGGAAATTGCCGCGATATTCCTCGCTATGGCGGCAGGTATCGTGACCGGCACTGGCTATATCGGCTACGGGTTTCTCTTCGTCCTTATCGTCGGCTTTGCGGGAATGCTCCTTACAAGGTTTGGCTTCGGTGAAACGAAGAAGCCGCTCAGCAAAAAAACGATACGGATAACAATCCCCGAAGACTTGGATTACGCAGGCGTCTTTGATGATCTTTTCGGCGAATACACTGAAAAGTACAGCCTTGTGAGCGTAAAGACCTCCAACATGGGGAGCCTTTTCAAATTGACATACAATATCACCATGAAGGATCCTTTGGCTGAGAAAGACTTTATCGACAAGCTGCGCTGCAGAAACGGCAACCTTGAAATCTCTTCCTCTCTGCAGGAGACCAAAATCGGGGAACTTTAAGGAGATGATTCCATGAAGCGCATTATTCCTATTATCACTGTACTTCTGCTCATATTCGCACTTTTCGCCGGCTGCGCTGCGCAGTCGGGCGTAACGGCAGACAAAGGCACGCAAACAAGCACCGCGGCTGCCGCGGTATCCTCCGACACATCGGGAGACGATGAGATGTTCACCGACCGCGATCTGGAGATCGGCTACAGCGAGGCCGACAGCACTATAATCACACTTTCGGATGGCGCAACGGACATCAGCGGCAGCGGCGCGAAGGCCGAGGACAACACGATAACAATAAGCGAGGAGGGCACATATATACTTACGGGCAGCCTCTTAAGCGGACAGATAATTGTCGACGCGGCCGACGACGCTAAGATTCAGATGGTCCTGAACGACGCCGACATCACAAACGAAACCAGTGCGGCGATATATGTGAAGAACGCGGATAAGGTCTTTATAACGACAGCGTCAGGCTCGGAGAACAGCCTTTCCGTCACGGGCGAATTCGTGGCAATCGACGACAATAACATCGACGGCGCTATCTTCGCCAAATCCGACCTGACTCTCAACGGCGCGGGTTCGCTGACGATAGTTTCCAAATACGGTCACGGTATCGTTTCCAAGGACGATTTGGCCGTAACCAGCGGCACTTATGTTATCACGGCGGCAAAGCAGGGCCTTTCCGGCAAGGACAGCGTCCGCATAGCGGACGGAACCTTTACCATCGAGGCGGGAACGGACGGCATACACTCTGAAAACGAGGACGATACGACGCTCGGATTCGTTTACATCTCGGGCGGCACTATAACAATCGCCGCCGGTGACGACGGCATTCATGCGGAACCTTATGTTTCCATACTCGGAGGAACAATCAGCATTTCAGAGAGCTATGAGGGTATCGAAGGACTTGCCATCGACATTTCCGGCGGAGACATTTCGGTTGTCTCCAGCGACGACGGGCTCAACGCCGCAGGCGGAAAAGACCAGAGCGGCGGTATGGGCGGCGGAGGAATGGGTGCGACTGACGGAGCATATATCGACATTTCCGGCGGTACACTTTCGATTGACGCCTCCGGCGACGGTATCGATTCGAACGGCGATCTCACCGTTTCGGGCGGCATGACAACCGTCAGTGGACCGACGGACAGCGGAAACGGAACAATTGATTACGCCGGAACCGCCTCAGTCACGGGCGGCACGCTTCTGGGAGCGGGCAGCAGCGGAATGGCGGAGGGCTTCGGCGAAAACTCCACTCAGGGCTCCATACTCTATAATCTCACAAGCACGCAGCAGGCGGGAACAAAAGTCTCTCTGAAGGACGCTGATGGCAATGTCATAGCCGAATTCACACCGGTAAAGCAGTTCCAGTCCGTCAATATCAGCGTACCGGCACTTGTATCCGGCAGTACCTACACTCTTGTCGTAGGCTCCGAGGAATACTCGGTTGAGCTGAGCTCGATTGCCTACTCAAACGGCGGCGGAATGACCGACAAGATGGGAGGCGGCGGACAGGGCGGCGGTATGGGAGGCGGGCAGCAGCCTCAGGGCGGCTCGGGAGGAGGCCCCGGCGGCGGAGGACAGGCTCCACAGGGAAATTTGAGCAGCGATGCTACTTCGTCCGCAACAGTTGCACAGTAAAACTCGAACATGACAAAAGCTCAGGTCCGAACTTCTTTACGGAAGTTCGGACCTGTTTTATTTCCGCAGCCGACGAAATTATTATATGCCTTGACATAAATTTTATAATATGACACACTCTAGCTGAACTTAATTCCAGAAGGCAACCGAGGAAGAGCCCTTCGAAACCAAACCGGATATAAGGAGAAATAAATTGGCTGAAACAAAAAACTGGAAGAAAAACATAACGCTGTTTCTGACAGGTCAGGCGGTTTCGCTGCTCGGATCCTCGCTGGTTCAGTACGCGATAATCTGGTATGTCGCAAAAGAAACCAGGTCCGGCGTTATGCTGATGCTGATGACTATCTGCGGGTTTCTGCCGCAGGTGCTCATCTCAATTTTCGCAGGCGTCTGGGCGGACAGGTTCAGCCGCAAGAAGCTCATCATCTTTGCCGATGCGGGCATAGCCGTATCAACGCTCGTACTGGCGTTCATTATTATGAACTCCAGGGACTTTTTCTGGGCGCTGCTTGTCATATCCGCGATACGCTCCGTCGGGGCAGGCATCCAGACCCCCGCTGTTAACGCTGCAATTCCCCAGCTTGTGCCTATGGACAAGCTTATGAAGGTCGGCGGAATAAACAGCAGCGTTCAGTCGGTGATCAACCTTGTCGCGCCGGCTGTCGGGGGAGCCGTCCTCTCGATGGGAGCTTTCCATTATGTGATGTTTATCGACGCTGCCACCGCCGCAGTCGGCATAACGATTTTAGGATTTTTCGTCCCCCTGCCGAAACTCGAAAGACAGGCAGGGCAGGCGTTACCGGGATATTTTGACGATCTGAAAGAGGGCGTCAGCTACGCGTTGGGACACCGCTTCCTGCGCAGGACGCTTATGGTATGCGGAATTTTCTGCTTTTTAATCGTCCCTGCCGCCCTTCTCAGCGATCTCTTTGTTGTCCGCATATTCGGAGACATATTTCCCGAGAACAGCTATCTTGCCCTTACAATCAACGCAATGGCGTTTTTTGCCGGCGCTATTGCCGGGGGTGTGGTTCTGGGAGTATGGGGCGGTTTTCCGAACAGGCTCAAAACGCTTGCTTTGGGAGGAGTTGCCTTCGGCATAACGACCATAGGAATTGGCGTTGTCCAATCGTTCTGGATTTATATAGCTGTCATTTTCCTCGCGGGCTTCGGGATGCCGTTCAACAACTCTCCGCTCATGGTAATGCTGCAGGAAAAGGTCGAACCGGAGAAACAGGGCAGGGTGTTCTCGCTTCTGCAGATTGTAACTATACTCGTCATGCAGATAGGAATAGCGGTTTTCGGCCCGCTAGCGGACACCGTTCCGATACAGTGGCTTATGATCGGATCGGGAATCGGACTGCTCGTGATGACTGCGGCTATCCTGAGCTGGAAGAGCTTCTATCGCGAGGGCGTGACGCTTGCGGTTTCGCCCGGGGGCGCAAATCAGGGTATCGAAGCCACGGACGACCGCTTCGAATTATAAGAAAAATACCGCGCTGATTTGCGGGTACGTCTTAGGGATTTTGTAATCCCGTAAAATATCGGCATAGTTTTGTGTGTACACACGGGCTATGCCGATTTTTCTTGTTCTGCGGCAGCTGCGGAAACCGATGCCGCTAAATTTCCTTTATTGGGTGCCGGTATTTTATGAATGGTTTCCGCAGCTGCCGCTCATATTAAGCGTCAGCAGCAGAATAAGCTGCATCCATACGATTGGCGTGTGACCTACAGGGGAGTCAGCGGGAATACATTTGAGCTGGACATTACCGAATGCGTATTGAAAAAGCTGGCACACGATTTTGACGCAGACGGACTTTTGCCGGGAATATGCCGTATGGACTTTCTGTTTTCACATCTGTTAGGCAACGGCTTTGAGCGGACGAAAACCCTTGGGAGATGGCGATGACTGCTGCAATTGCCGATGCCACATAGAAGGTTCATGCGAGCGGTCGCCGGAGGCTGGTTTTGAGTACAGGAAATAGAAAATGAGCGTCGCATTATTCCTTTTACCGCTGAATATGAATTGAGTATGCCGGCAAACGGTGTACTGATTTGTTTTGCGGAGGGGACGCTTGGATATATTCGAAATGGCCATGCTGGTCGTGACGCTTAATCTTGAAATCTCAATACTGTCCGTTGAACTCGGAACGCGCGTAAGGGAACAGTCGGACAGGGCCTTGCTGACACTCGCATTCGCGCTTCTGCACTGCGCTGCCTCCCTCATCGGCTTTCTGCTAGGTGCAGCGCTTAATAGCTTCATGGGAGTTGTCAGCCGCTACGTAAGCTCCGTCATACTCATCGGCGTTGGTTTGCGTATTGTCGGAAAGGCTTTCGAACATCATAAGGGAAGCTTCTCACCGTCAGATATCACATTGATTCTGGTGGGTGCGGGTATTGAAGATATCGTCGGGGCTTTCAGCGTAGGCACGGGTACCTTCGGCGGTCGCATGTGCCTTATGATTCTTCTCTTCTTTGCCGTCTCGGTGCCTATGAACCTTATGGCCTTCTGGCTTGGCAGCAGGCTCAAAAGACTCCCGGGCTTGCCGGTGAACGTGGTAACGGGTGTACTTCTCATTTTCATGGGCGTTTTGAGCGTGTTCGGAATCATATAGAATGGCTGCAACACGGCCATAATAAATAACTTTCAAAGAGATAGCCGCTGCCATTTACCTAAAGGCGGCGGCTATTTCTGTTGCCTACTCTGCGGCAATAGCATCTGCTTTTGTCCTGTGGACAGTACCTTTTGGATGCTGAGGCGGGGCGTATATCGAATACAGTTTAAGTGGTGTTTTCCCTGTGTTAATTAAATTGTGCCAAGTTCCGGCAGGAACTAAAACTGCATAACCATCCATGACACTTCTTTGATAATCCAGATTATCCCGGCTTGGTCCCATTTTTACAAGTCCCTGACCCTGCTCAACTCTTAAAAACTGGTCATGATCTGAATGAAGCTCCAGCCCAATATCATCTCCGACGTTGATGCTCATAAGGGTGAGCTGCAAGTTTGGCCCCGTCCATAGCGCGGTGCGAAACGTATTGTTTTGTTTGGTTGCGCGGTCAATGTCTATAACAAATGGTTCCGGTCCATAGTCTTTCAAATATAAAGGATTATTCATATTGTCAAGACAAGGGCATCCCCTATGCAAATCAAATCAGCTCCTTCCAATATCTTTACGTCATACTATGTTTTCAAATAAGCATATGTGTTATATTCTTACTATGCGTTGGCTATGGCAGCTCACAACCTTACTTGTTTTCGTGAATCCCTAAGCTGCACCATCTTTTGGCGATATTTTTCGCCTATGTGACAAAGTTACGGAAATAACGGCAAATCTGGGATAAACTAAAAACACAAAACGGAAGGGGAAGGTATCCTCTTTGGTATGCTTACAAAATCAGGACGGTACGCCCTGATTTGTCAGACAATTAACAAACTATAGGGAGGGAAATCACATGAGCAAAGTTCTTATAATCGGCGGTGTAGCGGGCGGCGCAAGCTGCGCGGCAAGACTTCGCAGGCTGGACGAGAATGCAGAAATAATCCTGTTCGAGCGCGGAGAATACATCTCCTATGCAAACTGCGGTCTGCCTTATCATGTGGGCGACGTGATAAAGTCGCGCGACGCCCTGCTTTTGCAGACTCCAGCCGCAATGAAGGCAAAATTCAATATCGACGTCAGGATCAAAAACGAGGTTATGGCGATTGACCGCGCGGATAAAACGGTCACCGTAAGAAAGACGGAAACGGGCGAAACATATACAGAAAGCTACGACACTCTTGTCATCTCGACAGGTTCCTCGCCGCTGCGACCGCCCATTCCGGGAATCGAGTCTCCCCGCATCCAGACACTCTGGACGGTGCCGGACACGGACAGAATACGCCAGTTTATTAAGCTGAGCGGAGCACAGTCCGCGGCGGTCATCGGCGGCGGGTTCATCGGACTTGAAATGGCCGAGAACCTGCGCCATCTGGGACTTGAGGTTTCGATTATCGAGATGCTCGATCAGGTCATGGCTCCGCTGGACTTTGAGATGGCGCAGCTGCTGCACGAGAACATCTCCAGAAACGGAGTGGAGCTGCACCTCGGCGACGGAGTTTCTTCCTTCAGCGATACAGGCGAAAAAGTCGATATAACGCTCAAAAGCGGGAAAACAGTCTCGGCAGAGCTTGTCATCCTTGCAATCGGCGTGCGCCCCAACGGTGAGCTCGCAAAGGCCGCAGGGCTTGAAATAAACGCCCGCGGAGGCATAATAGTCGACGAATATCTCAAAACCTCAGACCCCGACATTTTCGCCGTAGGCGACGTCATAGAGGTCGAGGATTTTATAGACAAAAGCCGCACCATGATACCCCTTGCGGGACCCGCAAACAAGCAGGGGCGCATCGCGGCAAACAACATCGCGGGAGCAAAAGAAAAATACGAGGGAACGATGGGGACCGCCGTCGCGAAGGTCTTTGACCTTACCGCCGCAAGTACGGGGGTTAACGAGAAGACTCTCATAAAGCGCGGACTCAAAAAGGGCGAGGATTACGAGACCGTTACAATAGTCCAAAATTCACACGCGGGTTACTACCCCGGCGCGGTGCCGATGACGCTCAAGCTCCTGTTTTCCTCCGACGGAAAAAAGATTTTCGGCGCGCAGATCGTCGGAGTTGACGGCGTGGATAAAAGAATCGACACCTTGGCGGTAACGATACGCCTCGGCGGCGGCATCAATGAGCTTAAATCCCTCGAGCTTGCCTACGCTCCGCCCTATTCCTCAGCGAAAGACCCGGTGAATATGCTGGGCTTCGTTGCAGGAAACGTGCTCAATGGAGACGTCGCCTTTTCCGCCTGGAATGTTGCGGAAAAAGGGTCCGGCGAGGTTCTGCTCGATGTGCGCGAGGATGCCGAGCTCATGGCCTTCGCAATCGAAGGCGCAAAGCACATCCCTTTGGGACAGCTTCGCGCACGGCTCGGAGAGCTGGATAAAACGAAGGAAATCGTTGTATTCTGCGCAATAGGCGTCAGAGCCTATAACGCTTCGCGAATCCTCAGAAACAACGGCTTTGAAAATGTCAGGGTCTATCCGGGCGGTATGCGCTTTTACCAGTCAACACATTTTGAGGAGGAGCCGTCTATGACACCCAACGCACCTGTTTCCGACAGCGGACATGTGGACACAAAGGATACGCCTATTGCCTCCATGAGGCTCGACTGCAGCGGAATGCAGTGCCCGGGCCCGATAATGAAGGTCTTTGAGACCATGAAGGACATGAAGGACGGACAGGTCATGGAGGTATCCGCTTCCGATCCGGGCTTCGCAAAGGATATAGGCGCATGGTGCAGACGCACGGGCAATTCGCTTGTCTGCAATGAAAAACGCGGCAGCGACTACGTCGCTCTCGTCAAAAAAGGCGGCGCTGAAACAAAGCCCGCAGCAAGCTCTGCCGAAGGCAAGACAATAATCGTCTTTTCGGGCGATCTCGATAAGGTGCTCGCGAGCTTCATTATCGCAAACGGAGCGGCGGCAATGGGAAGACCCGTCACGATGTTCTTCACCTTCTGGGGGCTAAATGTCCTTCGCCGCGCGAACAAGGTCAAGGTTCCCAAGACCTTCATGGAAAAAATGTTCGGTTCGATGATGCCCAGAGGCACGGGAAAGCTCAAGCTCTCAAAGATGAACATGGGCGGTATGGGAACCGCCATGATGAAGAAAATCATGCACGACAAGAACGTCGATTCGCTTGAGGAACTTATCCGGAAGGCGATGAAGGCGGGCGTCAAGATCGTGGCCTGCACCATGAGCATGGACGTCATGGGCATCAAGGAAGAAGAGCTCATCGAAGGCGTCGAGCTCGGCGGCGTCGGAGCCTATCTCGGCGACGCGGAAGAGTCGAATGTAAACCTTTTCATCTGATACTTTTCTGCCATAATATAGATAACTCTCTCTCCTCCATTAGGCCCGCAGCGCCGGTAACGCTGCGGGCCGACTCATTTTAGGAAAAGCTTGCGTTTTTTTTGACAATGTGGTATATTATCACTGTAATTTACAAACCGTACTGACATCGAAGATGAATTTCTGACATGGAAGGCAGCCGCGTTTCGATTATGCTGTTTGCGCCTGCCATAGGCGCATTTTTTGTTGCAGCAGGAGGTAAAGCTAATATGAGCACAGAGGAAAATCAGGAAAACAGGCTTGCAATGATTGCAATCGTCGTCGAGGATTTCGATTCGGTCGAAAAGCTGAATAAACTCATGCACGAAAACGGGAGGTTCATCATCGGACGTATGGGTCTGCCCTGCCGTGATAGAGGCGTGTCCCTGATAAGCGTTGCTCTGGACGCCCCTTCGGACGTGATAAGCTCCTTTTCCGGAAAGCTGGGGATGCTCCCCGGTGTCAGCGCAAAGACAGTCTATGCTAAGACCCGGGCGGCGCAAAGCTGACTGTCACACGGAAAACTCATATTCAGAAAAGGAGAACAAGAAAATGAAAAAGAACACCATAACAGCCGTATTGTGCCTCGTTCTGGTTTTTGCCCTGCTCGCGGGCTGCGGAACCAAGCAGGCTGCCTCGAGCACCGACGTTCCGAAGGAGACTGCCTCCGCAGAGGCTGCAGCTCAGGTCGCTGTCAATGTCGCGGGGCTTGCGGGTCCCACCTCGATGGGCATGATAAAAATGATTTCGGACCAGGCGCTGAATTCCGACGCCTATGCCGTTTCCTACGAAATCGCCTCGGCGCCCGATACGCTCACGGGCAAGCTCATTAACGGCGAAGTCCAGATAGCGGCTCTGCCCACGAACTCTGCCGCCGTACTCTATAACAAAACCGAGGGACAGATACAGTTCCTCGCGCTCAACACTCTCGGAGTGCTCTATCTTGTAGGCAAGGATGCGTCGAACATTACTTCCCTCGCGGACCTTGCTGGCAAGACTGTCACTTTGAGCGGCTCCGGCGCTATTCCCGAATACGCGATGAACTATATCCTCGATAAGGCGGGGCTCAAGGACAAGGTTACGCTGAACTTCCTTACAGACCACGCATCAGTGGCGCAGGCGCTGCTTGCGGGCGACGCTGAGCTTGCCGTTCTGCCCCAGCCATTCGTAACGCAGGTGCTCGCGAAGGATGCGTCGATGAAGATACTGCTCGACCTGAACAAGGAGTGGGAAACAGCTTCCGGCGGAAGCAGCGTACTTTCCATGGGCTGTCTTGCAATCCGCAAGGATTTTGCGGACGCGAACCCGGAATTCGTCGCGAGCTTTCTCGAGCAGTATGAAGCCTCGGTCAACTACGTCAACGAAAACCCCGCAGACGCGGCAAAGCTCATTGCCGACGCGGGCATAGTCGCCTCGCCTGAAATCGCCGAAAAGGCGATACCCACCTGCAACATCGTTTTCAAATCAGCGCAGGACTCTAAAACGGAAATAAACGGATTTTTGCAGGTGCTCTATGACTTTGCACCCGCCTCTGTCGGCGGCGCGCTGCCGGACGACGGCTTTTACTACGTGTTGCCTGCTGTAAAGTAATACTGAAAAAAGGGGACGGGTATGGACAAGAAGCTATCCGGCGGTGCCTTTGCCCTATGGCGCAGGCGCATACTTATCGTAATATTCTGGACAGCGGTTTGGGAAATAGTGTACCTGCTTATCGGCAGGGACATCTATTTCCCCTCGCCCGTTTCCGTCGTCACAACCTTTTTCCGTCTGCTGGAGGACCCAAAAAGCTGGGTCGTGATTGGCTGGAGCATATACCGCACGCTTTTTGCCGTTGCGCTTTCCGCGGTACTGGGCGTTATCTTCGGCATAGCCGGCGGGCTTAACCGCACGGTTTACGATGCAATCAATCCTCTCATGGTGATACTTAAATCAACGCCCGTCGTGTCCGTCATCATTATCGCCATAATCTGGTTCCGCTCAACGGACGTGCCGATTTTCTCGGGTTTTCTCATGTGCTTTCCCATTGTTTTCACGGGTGCTGTCGCAGGCGTGCGCTCCGCCGACCCCAAGCTCGTCGAGATGAGCAGGTTTTACGGGGTGAGGCGCGCCGATATGCTCAAAGCCATCTATTTTCCCTCGGCAAAGCCATATATCAACGCCTCGGTCATCTCCGCTATCGGCATCTGCTGGAAGGCGGTCGCTGCGGCGGAGGTTCTGAGCATGCCGCGCCTTTCAATCGGAGCGAACCTCTATTTTGCAAAGACCTCGCTCGATCCGGCGCTGCTGTTTGCCTGGACCGCCGTCATCATCCTACTGAGCTTTGTTTTCGAAACCGTTTATGCAAAGGTGTCGGGCTATGATAAAACTTGATGATATCAGCAAAAGCTACGGCGGCAGAGAGCTCTTTTCGCATTTTTCCGCCGAGTTTACCGAGCACAGGGTAACCTGCATACTTGGCGCTTCCGGAGTGGGTAAAACGACGCTCATAAACATCGCGGCTGGGCTTGTTACACCGGATGGCGGCAAAGTTGTCTTTGAAACTGACGGAAAAGAGCGGCCTCTTCGCGGTTCCTATGTTTTTCAGGAGCACAGGCTCCTCCTGTGGCTTGATGTGCACGACAATCTCGACCTTGTGCTGAAAAATGCAAGGAAGCCCGACGGAGCTTTTTTTACAAAAAATGAGCGCAGTGAGCTTATCCGACAGCAGCTTGCGCTTGTCGGGCTGGAGGCTTATGAGCTTGCGAACATAAACGAGCTATCCGGCGGGATGGTCCAGCGCGTCGCGCTTTGCCGCGCTTTTCTGTATCCCTCCGAGGTGCTTTTTCTGGACGAACCCTTCAAGGAGCTCGACCCAAAGCTCAAGGACGAGCTTTATGAGACCTTTTTCCGCGCTTATGAAAACGACAGCTCAAAGCGCACGGTACTTTTCGTGACCCACGACATTTCCGAAGCATTGCGTCTTGCGGATAAGATAGTTGTTCTCGCGGGTTCTCCTGCAAATATAGTCGGAAGCTTTGAAAAATCAGAGTTTTCCGAGGAATTGACTGAGAAGATAAAAGAACTGATGTAAATCTTCCAGAAAAAAACAAGCTCCCGTCCGATTGGACGGGAGCTTTGAGACTATAAAAGAACGGTCGTTTATCCATAATATCAAGCACTTGTTATGAGATAGCCTAATAGAAAATAAAAGTACGTGAGTTACTCTTTATTTTAGCTATAATTTTTTTGATAGTACTTAATACAACTATTGGCCATATTAGTAAACATTCCACAGATACCTGTCGTAATTTTACCCTGATTTTTTTGGTTATTAGCCCAATCTAAAACAAATTGACTCTTGTTTACGCCAACATCTAAAACTTTAATATTGGGATTTTGCTTACAAAAATTGATGGCTTTTGATTCTGTTAAAAATAAAAAAGATAATTTTATATAACCATAAGTTTTTAATGATTTATTATTTTCATTAATAGCCACTATATTTTTATCAGCAAAGTAAGTGGAAGCATAACTTGAATAAGCAGCCCAAATGTTACCAGGAGCAATGCCTGCAGAAATATATTTGGTGGTCAAAAGAGATTTGACTAAAGAAGGGTCAACAGAATTAAGCCAATCTATGGATTGTTTCATCTGTTCAACACATTGGGTCATGCCGTATGTGCCATTAGTGACAAGAACAATTCCCGGGAGCTGATTGCCATCTTCAGCCACATAATTTAAAACCTGGAAAGAATTTAAACCATCATCAATGCCGGTTTTCTTGTATTGCTCAACATCGGCAGCACTAATACCCAATGGATTGTAACCATCGAGGTTCAACTTATTTAATTCGTAATTTAGGTTATCAACCACCACATTTTTAGCATCGATGTATTCCTGAGCTTTCTGAAGCTCCTCGTCAGTAGTGGTGCCGGAGTAAAGCGCTGCCTGACTGCTGCCGAGGGTTAAAGTTATAATCTTGTGGTTTTTGGAATCGACGACATTCGCGCCCTTGGTATAGCCGTCGTAGGAAACGGTGTAGCCCAGATTCTCGGACAGAAACCTTACGGGAACCATGGTTCGTCCGCCGATAAGCTGCGCCGGAACGTCAAGCGTCTTGCTAACGCCGTTGACGGTGACGGTGCTGCTGAAAACCGAAGCGGTTTTGTTTTTTTGCATGATTATGGTGGTGTCTGAATTTGATACGGTTGCGGTCTGAGGGTCTGTGTCCCCGTTCCATACGACGGTGCAGCCGAGATTTTCAGCCACAAAGCGAATCGGGACAAGGGTTCTGCCGCTTACCGTCTGCGCGGCAACGTCCATCGTGACAGTGGCCGCATCAGAGAACAGAACCGCTTTATCCGCCGTTGACGCAAGTGCTGTTATGCCGAAATTCGACGCCAGTATTGTAAAAGCGACTGCAATACAGAGTAGCTTTTTTATTGCCCCGCCCCTCCCGATAAATTATGTACATCTAATTTCATAATATTACCAACAAGGTATTAAGTCAAGACGCTCTAAAGGTATACCTAAAATGAGCGGTTCTGCTGCCGAGTCGATTTTGACATATAAAAAGCTCCCGTCCGATCGGACGGGAGCTTGCTGTTATAGGATTATTCGCCGTGAAAACGGTTTTTCGCGGTGTAGGTGGTGTGGAGGAGCTCGTGCGCCTTGTGGCTGCCCGGTTTCTCAAGGAAAGTGTCGTACAGTTCCTTGATAGCGGGGTTGTCGTGGGACTTGCGCAGAGTTTTTCCCGCGTCCTCGGAATAGAGAGCCTTCGCACGGAGCTTCTTGAGGTCCACGTTGTTGCGGATAGCCGCGGGCTGAATTATCTGACCGCCGCCGTTGACACAGCCGCCGGGGCAGGCCATGACCTCGATAAAGTGGTAGTTCTTTTCGCCGCGCTTAACGGATTCGAGGACCTCTTTTGCGTTCTTAAGACCGGAGGTGACTGCAACGTTAAGCGTCAGACCGCCCACAGTGTAGGTGGCTTCCTTTATAGCGTCTGTTCCGCGCACGTCGCAGAACTCGACGGGAGCCGCGGGGTCGCCGGTGAGCCACTCAGCCGCAGTGCGGAGAGCCGCTTCCATAACGCCGCCGGTTGCGCCGAAGATGACGGCTGCGCCTGTGGAGACACCCATGGGATCGTCATATTTTTCGTCGGGCAGGTTCACAAAGTCGATACCTGCGCGCTCAATCATGCGGGCAAGCTCACGGGAAGTCAGCGCGACGTCGACGTCGGCTATTCCGTTTGCTCCCTGCTCGGGACGCTTGCACTCATACTTTTTCGCAGTACAGGGCATGATGCTGACGACATATATATTCTTCGGGTCGATGCCGAGCTTAGATGCGTACCAGCTCTTGACCACGGCGCCGAACATCTGCTGGGGGGACTTGCAGGAGGAGAGGTTCGGTATGAATTCGGGATAATAGTGCTCGCAGTAGTTGATCCAGCCGGGCGAGCAGGAGGTGATGAGGGGAAGGGCGCCATTGTTCTGTATGCGCTCGACAAGCTCGGTTGCCTCTTCAAGGATGGTCAGGTCGGCGGAGAAGTTGGTGTCGAACACATCGTCAAAGCCGAGACGGCGCAGAGCGGCGACCATTTTGCCCTCGACATTGGTACCGATGGGCATTCCGAAGGCTTCGCCGAGAGCGGCGCGGACTGCGGGAGCCGTCTGAACTACGACGCGCTTTTCGGGATCCGCAAGAGCTGCCCAGACTTCGTCCGTCTGGTCCTTCTCATGGAGAGCGCCCGTCGGGCAGGCGACGATGCACTGTCCGCAGGAGACGCAGGCAACGCTGTTGAGCGGAGCGTCGAAGGCCGAGCCGATGTGGGTGTTGAAGCCGCGCTTGTTGACGCCGATAACGGCCGCGTCCTGAAGCTGGTCGCACACCGCGGTGCAGCGGCGGCAGAGAATGCACTTGGAGTTGTCGCGCACCATGTGCGTGGCGGACTCGTCGATTGTTGTGGGGGTTTTGGCACCGTCAAAGCGGGCTTCGTCGTCAACTCCGTAGTCCTTGCAGAGCTTCTGAAGCTCGCAGGAGCCGGAACGCACGCAGCTCAGGCACTCGCGGCGATGGTTTGAAAGAAGAAGCTGGAGGTTCATCTTGCGAGCATTGAAAACTTTTTTGCTGTTTGTGATGACTTCCATGCCCTCCGTGACGGGGAAGACGCAGGAGGCGTTGAGCTTCGGCGAGCCCTTGATTTCGACAACGCACATACGGCAGGCACCGATCTCGTTAATGTCCTTGAGATAGCAGAGAGTAGGGATGTCGATATGCGCCTCACGGGCGGCCTGCAGTATGGTTGTTCCTTCGGGGACCGTTACAGGCACACCGTTTATTTTGAGATTGATCATTTTCATATCCTCCTCTCCTTATCTTTTGGAAATTGCATGGAACTTGCAGTTATCCATGCAGGCACCGCACTTGATGCACTTGGTGTTATCTATGACATGGGCTTTTTTGACTTCGCCCGTGATGGCGTCTGCCGGGCAGTTGCGCGCGCAGAGCGTGCAGCCCTTGCACAGTTCGGGGTCGATGCTGTAATTGAGGAGCTTCTTGCAGACGCCAGCGGGGCAGCGCTTTTCCAGGATATGCGCTTCATACTCGTCGCGGAAGTAGCGAAGGGTGGACAGCACAGGGTTCGGAGCGGTTTGTCCGAGGCCGCACAGGGCGTTCTCCTTGATGAAATAGCAGAGGTTTTCGAGCTTGTCGATATCCTCCATCTCTCCGTTGCCGGAAGTGATTTTTTCAAGAATTTCGAGCATACGCTTTATGCCGACACGGCAGGGCGTGCATTTGCCGCAGCTTTCGTCAGCGGTGAATTCGAGGAAGAACTTCGCGATGTCGACCATGCAGTTGTCCTCGTCCATGACAATCATTCCGCCGGAGCCCATTATCGAGCCGATAGCGGTCAGATTGTCGTAGTCGACAGGGACGTCCATGTGGCAGGCGGGGATGCAGCCGCCGGAAGGACCGCCGGTCTGAACGGCCTTGAACTTCTTGCCGTTCGGTATGCCGCCGCCGATTTCCTCGATGATCTCGCGGAGCGTTGTACCCATGGGAATCTCAACGAGGCCGGTGTGGTTTATCTTGCCGCCGAGCGCGAAGACCTTTGTGCCCTTGGACTTTTCTGTGCCCATGGAAGCGAACCATGCGGCTCCGTTTCTTATGATGCGGGTGACATTGGCATAGGTTTCAACGTTATTGATGATGGTGGGCTTTTCGAAAAGACCCTTGACAGCGGGGAACGGAGGACGGGGACGGGGATCGCCGCGCTTGCCCTCAATGGAGTTGAGAAGGGCCGTCTCCTCGCCGCAGACAAAGGCGCCTGCGCCGAGACGTATGTCGATGTCAAAGTTGAAGCCCGTTTCAAGAATATTATTCCCGAGAAGTCCGGCTTCTCTCGCCTGAGCGATAGCAATCTTCAGACGTTTGACGGCGATGGGGTATTCTGCACGGACGTAGATGTAGCCGTGCTCGGAGCCAATCGCGTAGCCCGCGATAGCCATTGCCTCGAGTATGCAGTGGGGGTCGCCTTCAAGAACGCTGCGGTCCATGAATGCGCCGGGGTCGCCCTCGTCGGCGTTGCAGCAGACGTATTTGTCACCCGCGGGCTGATTTGCGGCGAATTCCCACTTTTTGCCGGTGGGGAAGCCGCCGCCGCCGCGTCCGCGGAGACCCGAGGCGGAGATTTCCTTGATAACGTCCTGAGGCGTCATCTCGGTCAGCACCTTGGCAAGCG
>Ga0074193_1001927_pt1 | contig 21563 bp, 14 predicted proteins | sample EPASupsiteHSE605_FD_64523 | JGI IMG/M metagenome (GOLD analysis project Ga0074193, IMG submission 64523) | Bioremediated contaminated groundwater from EPA Superfund site, New Mexico - Sample HSE6-05 | ecosystem: Environmental > Aquatic > Deep subsurface > Groundwater > Contaminated ... | reverse complement strand
CTGAAGAAAGGAGAGATAGCCCGGAGCAGATTCGAACTGCTGTCGGCGGATCCAGAGTCCACCATGATTGACCGCTACACTACCGGGCTGCTTGCCTATAGAGGTCGCGCTGCACCATAAAAAAGATGCCGGAGGCCGCAGGCTTTAACGGCCCGCACAGCCCCGGCAGACCGCGCACGCGCCGTTCACGGGCACAACCGTGCCCAAGCGCTCGCAGAACCGGGCAAGGTCCGCGGCATCGCGCCGGTGGTAGAGGTGGGGGACGAGGGAGATATGGGTGTAGGTGCCGACCGAGGCCCCGACCCGCTCTGCGATCGCCTGCTGGAGGTGCACGAGCGCGAACATGTTCGCGCCGGCCGCCGAGAGCATGTCGTTCGAGCGGAAGACGACCTGCATCGCGAGCCGGCCCTCGCGGAGCTCGCACTGGACCAGCTGGAGGCAGGGGCAGTCGCGCATCCGCTCGTCGGTCGCCGGGTTCCAGGTGACCGCGACCGCCCGCCGGCTCACCGGGGCTTCGATCAGCTTCTCGACGATGTAGGCGATCTGGTCGACGGCGACGGGCACGCCCTCGTGGACAAGCCCCTCGCCCCAGCCGAAGAGGCGCGAGTGGTAGTCGTACTCGAAGACGGCCTCCGAGCCCTCGATCAGGTCGCGGGCGTACTGCTCGAGGAACCGGCGCTGAAACCGCGAGGCGGGGCTGGCCATCGGTTCGGCCAGGGGGTCGCGGAGCTCGAGGGCGAGGGGCTCGCACTCGATCGTCGCCTCGCCGTTCTCGGTCGTGACCGGATACCCCTTCTCGAGCACGGTCCTGACCGCCCATTCGTGTGCAGCCGCGAGGTGCGGGCTCCGGAACGTCCGCATGTGCTCCAAGCTCGACGGCGGAGGGGATTAACCATACCTTTGCCCGGTTTTTTCCCTCGACCCGCGGCTCCGCGGCCTCCCGGGCGACCGGGGCGCGGGCGCGTCGATTAGTCGCCGGTGCCGGGCAGGTGGGGCGGCACCCCTGTTCTGCATTTCAAATCAAGTAGTTTTTTCATTATTATCAGATACAGGCAATATGGGCGCAAAATTTTTTCGACAATCTATAAATACGATAAGCAGTTTATGTTAATGCTGTAGCACCAGACCGGCCCGCGACCGCCGAGAAAAAAAAGCGGCCGCCGTCAATCCACAGGACCGGATCCGACGGGATGATCGCGCCATGAGATACCTCTGCTCAGCACTTCTCCTCTGCCTCTGCCTCGGCCCGCTCGTCGTCCTCACGGACGCCTCCGTACAGATCATGCCCCTCGGCGACTCGCTGACCCGGGGCGGCTCCACGGCCGACTCGCCGTACCCGAGCTACCGGTACTACCTCTACCAGTCGCTCACCGACGCCGGGTACGGCGTGGACTTCGTGGGTTCGACCTCGAGCAGCTTCGCGAAGTTCGTCTTCGACGAGCAGCACGACGGCCACAGCGGCTACACGACGACCCGGATGCTCGGGACGTCCGCATCCTCCCCCCTGAAGTCCTGGCTCGCGGCTGCCCCGACCCCGGACATCGTGCTTTTGCACGTCGGGACGAACGACGTGCTCCAGCAGATCCCGATGGAGACCCGCCTCGCGAACGTCGAGGCGATCGTCGGGCTCCTCCGGCAGAAGAACCCGAGGGTCCGGGTCCTGATGGCGCAGATCATCCCGACCGGGAACGCCTTCCGGAACACCAACTCGGGGCTGATCGCGTTCAACCAGGCGCTCCCGGCGCTCGCATCGCGCCTCTCGACGTCGGCCTCGCCCGTGACCGTCGTCGACCAGTACAGCGGGTACAACGGGGTGGCCGACAACCAGGTCGACGGCATCCACCCCAAGACCGAGGGGGAGCGAAAGATGGCCGCGAAGTGGTACGCGGCGCTCGCCCCCCTGCTCGCGGCGAACCCGACCGCGACTCCGACGAAGACCCCTGCAGCGACCCCGACCAAGACTCAGACGGCGACGTCGACCGTGACGGCGACGAAGACGGCGACCCCCACTCCCACCCCGACTCCGATGCCGTGGACGAGCCATCGGGTGCCGTGCCTGATCGAGGCCGAGGACTACGCCGCGGGCGGACAGGGGGTCGGCTATCTCGATACGACCGGGGGCAACAGCGGCGGGGTCTACAGGCAGGACGACGTCGACATCACCGCTCTCGGGAACGGCCGCTATGCGGTCACCTCGATCGCCGACGGGGAGTGGCTCCGGTACAACCTGCACGTGGACACGCCCGGCCTGTACGAGGTCAACATCTCGAGCGCGAGCGCGGCGGACTCGGCCGGGATCTCGGTCCTGGTCGACGGGACCACCTGGGCCTATCTCCAGGCCCCGCGGACCGGGTCGCTCTCGGTCTTCACGACCGAGGAACGGCTCGTGCCCCTCCCTGCGGGCGACCACACCATGACCCTGCGCCTCTCGAGCGGCCTTGCCCTGGACGCGATCCGGTGCACGCTCCAGGTCGCGCTCCCGACAGCGACCCAGACCATACCTGCGACCACGACACCGACGAAGACGCCCACTCCGACCTCAACGCCCACTCCTTCCCCCTCCCCGACCCTGGCGGGCTGGGCCGTGCCCGGCCTGGTCCAGGCCGAGGACTATAACACGGGCGGCGACGGGACGGGGTACCACGATACCACGAGCGGCAACAGCGGCGGCTACTACCGGAGCGACGGCGTCGACATCGCGAAGGTGGACGGCGCCTACGTCGTCACCGGAGTCGCCGACGGCGAATGGCTCCGGTACACGGTCGGCACCACGACCGGCGGTCCCTTCTGGCTGACCATGCGGGCGGGATCGACGGCCTCCGGCCGCCAGGTCAGGGTCCTCGTGGACGGGAGCCAGGCCGGCATCGTACCGGTGCCGGCGACCGGAAGCTTGGCCGCCTTCGGCTCGTCCGGGTGCACGGTCGTCCTGACCCCCGGATCGCACACGATCACCCTGCAGTTCGTCGGGGACCAGATCGGCCTCGATTGGTTCCGGCTGGACGTGCCCGCACCGCAGACCGCCACGACCACGATCGCGACGACAACTCCTACGACCGTCCCGCCGACCACGGTCAAGACGACCGCGGCCGCCACCACGACGACGCAGGCACCGTCGGGGAGGGCCGTTCCGGGGACGATAGAGGCCGAGGACTATGACGCAGGGGGCTACTCGGATACGACGCCCGGCAACCTGGGCGGGGCCTACCGGCACGACGATGTCGACATCGAGTCCCTCTCCGGCGGCGGGTACGGGGTCTCGTACGTCAAGAACGGCGAATGGCTCCGGTACACGGTCCCCGTCGCCGCGACCGGGAAGTACCGGGCGTCGTTCCGCGCCAGCTCGTGGGGCGCGGCCAACCATGCGATCGAGGTCTGGGTCGACAACAGCGTCGCCGTGACCGTCCCGATCGCGAACACCGGGGCCTACGATGCGTGGACGACGGCGACGGCCGACCTGCCGCTCGCGGCCGGGACGCGCGTCCTGAAACTCAGGTTCGTCGGCGACGGCCAGAACCTGGACCGCGTCGTCTTCTCCACCGTGAGCGCGACGACATCCCCGACCACGGTGACCACGACCCCCATTGTCACGCCGACGCCGACAAAGACGGCGACACCCACCCCCATCCCGACCGTCACACCGACGTCGACGAAGACGCCCACTCCGACCCCCACGGCGACCCCGGCGGGTCGGCCCGTGCCCGGGACGATCGAGGCGGAGAACTACGACACCGGCGGCGAGGGAGTGGGGTACCACGACACGACCGCGGGAAACCATGACAACGTCTATCGATACGACGATGTCGACCTCTCGGTCAACCCCTCGGGAGGGTACAACATCGGCTACGTCGTCGACGGCGAGTGGCTGGCGTACACCCTCGCGGTGCCCTCGGCCGGGAGCTACACGGTCTCCGCATCCGTCGCCTCGTGGGCCGATGGCCGTTCGCTCGCGCTCTTGCTCGACGGCGGCAGCACGCCGCTCGCCACGATCGCGGTCCCGAACAACAAGTGCCAGGGGTGGGTCACGGTCTCTGCCAAGGTCACGATTCCGGCAGGCACCCACCGGCTCCGACTCCGGTTCGGGGGAGACAAGCAGATCCTCGACCGGATCACGATCGCGGCCGGGGCCGCTCCGACCACGGCCCCGACCACGGCGACCCCCACTCCGACGAAGACGCCGACCCCGACTCCGACCGTGCCCACCGGAGCGGTCCAGCTCCCGGCCAGGATCGAGGCCGAGAACTACCTGGCCGGTGCCGACGGGGTCGCGTACCACGACACGACTCCGGGCAACCAGGGCGGGGCGTACCGCCAGGACGGTGTCGACATCGTCTACGCCTCGACCATCGGGAGCTATACGGTGACCCAGATCCGATCCGGCGAGTGGCTCGAATACTCGGTCAACGCCCCCGTGGAGCGGGACTACCCCCTCACCTTCCGGGTATCGAGCCCGACCGGAGGTCAGTTCTTCGAGATGAAGGTCGACGACCGGTCCGAGGTCACGGTGATGGTGCCCAGGACCGGGTCGTACGCCACCTACACCACGATCTCGACCTCGCTGCACCTGGCCCGCGGGGTTCACCGGGTCCGGATCGTCTTCTACGGCGACGGTCAGGACTTCGACGCGTTCACCCTCAGCTGATGGGGCCGGCCCCCCCCGGCGCCTTTTCGATTCGTTTATCATACGCGACGGCAATCAGATTCTGCATGAGATACCTCCTCGCACTCGTTCTGCTCCTCGCCGCCCTCCTGGTCGCGGCCGGATGCACCTCCGCTCCGCCCTCGAACGCGACGGCCACCCCCACGGGGACCGCCGCCGCCACGACGATCTACACCGCGGCCGACAGCGGAAAGACCGTCCCGCTCGGGCTCCAGAAGACCCTGAGCATACGCCTTCCCGAGAACCCGACCACGGGCTATGTCTGGAACGCGACGGTCACGGACGGCCTCGTGATCGTCGACACCGCGTACTCTCCCGATGCCCAGGCGACGGGGATGGTTGGCGTCGGCGGCACTCGCAACTGGACCGTCCGGGCCGCGAAGGCCGGGACGCAGCAGTTCAGCGCGGTCTACGCCCGCCCCTGGGAAACGAACCAGACGGCGGCGGACCAGTTCAACCTGACCGTGCAGGTGAGCTGAACTTCGCGCGGCATCGACGAGCGTGTGGGAGGACCTCCCCCGCTCAGGGCAGGCGCGAACGTGCCTGCCGATCCCTTTTCTTTCCTCCCCGCCCGGGTGCGAATGCATCCTCTCTCTTCCCGACGTTCTCCCGCACGGAGCCGACGGCGCCGGACGTGACGCGGGCGGAGCCATAGCTCCCGTGCATCGGAGGCGGCGCTTCTCAGGCGTGACTAAAAAAAAAAGAGAGGGATCGAGCGGACCCGATCCGCGGCCGGAGCGTATCAGAGGGCGCGTTCGGTGAAGACGATCGAGCCCGATACGCGGGTCACCCTGATCTTCACGGTCTGGCCGGGCTTCCCCCCCGGGACATAGATGATGAACTTGCCCTCGCGGGCCACTCCGTCGCCGCGCTTGCTCACCGACTGGATGTGGACGTCGACGATCTTGCCCTCCTCGAACATCTTCGCCGGCTCCTCGGCCTTCGCCTTCCGCTTCCGGACCGGCCTGTGCGAGCCGCAGGCGTCGCAGCGGAGGAGGAGGATCCGGTCGTCCTTGACGAGCCGCGTGTCGGGCCGTCCGCACTCGCCGCAGAGCACGTAGTCGTTGAAGTAGTTGCCGATCGCGTTCGCGATCTGCGAGGTCTCGAACTTGCCGTTGAAGATCGCGCGATTGCCGTCGATCTTGCCGGCCGTCCCCAGTTCGCTGACCAGGAACTTCATCACGTGCTCTTTTTCGCGCCGGAAGGTGTCGGCGATCTCGGTCAGGTTCTCAAAGACCGTCGTTTTGCCTTCGATATAGGACCGGACCTCGGGGATCGAGAATCGTTCACCGGTCCCGCTCGGCTCCGTGATCTGCTCGTAGGCCTTCGCGAGCAGCGCCTCGTACGGGTCCACCATGATGGCTCACTATATGCGGGCGACTATTATATAGTGTTAGATCGACGGCTCCTCCCTCCCGGACCGCCCGCAACCTCCCGCCATGCCTTTATGCCCGTGAGGGTCGACCCTGATCCGCCATGCTGTCCGACACCGACCTCGCCGAGGCCCGGCGGCTGCTCGGCCGGGAACCGACCCCGGTCGAGGCCGCTTGCCTCGAGAACCTCTGGTCCGAACACTGCTCGTACCGCTCGACGAAGCACCTGCTCCGGACGCTCCCGACGACCGGAGCGGACGTGCTCGTCGGACCGGGGGACGACGCCGCGATCGTCCGGTTCTCGGACGAGTGCGCACTCGCGATCGGGATGGAGAGCCACAACCACCCGAGCTACGTCGACCCGTACGACGGTGCGGCGACGGGGGTGGGCGGGATCGTCCGCGACGTCCTCTCGATGGGCGCACGGCCGATCGCACTGATGGACCCGCTCTACTTCGGCCCGCTGGAGGACGAGAAGAACCGGCACCTCTTCTCCGGCGTCATCTCGGGGATCGGGGGATACGGCAACTGCATCGGGGTGCCCGTGGTCCGGGGCGAGGTCGTGGTCGACCCCTCGTACGCCGGCAACCCGCTGGTCAACGTGGTCTGCGTGGGCACGGTCCGGCCCGACGCCTACATCACCGGCCGGGTCCAGCGGCCCGGCAGCCGGCTCCTGCTGGTCGGGGCCCCGACGGGCAGGGACGGCCTCGGCGGCGCCTCCTTCGCCTCGCGCGACCTCTCCGAGGACGCCGAGGCCACGGACCGGCCGTCGGTCCAGGTCGGCGACCCCTTCATGGAGAAGCTCCTGATCGAGGGTTGCCTCGCCATGATCGAGACGGGGAAGGTCCTCGCCTGCCGCGACCTCGGGGCGGCCGGGCTCGCGGGCGCCTCGTCCGAGATGTGCTCGACCTTCGGCGGCCTGATCCGGGCGGACAGGGTCCACCTCCGCGAGACGGGGATGACGCCCCTCGAGATCATGCTGGCCGAGAGCCAGGAGCGGATGCTCCTCGAGGTCGAGGCCGCCGACGTCGGCCTGATCGGGGCCATGGCCGAGCGCTACGACCTCCCCTGGTCCGAGATCGGCGAAGTGATCGAGGAGCCGGTCTACCGGGTCACGTTCGACGACGAGGTCGTCTGCGACCTCCCCATGGAGGTCCTGATCAGCGGGGCGCCGGCCTGCGCCCTGCCCGAGCAGCCCTACGCGGCCGAGCAGCCGTATCAGCGCCCGGCCCGCCCCCTCCGCGAGCTCGCCCTTCTCGTCCTCGCGCACCCCGAGGTCGCGGACCGCTCGTGGGTGTACGAGCAGTATGACCGCGACGTCCAGCTCAGGACCGTGGACGCGAACCACGATGCGGCCGTGCTCCGCCTCGGGAGCGCGGCGCTCGCGCTCTCGTGCGGCTGCAACCCCCGCCAGATCCACCTCAAGCCGTACGAGGGGACGGCGAATGCGGTCCTCGAGAACGCGGCGAACCTGGCATGCGCGGGTGCGGTCCCGATCGCGATCGTGAACTGCCTGAACTTCGCCTCGCCGATCCACCCCGAGGTCTACTGGCAGCTCTCCCAGGCCGTGCGCGGCCTCGGCGAGATGGCCCGGGCCCTCGACTGCCCAGTGGTCGGCGGGAACGTCTCCCTCTACAACGAGTCGGACGAGCACGGGACCCAGATCAAGCCGACCCCCTCGATCGGAATGGTCGGCAGGGGACCCGTCCGGCGGTGGACCCGGCCGGAGCCGGGCTGGACCCTCGCGGTCGTGGGCGAGGCCGGCCCCGACTTCGGCGGCTCGATCCTGGACGTGGTGACCGGCTGCGGGGGCCACGCCCCGACCATCGGCGACCCCTGCACGGTCGTCGAGGTCCGGAACGTGGTCGCGGGCTCGGAACTGGTGACCGCGACCGATATCTCGCAGGGCGGCCTGCTCGCGGCCCTTGCCGCCATCGCTCCCGACGCCGAGGTCCGGCTCGAGGGCGACCCGCTCGAGGCCCTCTTCGCCGAGGGCCCCTGCCGCTTCCTCCTCGCGGTCGCCGACCCGGCCCTGCTCGGCGACCTCCCCCACCGGGTCGTCGGAAAGGTCGGCGGCAGCGGCCTCCGGATCGCGGTCGGGGCGGAGAAACTCGCCCTGAGCCGCGAGGAGCTCGCGGCCGCCCGGGCCACGCTCAGCCGGCGGATGGCGGACGGGTGACGAGGGCGACGAGCTCGGCGAGGCGCTCCTCGTTCCCGATGTCGGTGCGGTCGAAGTGGACCGCGCCGCGGACCCTCGCGCCGCGCTGCTCCAGGGCGGTGCCGAGCCTCTCGGCCGCACTCCGCGGGCCGCCGCCCGAGGTGACGAAGATCACCGCCTCCTTGCCCTCGATCCCCCGGAGTGCCGCGACCGCCGCGTTCACGGCCGGGGTCGGCGAGAACGCCCAGACCGGCGTGCCCAGGACGGCCACGTCGTAGGCCGAGAGATCGATCTCGGCCGGATCGATCTCCGCCGCCTCGCCCCGCATGGCCCGCGGCGCTCCCGTCATGTACGCCGTCAGGGTCGAGTACTGGTGGAGGTCGTGGACCTCGACGAGGTCCGCTCCGTCGACGAGGGGGGCCAACCGCCCCGCGAGCAGTTCGGCCACGCGGCGGGTGTTGCCCGAGAGCGAGTGAAAGATGATCGCAACACGCATGGACGAGTATCGGTCCCTCCTCCTTTTGAACCCTGTGCCCGGCCCCCTCCCGCGAGGTGCCGCGCGCTCGACGTGCCGGAAAAATAGAGATGATCCGGTCTTACTTCCGGAACTGCGGCATCATGCCGCGGACCTCGGCCCCGACCTCCTCGATCAGGTGCTCTTCGTCGGCCTTGGTCAGGGCCGTGAAGACGGGCCGGTTCACGAGGTTCTCGAGCATCCACTCGCGGGCGAAGGCGCCGGTCTGGATCTCGGCGAGGATCTCGCGCATGGCCTCGCGCGACTCCTCGTTGATCACCCGCGGCCCGCGGGTCAGGTCCCCGTACTGGGCCGTGTTCGAGATGAACCGCCGCATCTTGGTGAAGCCGCCCTCGTAGATCAGGTCCACGATCAGCTTCGTCTCGTGCAGTACCTCGAGATAGGCCATCTCGGGCGCGTACCCGGCCTCGACGAGGGTCTCGAAGCCGGTCTTGATCAGCGACGTGATCCCGCCGCAGAGGACGGCCTGCTCCCCGAAGAGGTCGGTCTCGGTCTCCTCGGCGAAGGTCGTCTCGAGCACCACCGCGCGCGTGGCGCCGATGCCCATCGCGTAGCCGAGCGCGACCGCCTTCGCGTTGCCGGTCGCGTCCTGGTGGATCGCAATCAGCGCGGGCACGCCCTTACCCTCCTCGAAGGTCCTGCGGACCATGAACCCGGGCCCCTTCGGCGCGACCATGATCACGTCCACGTTCGGCGGCGGCACGATCTGGCCGAAGTGGATGTTGAACCCGTGGCTGAACATCAGCACCTTGCCGTCCGCGAGGTGCGGTCGGATCTCGGTCCGGTAGACCGCCCCCTGCGTCTCGTCGGGCAGGAGCACCTGGACGATATCGGCCTGTTTCACGGCCTCGTCGACCGTAAAGACCTCGAACCCGTCCGCGCTCGCCTGTTCCCAGGACTTCCCGGGCCGCAGGCCGATGACCACATCGAGACCTGAGTCACGCAGGTTCAGGGCCTGTCCGCGGCCCTGGGATCCGTAGCCGATCACGGCGATCCGCTTTCCCTGTACGGCGCCGATATCGGCGTCCGATTCGTAGTACTTCTGGATCATATCTCGCTTCATCCCTGGCCCAAAGCCATATACATATTAAATAAAAGAGGATAAACTGTTTACCTTCATTTTTTCATGGATACAAGTGCCATGCAGAATGCGTATTGAGGCCCGGAGTAATGGAACTACCAGATGTCCAGTCCACCTGCCCTGATGTGCGTATCAACCTGACGCGCGTCGGCGTAAAGAATGTCAAGAAACTGGTCGAGGTCTCGCGAAAGAGCAAGCGCCCCGTCATCTTCATCTCGAAGTTCGACGTCTTCGTCGACCTTCCGGGTTCCCTGAAGGGCGCGAACCTCTCGCGCAACTTCGAGGTGATCGACGAGGTGCTCCAGCAGGCGATCGAGGGGGGCGTCTCCGAGATCGAGCAGCTCTGCAGTGCGGTCGCGAGGAAGCTCCTCGATCGGCACGAATATGCGGACCGGACCGAGGTGATCATGCGGTCGGAGTTCATGGTCAAGCGCGAGACACCGGTCTCGAAGACCAGCTGCCACGAGGTCGTCAAGGTCCACGCCCGGGCGATCGCGCAGCGGACCTTCCACGAACCGATCGTGCGGAAGTCCATCGGGGCCGAGGTGACGGGCATGACGGCATGCCCCTGCGCCCAGAACATCATGGCCGATCACGCCTCGCAGGTGCTCCACGACCTCGGTGTCGACACCGAGACCGCAGCGAAGTTCTTCGACCAGGTCCCGATGGCGACCCACAACCAGCGGGGCCGGGGCTTCCTCTGCATCGAGACCGACGACGACGAGCACGTGGACCTCGAGACGATCATCACGATCCTCAAGGACTCGATGTCGGCCCGGACGTACGAACTCCTGAAGCGCGGCGACGAGTCGGCCGTGGTGATGGCGGCGCACAAGAATCCGCGCTTCGTTGAGGACTGCGTGCGGGAGATGGCCAAGAAAGTCCTGGCCGAGTTCCGCCACCTGCCCGGCGACACCCGGATCACGATCAAGCAGACGAACGAGGAGTCGATCCATCAGCACGACGCGTACGCCGAGCGGAAGGCGACCCTCGCCGAGCTCGTGGTCGAGCTCTCGGAGGAGAACGGGAACTCCCATTCGTAGAGGTGCTGAAAAACCCAGCTGATTCAAATACTCCCCCCACCCTCCCTTCTCGACGGCCCCGAGCGGCCCGATCGTGCAGACTTCAGAGGCTGATATTTTCCCTGGATTCCAGCGGAAATACTCTCTTTTTCCAATCGGCTCCCGTTCTGGGAAAAATAAGAGAAAGGTTATATGCAGGGCGGTTGCAGGTTAGAATATACGTACCGTGTACGTCCGGCCGGCCCTGGAGGTCGGTCCGTTATCAAGACCCTGTACTGGCTGTCGAACACCGAATTCCCAAGAGGAGATTCAATTGTCGAAAGTTATTGAGATATCCCCCACAACGAGACATGAGGGACATTCGAAGCTCGTCTTAAAGGTCGATGATCAGGGGATCATCGAGCGCGGTGACTGGCTCTCCATCACGCCGGTCAGAGGTATCGAGCGGCTCGCGGTCGGCAAGACCTACGAGCAGGTACCGAAGATCGCGTCCCGTGTCTGCGGCATCTGTCCGATCGCCCACACCCTCGCGGCTGTGGAAGCGATGGAAGCCTCGATGGGCGTCTACATTCCGGACGACGCCTACCTGCTTCGTGTGATCCTGCAGTGTGCGAACCGCGCCCACTCGATCGCGCTGCACAACATCCTCTCGCTCCCGGACATGTACATCCCCGGGACCGACGTGAAGATCAACCCGTTCACACCCGAGGAGCCCGTCCGGTCGGTCGCCAAGCGCATCCAGCGCATCCGCGAGATCGCCCAGACCATCGGCGAGATCTCGGGCGGCGAGTGCATCCACCCGTCGAACCCCCGGATCGGAGGCCTGTACACGAACGTCACGCCCCGGGCCAAGTCGAAGATGTACGACCTGGCGAAAGAGGGTCTCGCCCTCGCCCGCGACCAGATGGAGTTCATGATCGCCGTCTTCCGGAACTTCCAGAAGCGCGACTGGTCCGAGGTCGGCGGCATGCAGGTGGCGATCCCCGCGACGCTCGGATACCACAACCAGGGCTACATGGCGACGGACCCCGTCTACGGCTCGTCGAGCCTGGACGCGGACCCCAAGTGGGACCCCGCCCGCTGGAACGAGACCCGTCCCTGGGACTGGTACATGGGCGAGATGGAGATCACGGACGACTACCCGAACTACCCGATCGGCGGCACCACGCCCAAGGGCGCGAAGGCCTGGCCCCAGATGGAGGCCTGCACGGGCGTCCCGCTCTACGACGGCCAGCCGGTCGAGGTCGGGCCCCGCGCTCGCCTCGCCCAGTTCAAGGGTTACGACGAGAAGGGCACCATCGGCCAGCAGATCGCGCGGCAGATGGAGTACACGGACTCGTTCTACAAGATCATCGAGTGCCTCGACGCACTCAACACCTCGGCATCCGTGCTCGCGGACGAGATCCCGCAGGGCGACGGCTCGCTCGGCTGGGCGGCGAACGAGGCCCCGCGCGGCTCGGACGTCCACCTCGCCCGGGTCAAGGACGGTCGCGTCCAGTACTTCTCGATGCTCGTCCCGACGACGTGGAACTTCCCGACCTGCAGCCGCGCCCTCACCGGTGCACCGTGGCAGCTGGCCGAGGTCGTGATGCGTGGCTACGACCCCTGTGTCTCCTGTGCGACCCACATGATCGTGGTCGACGAGGACAACCGGCTCGTGGCGGAAAAGCTGATTCAGTGAGCGTTCTGGCATGCTGTTCCCAAGGGTCGTGGTAGCGGGGTGCGGCAACAGTCTCTTCGCGGACGATGGCTATGGCCCGGCCGTGGTGGAGGCGCTGCAACAGGTCGACCTGCCCGACGACGTCAAGGTGATCGACGTCGGGCTCGGCGGCCCACACTTCGTCTTTACTCTGCTCGATCCCGAGGTAACGAAGCGGCTGATCATCGTCGACTGCGCGGACTTCGGGGCCGAACCGGGGACGCTCGCGCGGCTGCGGGTGGAGGACCTGCCTCCGGGCGCCTATCGCGACGCCCATTCGTGGGACCTCGCCGAGCCGCTGCAGCGCCTCAAGGATCGGATCGAGATCACGATCATAGGGTGCCAGCCGAAACGTGTCAGCGCGCCTGAATTCGAAATGGGGCTCACTGAAGAGGTTCAAGCTGCGATACCGAAGACGGTGTCGTACATCCTCAAGGAGATAGGAGTCGAGAATGGGACTGCTCTCCAGGATTCTGGCCATCTTCACGAAGAACGACGTCACGGTGGAGACACGCGAGACGACTGCCCCGAAACCAGACGAGCCGGTGATGCCGGCGGCACCGGTGAAACCGGCGCCCCCGCCGACGGAAGCCAGACCGGCTGAGAGTGCACCGGTGGTGGAGGAGCAGAAGCCTGCCATCCCCCCGGATGAGAAGGTACCGAAAACGGCACAACCCGATATAAAGGAGGTAAAACCTGTGTCTGACAAGATTACCGCCGGCCACGTGCACATGAGCGGATGCACGGGCTGTGAGGTTGCGATAGCTGATAACTACGCGGGACTCTTAACCCTGCTCGACAAGTACGTCGACTGGGTTTACGACCTGACCCTCGCCGACGTGCGCCACATCCCCGAGATGGATGTCGCGCTCGTCGAGGGGTCGGTCTGTATCAACGACCACCTATCGGTCGAAGAGATCCGCGAGACGAGAGAGAAGTCGAAGATCGTCGTGGCGCTCGGCGCCTGCGCCTGCTCGGGCAACATCACGCGCTTTGCCCGCGGCGGCCAGCAGAACCAGCCCCAGCACGAGAGCTTCGTCGCGATCGGCGACCTGATCGACGTGGACGTCTACATCCCCGGATGTGCGCCCACGCCCCAGATGATCAGGAACGTCTGCGTCTGCGCGTATCTCCTGCTGAAGGGGAACGACGACCAGAAGGCGCTGGCCGGGGCATACCTGAAGCCCCTGATGGCCGCCGCGAAGTGCGACCCGGCCCCGACGGGCTGCGGCCACGCCTGCGGCTGCGACCTGATCGTCGGCGTGATCAACCAGGGCCTCTGCATGGCCTGCGGCGCCTGCGCCGCGTCCTGCCCGGTCCGTGCGATCACGATGGAGTACGGCAAGCCCAACATCGACCGCGAACTCTGCATCAAGTGCGGCGCCTGCTTCAACCAGTGCCCCCGCAGCTGGTACTCGTTCGATGTGACCAACCAGTACGAGTCGATCATGGAGACGATCGACGCTGCGATGGCACCCTGAGGTGAAGAGAATGGTTCAGGACAACTTCCTTGGAAACTACACATCCTGTGTCGCCGCGCGCAGCACCAACCGGGGCATCCTTGCGGGATCACAGGACGGCGGGATCGCAACGGGCCTTCTCGCCTTCGCCCTCGAACAGGGGATCATCGACGGCGCCGTCGTCTCGGTGATGGACCCGGCCGAGCCGTGGAAGCCGATGCCGATCGTGGCCACGAGCCCCGAAGAGCTCTACTTCGCTCGCGGCACCCGGTATAGCCTCTCGCCGAACCTCTCGCTGATCAAGGAGGCGACGAGGAGCTACGGTCTCGACAGGGTCGGGATCGTCGGCGTGCCCTGTCAGATGCAGGGCCTCAGGAAGGGCCAGCTCTACCCGATCGGCCTGCGCGACGTGCCCGACAAGATTGCACTCGCGGTCGGCATCTTCTGCATGGAGAACTTCCCGTACCAGTCGATCCTTCAGCTCGTGGAGGACCACGGGAACACGAAGCTCGAGAACGTCGTGAAGATGGACATCGGCAAGGGCAAGTTCTGGATCTACACGGAGCGCGGCGCAGTCGTCCAGCTCCCGCTGAAGATCACGCACAAGTACGAGCAGCCCGGCTGCCACGTCTGCCTCGACTACGTCTCGAACCTCGCGGACGTCTCGACCGGCTCGGTCGGCACCCCCGACGGCTGGTCGACGGTCTTCGTCCGCTCGAAGAAGGGCAACGACGTCTGGGCCAAGGCGATGGCCGCCGGCTGCTTCGAGACGAAGCCGATCGAGGAGGTCAAGCCCGGCCTCGAACTGGTCACGAAGCTCGCGACCGAGAAGATCACAAAGAACCGCAAGTCGCTCGAGGAGCGCGCGAAGTTCGGCGTGGGCAAGGGGCTCCGAAACCCCTACATCTAATCCTCTTTTTCGATCCCGTCCGTTTCCCGCCCGACAGGACCCGGTTCTTCCGGCTGGTCCGAGCCTTTCCGTCCCCGCGTGCGGGTCGATGCACATATCCTCTTCCGGCGATAACACTGGAGAGACCATGCGAATCCTTGCCATCGGGCTCGGGGGCGCCGGCGGTAGGCTGGCGGACGCGCTCTATCGCCTGGACCGTGCGGGCGGGGTCAGCTGCGTGGATGCGGCCGCGATCGATACGGACGCGGCGGCCCTCCGCCAGCTCAGGGCCGTACCCGAGGACCACCGGCTCTACTACCCGCCGGTCGGGCCGGAGGCGATCGACCTCGAGCAGGTGCTCTTTCACCTAAAAAGGCAGGACACCTCGGGGGTCGACGCCCTCCTGCTCTGCGTCGGGACGGGGGGCGAGACCGCGTCGCTCGCGCCCTCGTTCGTGGAGACGCTGAAGGTCGCGTTCAGCGAGCCCGTGCTCGTGCTCGCGGCCCTACCGCAGCGCTCGGAGGGGCAGCGGATCGCGGCCGGAGCCGCGGATGTGCTGGACGCACTCCTGCCGAAGGCCGACGCGGTCCTCCTCTTCGACAACGAGACCTTTGCGGGGCGACAGCCCGAGGGGGCGCGGGACCCCTCGCCCACGCTGTACGCGGCCCTGAACGAGGAGGCCGCCCGGCGGATCGGGCTGCTGCTCCGTGCCGGCGAGTTCGGCGGCGAGGTCGGGCAGCTCGTGGTCGACGCGGGCGAGGTGCTGGGCACGCTCGTGGGCCAGGGGTTCGCCGCGGTCGGGTACGCGTTCGAGCCGATCCGCGAGCACTGGCTCGTGCGGCTCCTGGGCCGGCCGATCCCGTTCTTCGCCCGGCCGGACCCGTTCGACGGCGCCGCCCGGATCGTCGCGCTCGCCAAGAAGGCGTGCTACGAGGAGGTCTCGGTCCCCTTCGACCTGACGGCGGCCGAGAAGGCGCTGCTCCTCGTGGCCGGGCCGTCGCGGGAGCTCTCCATGAAGGGCTTCTCGACCGTGCAGCGCTGGCTGGACCGGACGATCGCCGGGTTCGAGCTCCGCTCGGGCGATTACCCGGTCGACTCGCGCCGGGTCGGGGTGGTCGTGCTCTTCGCCGGGCTCCGGAACGTGCCGCGGGTGGCAGAGCTCCGCGAGGCCGCCGCTCGCGAGCGCCTGCCGGTCGAGATCGACCGGATCGATTCCTGAAACCTCCCGGACCCGGGTCCGGGGGCGGGGGCCGCGCCGGTTCGCCCCTACCGTGTCATTGATACCTGCCGGGTCGAAAACGGATAGATGATCCCGGGGCATCCGGCCCCTTGTGACGTGATCGCCCCATGAAACCCGTGACTCTCGCGGCACGCCTCGCCGGCGTGCTCCTCCTTGCCGTCCTGCTTCTGGTGTCGCTCGGTGCCGCTGCCCCCGCAACGACGGATGCATCGCCTTTCTTCCACCCCGACGAAGCCGCACTCGAGAAATGGGTCGGAGACTACGAGCAGGCGTCCCCGGCCCCGATCCCGGCCCCGAGCCGGGCACGCGCCATAACCGAACCGACCTCGAAGTCGCTCCTCTCGCTCCTCCCGTACGTGCCCGCCGAGCGGGACCAGGGCGCGGCCGGGACCTGCTGGGTCTGGGCCGGCACGGGGATCCTCGAGCTCTCGCAGCTCCTCTCCGCGGGGATCCACAACCGGCTCTCGATCCAGTGGTTCGACTCGAACTACAACGGCGGCGCCGGTGCGGACTGGGCCGGGAACGGCGGGACCCTCTCGGAGTTCGCCCGGTTCTACGAGGAGGAGCGGATGACCGTACCCTGGTCGAACGCGAACGCCTCCTACGCCGATGGGAGCAGCCGGTCCGTGATCGAGGAACGGGCGCTCGTGCCGGCATCCTCGATCGCGGAGACGCCGAACCATACCCTCGCGGCCGTCGAGGAGCAGCGGATCGTGACCCGCGGGGTCGGGCAGGCGCAGGCGATCGCGAACATCAGGGCGCAGATCGATCAATTCAGACCGGTCTTCGTCGGGCTCACCTACCCGAACCGGAGCGCGGTCTCGGACTTCCTCTCGCTCTGGTACTCGGGGGGCGAGTCGGCCGTCTGGGACCCGTCGCTGTACGACGATGCGGCGTGGGAGCCCGGGGAGGGTGCGGCCCACGCGGTCCTCTGCGTCGGGTACGACACGACCGACCCCGAGCACCCGTACTGGATCATGCTCAACTCGATGGGGACGGCGAACGGCCAAAGGCCCTCCGGCACCTTCCGGATGGCGATGGACCTGGACTACGACGCGCTCTACGACCACTCCTACCCGGTCTACCCCTCGCAGTGGGAGACCCTCGTCTCCTCGTTCGTCGTTCCCACGCCGACCCCGACCCCAGGCGTGGTCCCGTTCCCGGGCCAGGCGAATGCGCCGACCGACCCCGACGGCGACGGCCTGTACGAGGACCCGAACGGCAACGGCCGCGCCGACTTCGCGGACGTGGTGCTCCTCTTCAACGAGCTCGCCTGGTGGGCGGCGAATGAGCCGATCGCCGCCTTCGACTTCAACGGCAACGGCCGCGCCGACTTCGCGGACGTGGTGCAACTCTTCGAACGGCTCTGAGCCCGCCCGGGAGGCCCTCCGGGGCCGACCGCAGGCTTTTTCCCCCCGGCTCCGGGAAGCGGATCATGCGGATTTAAATCCTCCCGAAGCGTACTTTCTCCAGTCCCCCATCTTATGCTCCGGAAGAGCCGGATCTCGACAGGGCCGGCCCGGGTTTCCGCCGTTCGGGCGTCCGCCGTGTTCGGGAGGAAATGATTAAGGAGATGACGGGCGGCTCGCCCATTTTCGGCATCTCATATATATCTATTGCCCATAGCGATATCCTTTTTTTTCCTGTAAAACCGCGAATGGAAACGTTTTTACTGTATGGGGTGGTTATCCTTATCATGAACCAAAGGAGGTTATTGTATCCATGACTACGCAGATGCGCGGTACTGAGTGGCGGTACGGTTTCGTACTGGCCGCACTCGTGATTGCCGCATTCATGCTCGTCTCCTCCGCCGCAGCGGCGGACACGGGCGCGAAGTTCAGGGGATTCGGCGGCACAGGCCCGTATCCCGCAGCGAACTTCTCAGCAGATAAGGTGACGGGCGCAGCCCCGCTCACGGTACAGTTCTTCGACAACTCCACCTCGGTGGGCAGCGCCATCATCTCCCGCACCTGGGACTTCGGTGCCTACGGGACCTCCACCGCGGCGAACCCCACGATCACGTTCACCGAGCCGGGCACCTACACCGTAGGTCTCCGCGTCGAGAACGCGACCGGGTGGACGTCGAACGTCTCGGGTGAGAAACCCATCGACAACGCCGACTACACGCTGCCGTCGATTACGGTCACCTCCGGAGCCGCGCTCGGTGCCGAGTACACGTATACTCCTGACACCGACATCCCTGCGGGCTACACCGTTCAGTTCAACGACACGTCGGTCGGTAACCCCACGACGTGGCTCTGGAACTTCGGTGACGGCACCTCGTCGACCGTGCGGAATGCGACCCACGCCTTCGCATCGGCCGGCCTCTATCCGGTGTCGCTCACGGTGAAGAATGCCACGGGAGCATCAAGCACTGAGATCAAGTCCATCACCATTATTGCTCCGACCGCGCCGGTTGCCGCAATCGACGCCGACCCCACGACGGGTGTCGCGCCTCTGAACGTCTCGTTCACTGACGCTTCCACGAACTCCCCGACATCATGGGACTGGCAGTTCGGCGACGGCAGCGCCAACTCGACGCTGCAGGACCCGTACCACGTTTTCAGCCTCCCGGGCACCTACCTCGTCAACCTGACCGCCAGGAACGCGGGCGGACAGGGCAGCGCGCAGGTCTCGATCGAGGTATCCGGACCCCGGGCTCCGATCTCCAACTTCACGGCAAATGGTGAGGATGCAGCCAATGAGGAACCGATCCCCACCCTGACCGGAAATGCGCCCCTCACGGTCGAGTTCGTCGACAACTCCGACACCGCTGCGGACCGGAAGGCGACCAGCTGGTTCTGGACCTTCGGCGACGGCCAGACCTCGACCCAGCGGAACGTGACCCACGTCTACTCGACGCCCGGCACGTACCTCGTCCAGTTCACCGCCACGAACAGCGGCGGCTCGAACTCCTCGTTCATCGGCATCACGGTGGGCGCGACCGCCGTCCCGGCAGCCAACTTCCAGTTCAACACGACGAACTCCGCTGCCGACGGCGCCCTCTTCTCGGCCCCCGACATGCTCGTCACCGGGAAGACCGTCTGGTTCAACAGCACCTCGACGAACTCCCCCACGGCCACCTCGTGGACCTTCAGCGACGGCGTGAAGTCCAGCGCGACCAACTTCTCGCGGACCTTCTCGTCGGCCGGCGACTACTGGGTGCTCCTCTCCGTGAGCAACGCGGCCGGCTCCTCGTCGAAGATCAACTTCTTCAAGGTCACGTCCGCTGTCATCGGTGCAGCACCGGTCGCCAGCTTCGACATGGAGAGCCAGGGTAGCGACGCATCCAACGGCGAAACGCTCTCTGTCACGCTCCCGGCGGTCGTGAACTTCACGAACACGTCGACCAACAACCCGACCGCGTGGACCTGGTTCGTGGACGGCGAGCAGTTCTCGAGCGATAAGAACACGTCCTACACGTTCACCACCGCGGGCACCTACCCGATCCAGCTGATCGTCTCGAACTCGAACGGCACCTCCAGCGCCTCGGGTACGGTCGTCGTGGCGGCTCCGAGCGGCGCTCCGACGGCGGCGTTCTCGTACACGCCCACGGAAGCGCAGGCAGCCCCCGCAACGATCCAGTTCAAGGACGAGTCGACGGGCTTCCCGACGGCATGGGCCTGGAACTTCGACGACGGCCAGACCTCGACCCTGCAGAACCCGAGCCACACCTTCAGCGCACCGGGCAACTACACGGTCCGCCTGACCGCGACCAACGGCGCCGGCTCCGCGCAGATCTCGCACCTCATTGAGGTCAAGACGCTCCAGCCTCCGGTCGCCTCGTTCACGGCGAACTCGGCGACGTCCGCCAACTCCGAGATCACGGGCGCGATTCCGTTCACGGTCAACTTCACCTCGACGTCGACCATGAACCCGACCTCGTTCCTCTGGCAGATCACGGGCACGGGCGTCTCGTTCACGCGCACCACGAACACCTTCAACTACACCTTCGAGACCCCCGGCAAGTACAGCGTCCAGCTGATTGCGTACAACGCCGCGGGCAACAACGCCATCTACAAGCCGGCCTACGTCAACGTCACGGCCTCCGCGCCGGTGTCCGACTTCACCTGGGCCCCGACCGCCCCCACCAAGAACCAGCCCGTCCAGTTCACGGACACGACCCTCTACGGCCCGACCGTCTGGGCGTGGTCGTTCGGCGACGGCGGACTCTCGTCCGCTCAGAACCCGAGCCACACCTACACGACCCCCGGCGCCAAGACGGTCACCCTGACCACCTGGAACAGCCAGGGCTCGAACACGACCTCCAAGGTCGTCGTCGTTGCGGACATCACCGCGCCGGTGGCGAACTTCACCTGGTCGCCCGAGAACCCGACGGTCGGCGACCTCGTCACCTTCACCGACTCGTCGACCAACAGCCCCACCGCGTGGACCTGGGTCATCGAGAACACCCAGTACAACACCCAGAACCCGTCCGTGACCTTCACGACGCCGGGTGTCAAGATCGCCTTCCTGATCGCGACGAACGCCGCCGGCTCCTCTGCCGCGAAGCTCGTCCAGATCAACGTCGCCGAGGCCCCCGTGACGGTCACCCCGACCCCGACGTCGGTCCCGATCGTCGCCGGCTTCACCGCGACCCCCGAGTCGGGCGCAGCCCCGCTCGAGGTCCAGTTCGTCTCGACCTCGACCGGTTCGTACGACTCGCTCGACTGGACCATCCTTGTCGGTGACGACGTCGTCGACACGATGATCGGCGAGAACCCGACCTACACCTTCAACACGGCCGGCACCTACACGGTCCTCCTCGAGGCCTCGAATTCGGCCACGCAGGAGATCGCCACGGCCGAGAAGACCATCACGGTCACGCCGACCACGACGACGACCACCACCACCACGACGACCACCACCACGACGCACACCCCGATCGGCGGCAACCAGCCCTACCCCTCGGCACACGTCATGCCGGGTATCGTCCAGGCTGAGGACTACGACACGACCGCAGGGTACCCCGCCTACTCCGACACCACTCCGGCGAACGAGGGCGGCGCATACCGCAACGACGCAGTCGACATCGAGGTCGGCGCCAGCGGCTACAACGTCGGCTGGATCCGCGCAGGCGAGTTCCTGACCTACTCGATCGACGTCCCCGCGGGCCAGGCAGGCGCGTACACCATCGCGTTCCGCATGTCGAACCCGAGCGGCACCAAGACGTTCACGGTCTCTGACGACGGCCAGTCCGTCGGCACCGTGACCGTACCCTCGACCGGCTCGTTCGGCACCTGGGCCAACGTGCAGACCCCCGCCTTCCAGCTGAGCGAGGGCCGCCACGTGATCAAGGTCGACTTCGGTTCCTCGTCGATGAACTTCGACTACATGAACATCCAGAAGTCGTCCGCCCCCGTGACCACCACGCCCACCGTGACCACGCCGACCACGACCATCACGCAGTCCGGTGCAGCGACCTTCACGGCCGCCCCGAACCCCGTGA
>Ga0074193_1001926_pt1 | contig 21564 bp, 19 predicted proteins | sample EPASupsiteHSE605_FD_64523 | JGI IMG/M metagenome (GOLD analysis project Ga0074193, IMG submission 64523) | Bioremediated contaminated groundwater from EPA Superfund site, New Mexico - Sample HSE6-05 | ecosystem: Environmental > Aquatic > Deep subsurface > Groundwater > Contaminated ... | reverse complement strand
CAAAATAATGAAACGTTATGTAAATGTTGTTTATCTACTGCTACTTTTGCAAAATCTATAGCTTTTTGATTGTATTCTATCCCAACAATGGTATTAAAATGCTTTGACAATGATGGAAGAAATGGACCATCTGCGCATCCTAGATCTATAACATTAACTTTATGGAAGTAATCTGAAGTTAATTTTAATGCGATTTCAAAATGTCTTTTTTTTATTTTTGTTGCTAAACCGGGTTTTAAGTAATTATAATCAGTGTAAGAAAAAGATCCGTGGTATTTTTCATCACAGAATTTGATTTTATTTGGTAGTATAAATAGTTTAGATGACATATTATAAAGTATATTTGATAATATTTAAAAAATTTACTATTTTAGTTTTTTCTCATTTGTATTAAATTTACCTTTCAAAGATAGGGTTAAAACAATATCAACCGACCGTGAAACTACTCATAATGTATAAATTGATCCTATTAACTGCGATTTTACATGACTTTTATTAATTTTTAAGCTCCAAAACCGATAAAAGTAAAGTCTACATGATATAACGATATTTTGAAGTTGATATTCGTTTCATCTTCAAAACAATAGCATTTCTGTAATAATCTATTACATATTATGGCAATTTAGCAGAGTTATTAATACGAGTACGCTTCATTTGTCAAGCAAACTACCTAAATAGGCTAAAACTGTTGACTAAAACACACCCAAACATGTAGAATATCTCATATCATAATCAATAGGACCAATTTTCCAATATCATATTATAGATACTACACATTTTCATAAGCAAGAAAATCATTCAACCAACATCTTTGAAAGTTAGTTAAAAAAATGATTGTCATAATCTGTCTTAAAATTAGATGCAAAGAATTTCAGCCTCCTCTATTGCCATAATAAACAACTGGATGGAAGGTTTGCAAATTTCTCTGAAAACCAATAAAATACAAAATTTTTACCCTTTTATTGATGTTACTAATCTCAATAATAGAATATGGACTTCATTACAAAAATAAAGCTCTTTTTGTGGTTACTGGGATCAGGGATGACGGTTTACGTGAGACTCTTGGAGCAAGATTAGCAGACAGTGAAGACTCTCTATTTTGGCAAGATCTATTCGAAGACCTTAAAGTAAGAGGGTTAAGAGGTGTCAAGTTAATTGTTTCTGATGGGCGTAAAGGAATACAAAAAACAGTTAGAGAATCTTTTACTGGATCAAGCTAGCAAGTGCATCACATCCATCTCATAAGACAAGTCATAAAAAATTCTAAAAAAGAAGGACAAAGAAGTAATAGATAAAACTGGTTCTTCGTCATTCTTTATAGATAATACTATTTCAATGAGCCATTAAATTAGACATATTATCAAAAAGTAAAAACCCCTTTTCTTTTTTCTTAAAAAGGGGTTTTTACTTTTTGATTTTTGATTTTGATTTTTATTTTTTGATTTTGACTTCAGCACTAATTCTGTTCTTTTTCAGTCCGTTGTTTCTCATCCTCTTCTTCAGTCTCTCTTATGTAAGGTTTAATATCAAGCACGGGTGTTCCATTAATTGCATCAAGCCCTCTTACATGGAGCACATTACCCTCCACGTTAAGCAGCTCTACAATGGTAAGCCCTATCCCATTAGGGCGGTAAGGGCTTCGGCTGGCAAAGACTCCGGAAACTTCTCCGTCATAACGACGGCGGTGGATGAGCTTGTATCCTTTCGATTTGCTGAAGTAAAATAGAATGTACAGTTTTTCAAAGTCTTCAATTCTGTAAAGCCCGTCTGTAAACTCCTTCATGAGAACTATCTTTGAAACTTTACTATACACTTCTTCGTTATATACCGGCTCAAGATAGTCATTTTCAACGTAGCCTACAGGAACCATTTCAATTCTTTCGGAAACCTCAGGATTTTCATTCATCTTCTGCCTCAAAACACGGAATGCAAACCATCTGTCCGTTTTTAATCCTGCCCAGAGGTTCCATGAAACCTTCCCCGCATTTGCTGCAGACCAGGGTAGGGTAAATTATGGCTTTTTCCGGCGGGTCGACTTCAACTTCCCTTACCCAAAAAAGCTCTTCTTCGGGCATTTCCAGTATTCTTTGGCTTTTTGCGTCATGAGAAGCCTGAAATTCTTTTTTCTCTCCAAAGCTTGCAGTGCCTGCCCTTAATTTTGCGAAGAGTGCAGTATGCTTTTCGTCAGGGGGGAGAGCATTGGGTATCAGGGAAATCCTCAGAGCCTTGTTATCGCCTCTTTTGAAGTACGTGTAAACATGTTTTCCGTGGTCCTTGAAAATTAGATTCCCTTTCCCACAGGTGCATCCGTTTATTGCCTGAATGGCATCCACGGCACAGGACCTGTTTTCTACAATTACGACCAGTTCTTCATCTTTGCTGCGGTCTTTGAAGCGGTTGGCAGCAAGCGTTGCTACCCTGTAGCCGATGGAAAGTCCCGGACAGACGTGCCCGTGAAACTGTACTGCAGTATCGAAATCCAAGTTTTTGACTCCTGGTTTTTAGCTCCTAATTATACCAATTTTTACATTAGACCTTCATGTTAGAAATGATTAACTTTAATGAAATAATTTCATATTATTCAGGTCTTATTTATAGATTTTTTATTGATAAATATTACAGAAAAAATCTCTCGTAATAAGAACAGGTTTACTTTCGAGATTTAAGAAATAAGAATGTTCACTCTTTACACTATTTATGAGGTTTTACTCTTGAAATAACAAAAACACTAAACCCTGGTTTAAGCATTGATATATATTTGTTTAAATCTGTATGAAAAATAAAGATCAGGTTTAAGGCCACTAACTAATATTTATAAACAGGACTCCGCTCACTTTATATAACATGAATTTAGAGTAGTCAACCTCATCCAGAGCATGCCATGAAAAATGTTTTAGGTAAAATCTGTTCTACGTAACTCCAGAAATAACCATTATAATTGGGAGCCTTATTTGCCACCTCTGATAGGCTCCCAATTGCGTGATTCAACCCCTACGATTAAGAGAAAAACCCCTTAACTCTTAATCGTTGACTTTCTCTTTATGTTATAGAGGTATATAACCTATACGACTTTGAAATTTGCGCCGCATTAAATTATTTAGCCGCCTCAAAATCACAACCATGAGACATAATAGCTGGCCCAAAGATTAGATATATTTTTAATATGTTGGAGATTATAAAAGTGATCAAATTGCTTTAAAAGTAAAAAATAGATCACATTTGTTTATTTGATTAAATAATTATATATGATGTATATAAAATAGCATTTCCAGGTGAAAATAGATACGAAGTCTGGTTACAGGCACTAATTCATGATATATATATTTTATAACTTAACATTCAATACAATTTTTTTCTCCATATTGTACATATTATAAATAATAATCATATGTTGAAAACTTATAGCAACTTTTCACTAGACTAGATTACAATAATAATTTCTCTTAGAAAACTAATAGTTTTTTGGAATTGATTTTGGAATTGAAGCACTAGGGATGAATAAACATTTATTTTTATATCAGATTTTGAGCGTCAGGTTCCTTTAACAATTGAGGTTTTCAGGAGATGCACGGTTGAAAAGTGAGGACGTTTAAAAAATGAAGAACATTTGAAAAATGAGGAAGATATTTATCAAATATCTGTATATATAATAAAAACATGAACAGCCCACTTCTCGAATTGATATTCCTTTCCGAAAAAAGGAAAGAACTCCTTTTATTTTTGAAAGATGGGCCCAAAACAATTTCAGAGATTAAAGAAAACCTGGATGTAGGTCTGGTGGCAATTCTCCCTCAACTAAAAAAGCTGAGAGAAAGCTCCTTGATTTTAAAGACAGGTGATACCTACAGTCTGGCTCCTCTTGGGATAGCAATAATTAGTAGAATGAAACCAATGATAGATGTATTAAATGTATTCGAAAGCAAATATGAATATTGGGCAACCCACGCAGTTGAATCCATACCCGATCCTTTGCGTGAAAGGATAGGAGAACTGGCTAGCTGCACCTTTTCCGAACCTCCTGACAGGACACATCTCTTTGAACCTCATAGAGAATTTGTGGAAAACCTTATGAAATCAAAAAAAATAAGTGGTATTGCCTCGATATTTCATCCTCTTTATCCATCTCTTTTCCTTTCTTTTGCAAAAAATGGAGTTGATGTTTCTCTTCTTGTAACTCGTCCGATTTATGAAAGATTGAATAAAGAGTACAGAGCAGAAATGAATGAGTTTCTTAAGTTTAAGAACGCCAGTTTCTACGTTTACGATAAAAAAATAGAACTCGCCTATGCAGTTACTGATATATTCCTTTCCCTTACCCTGCCTTTTTCGGACGGGACCTACGACCATAAAGAAGATGTCCTGTGCTTTGATTCGCAGGCTATTAAGTGGGGAGAAGATCTTTTTGCTTATTATAGAAAGATCTCGGACAAAATAACCGAAATGGACTGAAATCTGAACTCCTTCAAGGTCAGCTCCTGTAACAGCCGGAAGATAATTATAAATTGAACCCTCGCCATCCCTTATACTATGCAAAAAGTTCAGGAAACCGCAGAAAAAATCCGGACTATGGAAATCCGGGGAGCAGGCAGGATTGCAAAAGCTGCTGCTGAAGCTATAAGGGACTATGCAGCAGGACTGGACGTAGCTTCAATGGAAGAATTCAGTGCCAGAATAAGGGAAGTCTCGAATTTTCTCATAAGTACCCGCCCAACAGCCGTTTCCCTCCCAAATGCCGTAAAACTCTCATCAAAATATTCTTCAGCAAACGTGGAGGAAGCAAGGCAGGAGATCATTGAAAACGCAAACCTCTTTATAGAGAGAGCGGACAAGGCTCTGGAAAAAATAGGAAAAATCGGGTCAAGAAGAATCCAGGACGGGGACGTTATTATGACCCATTGCAATTCCCATGCTGCTCTTTCTATCATCACCAAAGCTTTTGAAAACGGAAAGGATATCTCCGTAATTTCTACCGAAAGCCGCCCGAGGTGTCAGGGCTTATTGACAATCCGTCACCTTAATGATTTTGGAATTCCCACAACCCTGATTGTAGATTCTGCGGTGCGCTACTACATGAAAGACGTGGATAAGGTTATTGTCGGAGCTGATGCTATAGCAGCTAACGGTGCGCTGGTAAACAAAATCGGAACCTCACAGCTTGCGCTTGCCGCCCATGAGGCCAGAAAAAGCTTTATGGTCGCAGCCGAAACCTTCAAGTTTAGCCCGAGCACGATTGTCGGAAACCCTATAGAAATCGAAGAAAGAGCTGTAGATGAAATCGTGGATCTAGCAATTATTTCAGAGCTTTCTCATGTGCAGGTAAGAAATCCGGCTTTTGACTTCACTCCTGCCGAATATATAGATATGATTGTAACCGATATTGGAATCATCCCGTCTGCAATGGCTTATACCGTTATAAAAGAGCATCTTGGATGGGAGCTTGGTGAAATCTAGGATGTATGAAGGTTACGTATATAGATAAATGTGAGAAAAAATGATAATTAAATGTGAGAAAAAATAATTATCAGGATTTATTTTTTAATCTAATCCTGTTTCTATTTTTGATTTATCTGATTATAAAATCGAAATTGTATATATGAATACAAATTCAAATCAAAACTCATGTAAGTTGAGTACTACGCTAAACAACAAGAAGGAAAAAACATGATTAATGTTGAGTATATAGAAGGTTCACAAGAGATATTGTATTTAATACAACCTCTGTGGAAGAGACTTAAAGATTATCATCAAAATAAGTCGAGATATTTTGCAGATAATCATGCGAATAAAAGATTTCAAGATAGAATTAACGAATTAACAGATAACTCAAAAGTTGGTATGAAAGTTAACTTAGTGAAAGACAAAGACACAGGGCAATATATCGGATACTGCATTAGCACAATTAACAAAGAAATGATAGGGGAAATAGACTCACTGTATGTGGAAAAAGAATATCGCAAACAAGGGATTGGAAGCAAATTGATGGAAAGAGCCCTTGAGTGGCTGGATAAAAATAAGGTAAAATCAAAAATAATCGCTGTAGGATACGGAAACGAAAACGTAATTGATTTTTATAATCATTATGACTTCCAGGTAAGAAAAATAATTTTAGAACAAGTTTCGAACACTTAATACAAGTTTCGAACACTTAATGATCTTTAATTGTTCCATCCTTAATCCGAACCACTCTCGAACACTCTTTTGCGACCTCAGGGTCGTGCGTCACAACAAGAATTGTCTGCCCTTTTTCACTCAATTCTTTAAAAACTCGTACAATTGAATCTCTGGTTTTGCTGTCCACCTCACCTGTAGGTTCGTCAGCCAGGATAACCGTCGGCTTATTCGCAAGTGCCCTGGCAATAGAGACTCTCTGCTGTTCGCCTCCAGATAATTCCGAAGGCTTATGGGAAAGCCGGTCTCCAAGTCCAAGTTCTTCAAGCAGTGCCTTTGCCCTTTCTTCCCTTTCTTTTTTAGGCACCCTGGAAAAGCGCATGGAAAGCTCCACATTTTCAAGCGCAGAAAGGGTTGGAATCAAATTATAGTGCTGGAAGATAAAACCGATTTTTTCCCTCCTCACGCGTGGAAGCAGTTTTTCAGGCACAGATGTGAGGTCTGTCCCGTCAAGAATGATTTTTCCGTCAGTCGCTTTTTCAAGTGTACCTATAAGGGCGAGAAGAGTTGATTTTCCGGAACCTGAGGGCCCCATTATCGCAAGAAGTTCACCTTTTCTTACGGTTATGCAGGCGCAGCGAAGGGCGTGAACAGGAATTTTGCCCTGAAAATAAGTTTTGGAAAGGTTTTCAACCTGCAGTATGATTTTCTGGCCTTCATTTTCCAAATTGAGAGTAGATTCATCCTTTTCTGGCTTTTCAGGAGTTTCAAACACTTCTTCTTCAATTCCCATTTCAGGCATGCTTTAAAGCCTCCATAGGACTCATCTTCGAAGCCCTGTACGCAGGATAAAGCCCTGAAAGAGCCCCTATCAACAAGGCGAAGAGCATGGCAATTACAAGAAGCCTGGGCGTTATCAGGAAAAGCACTATTCTCGTATTCGCAAGCCACGCATTCATAATATAGACGGCAACGGAACCTACCAGAATTCCGAGGATTCCGCCGAAAAGGCCCATAAATGAAGCTTCTCCAAGCGTGAGGAGCAGAATATCCCTCGTCTCGGCCCCAATTGCTTTTAAAATTCCGAACTCTCTTGTCCTTTCGGCAACGGACATGAGCATCGTGTTCATCACGCAGAGACCACCTATGATTGCTGCAAGAAGTCCTGAACTGATGGTGATTACACTGAAAATCATGAAGGATTGCCTTGCCTGCACCTCAAGTTCCCCCGGAGAAAGGGTGCTTGTACCTTTAACGCTTAACTCTATGCGTTTGGAAAGCATTTCGGCATCTATTCGCTCATCAGGCACCGCAAAGATATAGGAAACCGAATTGCCCACATCGTATAGATCCTGCGCAGTTTCAAGAGGTATAATTACCGCATTGTCAAAAATCGAGCCTGTGTAATCCAGAATTCCTACAACGGTAAAGTATTTGTCATGTATCTCAAACTTGCTCCCGATCTGGAGTTTATATTCCCTCTGTATGTTACTTCCGACAACAACATTATAGGAATCACCCGGATTGAGAAAACGGCCTGCTTTCAGGTCCACAGGATAAAGGGCAACGCTGGATTTTTCCGGGGGAACGCCAAGGATCTGCTTCCCGGTCATTCCCATTTTGTCCTCATCAAAAGTGGTCATTAAGAGTCCATACGCATCTTTCACCCCTGCCACCCGAAGGACGTCGCTTACCTTATCTTCCGTGAGTCCCCCTCCAAAAACTCCACTTTCGGAAAAGACACGGATTTTATCGCTGGTTACACTCATGGAGCGCTCAAAGGTCTGGTGGAAATTTTCTGACATCGCACCCATAACTATAACTGCAAAGATTCCAAGTGCAATTCCACAGACTGTAAGCGCACTCCTAACTTTCCTGTTCATTATATTTCGGATGATGAGGTCAAACATAATGATCCTGTATTCGAGTATTATATAGACTTAAGACATCAAAGCTTTAAAAAGTTCAAGACTTTCAATTACTGTTATTCTCTTTTTCTTACAAACAAAGTTCCAACGCAAAGAAAAATTCCAAAAATTGTGAAAAAACCAGGAGCCGGGGATTCTTCGGCAGGACTTGCTTCTGCTACCGGTTCAAAGACCCTGAGAACCGTTTCATGGCTATCCAGAATTTCTCCTTCGGAATTTAGCACATAAATCTTTACATTATAATCTCCCGTAGGGACTCCCTGCCAGATTATTCCTACCGTGTCTTCTTTTCCCGAAGTCAGGAGATCTGCGGTTTCCTCAAAAACCTTAACTTTCCCCTCTTCAGGCATCAGCACAACCCTCACAATTCCGTCAAAAGGTACCTGGGATTTTCCGACAACAGTAACACTTGCTCCGTATTCATCCACATCGATATCCCGATCAATAATTTCCACCTTTTCTTTGGCTCTAAAATTCGAGATATAGGCTGCAGTAATATCAGGAGAGTGGGAATGGACCTTCAAAAATGCAGTGTAGTTTTTATCTTTCTCGAGCAGTAAAGGCCAGTAGCTTACATTATAATAAGTGCTTGTAATAGGGATATTTTTCTGCTTTTCAGAATACAAGATTTCCGTGCCCGATAGAAGTTTCAGGTCAAGGTCGACCATACCGGGCTCAGGAGCCTGTATAGTTCTTAAACTCGCAGAGCTTGTAAGACTCATTAAAACTGAAGCTTTCTCAGAATCTGCAGAAAAGTCAACAAGTTTAAGCTTTGAAAGGATAGGATTTCGGGAAGAAAACGAAAGTTCTCTCGAACTAATACTTTGGCTCCCGTTTTTCACAAGAACCTGTGCTTTATAAGAGTCTCTATCTTTTCGAAAATTGTCCTCAATTTTCCAGAACAGAACTCTTGTAATTTCCTGCCCTTTCTTAACAGGTCCTAGAAGAAAAGTTTCTGATTTCAGCAGTTTTTTCTCTGAACTTAAAGTAAAAACAAGAGAGACATTTTCAAAAGGTTGCTCAAACCTGACTGTAGCATCCGAGAGTTCGCAGTCTGAGAAAAAATCCGTGATAACGGCATCTTCCTGTCTTTCCATCTCAAAGTCTGTCCCATTTACTGCTGCGAAAACAGGACTAAGCTCAGCACAGAAGATGATCAGGAATAAAAGAACGAAAAAAAAGCAGAAAATAAACTCTCTATGTCTAAAAGAACTTATTTCTTCAGGCAAGCTCAAGCCCGGCTCCTCCTCCCTTTCATAAATTTCAGGATAGAAACTTAAGGAAGCCAGCTATTCAGGAGTTCTAAACTCTAAACCAGCCCTTCAAGAGTTCTAAACTCTAAACCAACCCTTCAGGAGTTCTAAACTTTAAACCGGCATTCCAGTCTTTTTCTATTATTGGGATATATGTTGGAACCTCTATGTTTAATTTTTCATTTTTCTGTAAAAATAAAGATTTTAAATCCAGGTTTTATTTTTCTGACCTTGTTTTACCTGGCTATTAAAACTGTCCGAGCCTTATCTCAGTTGTTTTAAGCCTTAGATCTTTGTCGTAATCCAGGTTCCGCAGGAAATGGGAGACTTTTTAATTGCTTCTCCATTGAGAACTTCTTCAAGCATGGCGGGGTTTCGAGCATCCATGACAAGAGCGTCGAGTTTACAGCGTTCGATAATTTTTGCGGCTACAGGGTCAACAGGAGATTTGGAGCCTGCTTTCATCTCTATTGCCATGACTATGTTTATGAGTTTCTCAGGAGAGATTTTATCGTATTTTATTGCCGAAGGGTCACAGTTAGGATCCGAGGAGTAAACTCCATCAATAGATGTTGCAATTGCCAGCAGGTCCGCCCGCAGGAACTCCGCAAGAATTGCAGCAACGGCATCCGTGGTCTGGCCAGGAGTAACTCCTCCCATAACAACTACCTTTCCGGGACGGATAGCCTTTGAGGCCTCAAGATAATTGGCAGGAATTTCCGGACAAGAATCGGGTCCAAGGGCTGCAGCAAGGAGGCGTGCATTCAGGCGAGTAATTTCAATGCCTATGTAATCGCAGGTTACTTCATCGGCGCCAACTGCCCTTGCAGTGTCAATGTAGTTCCTTGCCGCTTCCCCTCCTCCGGCTACCACAAGCAGAGTATGCTTTTTCGAGAGCTTACGGAGAACATCCGCGTATTTTAAAAAACGTTCGGGATCAAGATTTTTTGCGAGAATTGAACCGCCTAATGAGAGTACTATGAGCATGATGATCTCTACACATTAACAATTCGGATTTTTAAATGTATCGCTGAACATTTTTTCCTTAAGTTACCAAATAATCTTTTCTGTACTGCAATACCAATAAGAGTCAAGAACAAACTGCCATAAAGTATTTATAATACGTAATATTACAACATAACTGACTAATCAGTCAATCGTAGAGATAATACATGAAAGAACAAGTAAAAGATAAAAGAGCAGCCATTCTGAAAGCAGCCCTGAAACTCTTCACTGAAAGAGGTTTCCATGGTACATCCACTGCTCAGATTTCAAAAGATGCAGGTGTAGCCACAGGCACGCTTTTCAATTACTTTCCTACGAAAGAGGACCTTATCAATAGTCTGTATTTTGAAGTAAAGGGAGAGTTGAGCCGCAGTATGGGGAAAGAAATTGAGGTACAGGGTATCTTCAAGGATAAATTAAAAAAAATATGGTCGAACTTAGTCAGATGGGGAATAGAAAATCAGGATGAATTCCTTTTTGTCGGACAGTTCTGCTCATCCCCTTATATCACAAAGTTTACGCGTGATGAAGTGATGAAAGAGTATGTCTTCCTCCATAAGCTTGTGGATGAAGGAATAAATGCAGGAGAGATCAGAGACTTTTCTGCGGAACTGATCATTGCAATGTTTTATCAGAGTAGCAGGACAGTAGTGAACTTTATCCTTGATTCGGATTCTTCACTGGACGAAAATAAGGTTTTAGAAGATGGATTTCAGATCATTTGGAGAGGTCTGGCTGATAAGTAATTTTTTTCATTCTACTATTGAGTGATCAGTCAATCAGAAACAAATAAATAACTCAAAATTTAGGAGAAAGAAAAATGCTGTACAGAAAAGTTCCAAAAAATGGAGACGAGCTTTCTATACTTGGGTTTGGATGCATGCGCCTTCCATTGAAAGAAGACAGCAGTATAGATGAAGAAAGAGCCACCAGGCAGGTACGCTATGCAATCGATCACGGAGTAAACTATATTGATACCGCATGGCCCTATCACATGGAACAGAGCGAACCTTTTTTAGGCCGTGCTCTTACTGACGGATATAGAGAAAAGGTTAAACTCGCAACAAAGCTTCCTTCCTGGCTTATAGAGAGCCGGGAGGATATGGATAAGTTCTTGAATGCCCAATTGGAGAAACTTAAAACAGACCACGTCGACTATTACCTTATCCACGCTCTCGTTGGTGAATTGTGGGACAATATTGAAAAGCTGGATGTAGCTGATTTCCTTGACAAAGCCAAAGCTGACGGCCGCATAATTAACGCAGGTTTTTCCTTCCACGGTTCGGCAAAGGATTTCAATCGGATAGTGGATGCCTATGACTGGGACTTTTGTCAGATCCAGTACAACTTCCTGGATGAAAAGAACCAGGCGGGTACCAGGGGTTTGGAATATGCAGCTTCAAAAGACCTTGGAGTAATCATCATGGAGCCTCTCCGTGGAGGGAACCTCGTAAGCCCTATGCCTTCTACTGTGAAAGAGATCTGGAGTGAAGCCCCGACGAAGAGGACTGCTGCAGAATGGGCTCTTCGATGGGTATGGAACCATCCAGAAGTCACGGTTGTCCTCTCCGGGATGAATGAGGAAACACATATTGAAGAGAACCTGAAGGTGGCAGATGAAGCTTACCCGAATTCTCTGACTGAATCTGAACTGCAGCTAATAAGGAAAGTAGAGCAGAAGTACCGTGAACTGATGAAAGTAGGCTGTACAGGCTGCAGATACTGTACGCCCTGTCCATCAGGAGTGGATATCCCATTATGTTTCGAGATGTACAACAACCTGTACATGTCCGGTAATGCAGATGAAACAAAGTTCTTCTATGCTGCAAGGCTGGGTGGTATTTTAGGTGGAGATCCCGGATTTGCATCGCAGTGCGTACAATGTGGGGAGTGCCTTGAGAAATGCCCCCAGCACCTTGATATCCCAACGGTTCTCGAGTCCGTTGTAGAAGAACTTGAAGGATCTGCTCTGGAAGAGAGAATTGCCATGGTAAAACAACTGTTCAAGAAACAAACCTAAAAATGAAAACAACTCTAAATGCCAAAAAGTAAAACGAAGATACTCTTTAAGCAGAATTGTAATTAAAAATTAAACAGTATCTTCGTTTTCCGATGCTTATCTTTATGTTCAGTTAACTATACTCATCCAGCGTTAGAATTTTGAATTTTTACCTCAAATTGCAAAGCAATAACTCAAGTAATTCAGGAAATCAAGCTTGTGTGAGTATAGCGCAAAACTCTAAAGAGCCTCCAGATGAATAAATTGCTATCTAAAATTTGGTATTTAAACTGGTTATTGCTAAAGCACTCAATTCTTCTAGGTGAAGGTTAATACATGGATCTTACTGACATACTTAAAGCTGTCAAAGACGGAAAAATGGATGTTGAGACTGCGGAGCAGAAGGCTCGGGGCCTGGGGTTTGTTTCTTATATGGATATAGCAAAACTTGATTCTCACAGAAAAAGCAGAACCGGAGTAATCGAGGCTATTCTTGCCGATTGTAAAGACCCTGACGACGTGGTAGAAATTGCGAGAATCATGGTTGCAGAGAGCAAAAGAGCCCTTATTACACGAGTTTCGTCAGGGCATCTGGAAGCCTTAAAGCAGGCTTTTGACCAGGATAAACTTGAGTGGAGCAGCAGAGCACGCACCGTTGTTGTCCATGATGGCACACCTGCACCCAGAACCGGTGGTGTCGTAGGGTTTGTTTCAGCAGGCACGGCAGATATCCCGGCTGCGGAAGAAGCCAGGGTTGTAGCTTCAGAAATGGGGTGTGAGACTGTTGCGGTTTATGATGTGGGGGTTGCAGGAATCCACAGGCTTATCCCGGCAATGGACAAACTGAAAGCCATGAAACCCGGAGCAATCGTGGTTGCAGCCGGAAGGGAAGGAACGCTTCCAACGATAGTTTCGGGATTAGTTGACGTACCTGTAATCGGGCTTCCGGTTTCGACAGGCTACGGAGCAGGTGGAAGAGGAGAGGCTGCTCTGTTAGCAATGCTCCAATCCTGTTCGACACTTGCAGTTGTGAATATTGATGCAGGCTTTGTTGCGGGAGCATATGCAGCCAGAATTGCAAACATGATTGCAGCTGCCTACACACATGGCAAAGAAGACAGAACAGGCCAAGAGGGAGAGAGTAGCAAGGTAATAAAAAGGGAATAGAAAGAAAATAAAAGGGGAATAGAAAGAGAATAGAAAGGAAAAGAAAATGTAAAAAAATCGAAAATCAGGAAAGAATCTTATGAAAGCACTTGTATTCAACCCTTTTTCAGGGGCAGCAGGAGATATGATCCTTGGGTGCACTCTTGATCTCGGGGCTGACCGAAAAACGGTTAAAGAATTGATAGAAGCTTCTGTTGACGTATCAGTGGATATAAGAGAAGTTATGAAAAAGGGAATAAAAGCCCTTGATGTCCGAATAAACGTACCTGAAAAAGAGCCAGTCCGCACATACCCTGAACTCATAGATATAGTAAAAGCTGCAAAACTGCCCCCCAATGTGGAAGCAAGTACCCTTGATATTTTTTCAAAGCTTGCTGAGGCTGAAGCTTCGGTTCACGGGCAGCCTGATCTTGAGAAACTTCATTTTCATGAGGTTGGACAGAGTGATGCGCTTGCTGATATAATCGGCTCTTCAGCAGCTATCCATTCCCTTAACTGTGAATCTATTTACTGCACTCCTATAAACGTAGGCAATGGAACAATCAAATGCGCACATGGAATTCTGCCTGTGCCAGCACCTGCAACTCTTGAGCTTCTCAGGAAAGGAAAATTCTATTTTAGGGGAGGGATTGAGCAAAAGGAACTTCTTACTCCGACAGGAGCTGCAGTTCTTGCTCACTTTGCAAGACCCCTGGAAGCTTTTCCTCAGGGCAGGGTAATTTCAATAGGGTACGGAGCAGGGGATTCCGAGCTTGCAGGGCCTAACGTGCTTCAGGGAATATTAACCGAACTTGATTCCTGCCTGATTCCGGATATAATAGAAGTTCTCGAAACGAATGCCGATGACGTGAGCGGAGAAGTCCTGGGGAATCTATTCGAAGAACTGCTTGCTATGGGAGCAAGGGATGTTGCAATTCTCCCGGCAACAATGAAAAAAGGCCGTCCAGCTCATGTTATTAAGGTCATTGCAAAGCCTGAAGACACTGCAAAGCTCGCCCGGAAAATCATTATAGAAACAGGATCCCTTGGAGTAAGAGTTATTCCTACCCGGCACAGGTTGATGGCTGCCAGACGAATAGAATCGGTTAAGTTTGAGATAGAAGGGCAGACATATGAATCTGCGGTCAAGATTGCCAGGGACTCTGAGGGAATTCTGCTCAACATCTCTGCAGAGTTTGAGGACTGCAAAAAAATCGCAAAAACAACCGGCATCCCTGTAAAAGAGATTATGAGAAAGGTAGAGGAAGCTGGAAGAAAACTATTTTTATAAGATTTTCAAAAGGTCTGAAGTAAATAAAAAATAAAGACTAATAGATTTGAATAGGTTTAAAATGAGTAACGAAGCTGAAAAATAGAGCTGAAAAGTAAAGTAGAAAGCAAAAGCCTTAAACTGTTAAGCTTTCACTTTCATTCTATTTTGCTTGTAAGCCATCCAGATTAAAGTTTGCCCATAGAATGCAGGAGTTCCGCGTTCAATACACTTGCTCCGGCTGCTCCACGAATAGTGTTATGTCCCATTGCAATGTAGCGGATTCCTTCTCTTATACGGCCTACTGAAACGCTCATGCCTTTTCCCATATTACGGTCAAGGCGCGGCTGAGGCCTGTCGATTTCATCTCTTACAATTAATGGTTTTGAAGGTTCGGAAGGAAGCTCTTTCAGCCCGGGGTTAAAGTTCAGGAAAGCTTTCCTTACTTCTTCAGGCGTCGGTTTATCTCTCATTCCGGCCCAAATGGCTTCGGTATGACCGTCTGTTACAGGAACCCTGTGGCAGGAAGCACTGACTCTCATATCTGCAGGCACGATTTCAGAGCCATTGAACTCTCCGAGGAGCTTTAAAGTTTCAGTTTCCATCTTCTGTTCTTCGCTTCCTATGTACGGAATTATATTGTCATAAATTGCCATTGCGGCAACTCCGGAAAAACCTGCACCTGAGATCGCCTGCATTGTGGCCACCTGTATGGTTTCGAGCCCAAACTGCATAAGGGGCTTTAAGGTAACGGTCATGACAATCGTGGAGCAATTAGGATTTGTAATAATATATCCGTCCCATCCCCTTGCATCCTGCTGGACTTCAAGAAGCCCGAGATGTTCCGGATTTACTTCAGGAATCACAAGAGGTATGTCCTTTTCCATCCTGTAAGATGAGGCATTGCTTGCCACTGCAAATCCGGCTTTTGCAAATTCGGGTTCCACTGTCAGGGCAAGGTCTGCAGGAAGTGCCGAGAACACTACGTCCGCATCTACGGCTTTTGGATCTACCGGAACAACTTTAATATCTTTAACGCTTTCCGGCATAGCTGTATCTAACCTCCAGCCTGCGGCTTCTTTATATGTTTTGCCGGCGCTTCTCTCGGATGCTGCAAGGGCTGTAATTTCAAACCAGGGGTGGTTTGCAAGTGCTTCTACAAATCTCTGCCCAACAGCGCCTGTGGCGCCTAAAATACCCGCTTTAATTGCTACCATTTAAAAGCTACCTCTGGAAAGATAAGAATCATTGATAAGACTGATTGATAAACTGATTGATAAAACTGATTGATAAAACTGATTGATAAAACTGATTGATAAAACTGATTGATAACAGCTGATTGATAAAACTAATTGATAAAAAAGAAAAAGAAAATTGGAATAAATAGGTTATTCCAACTAGTTATCGTTTTACTCTTCTACTTTAATTGCCTGATTCGGGCATGCCTCTTCGCATGCACCGCATTCTACGCACTCGTCATTGTCGACTACTGCGATTCCCTTCTCTTCATCAAGAGCGATTGCATCATTGGGGCATTCATCGACACAGCTTCCACATCCGGAACATTCATCTGCATTAACTGTTGCTGGCATATTTATTCACACTCCTTTTTGATTGCTCGATATATACCTGGAAATTAAATAGGGCGTTTTGAAACTTCCATAGGATATCGAAAAGTTTGGTCATAACGCCATTGACAAGACAAACATAAAAACTTATCGCTTTTTAGCAAAAGGAAGCTTCTAAAATCAGGATGGAGTTAACCATCCAACAATTAGAAAATCACATTGAAAGTTGCAAAATAAAGGGAAAATTGAAAAAAGCTTATTTAACACACTGAATCGTGCATGGCAATTCCAGCATCAGTCAGGCGATACATTCCTTCTTCGAGTTTCAGAAAGCCTTCTTTTAACAGGAAATCCATGTGGAACTTAAAGAAGAAGTCATTTAATCCGGATTCTTCTTTTAGCTGTTTTTCAGTCTTTCCAAAGATTCCAACAATTCTCAGGAGCTTTCTTCTTGCAGGATTTATGGAAACTTTTTCCATCATCATATGTTCCAGTTTAACAGCTTCTCCTTCGGTAGGCTCGCTTTTGTTCTCGAAATAAACATCAAGTTCATCAATTTCCTCGCTCATATAAGTACTCCTTTAGTTTTTTGTATTTATTGAAATCAACATTTTTTAAGTAGTTTCAACAGGGATGAGTGTGATTGCAACCCTTTAAATTAAGTAGTGGGTTCCTACCGTAGCTTTAAGTTTAGTTGTAAGTTTAGCTTGAAGTTAACTTTGAGTTCAGCCTTAAGTTCAGATTTAAATTAACTTTGAGTTCAGATTTAAATTAGCTGTAAGTTCGGATTTAAGTTAGCTGTAAGTTCAGACTTAAATTAGCTGTAAGTTCGGATTTAAATTAGCTGTAAGTTCGGATTTAAATTAGCTTTAAGTTCAGACTTAGACTAGCTTTAAGTTCAGATTTAGATTAGCTTTAAGTTAAATCTGACCTATTTTCAATCGTCTTTCCTGTATATATTAACCTTGCATATTTGCTCATGTGCATGTTCACCATGACTCTCAGAGTGAGCATCAGTATCATGCTCATGAACTTCCTTTTTAAAGATAAAACCTGATTTCCCGAGATTTCCTTCAAGAGTACTTTCAATTATCTCTATGAGTTTAGATTTTGGGACCTTTGTAACTGCAGAAAGCAGTCTGAGTTCTGTTTTCTTACCTTCCAAGTTAGGGAGAAATTCTACTTGAGGCACTTCTTTAGAAGAGGTTACACTACCCTTAACTGCAGACTCTGGAAGTTTCATGGAAAGCTTTACATGCCCTACAAACTCAGGGTTAATTTTCCGAATCATGTCCTGAATGGTCTGAAGGTTTTCTTCTACGAAACATGCACTTTCTTCAGGACTGAAATCCTGTGATCCAAGTGTATAGAGAACTGAGTAAGCCGAAACTTCAGAAAGCTCAATGGAATTTTTCTTTTCCCGGGAAGGCTTTTTAAATCCCGGTACATCGAGAAGGAGAAGCAACTTTTCGAATTGATCATCTTGATGCTTTGCAGAAAATTTCAGAAGCTGAGCTTCAGGGTTTATATCATAGAGCATTTTCTCGGCAGCCAGGACAGTTTCTACAGGCGTTACATCAATCTTGTTTATGCAGAGAATTTCAGCATCTTTTATCTGCGTCTCTATAAATTTTGGGATTTCTTTTGCCTCGGTCCCGAACCGGACAGGGTCTATAAGGGTTACTATTGGGGCAAAAGATAGCTCAGAGAGTCCCATTGTTTCGATTTCGTCCCGTATCTGACCAGGAAAGGCGATTCCTGTCGGTTCGATAATGACAATGTCAGGCATAAACTCTTCCTCAAGGGTCTGAAGGGTATACTGCATGCTTATCCTGAGTGTACAGCAAATGCAGCCGCTTGTAAGCTCCTCGGTTACAATGCCAGGCCTTGAAAGAATATCCCCGTCAAGCCCGATTTCCCCTATTTCATTTACAATAATTGCAGTCTTTTTTCCTGCGTTACTTAGCTGCCTGCTGATTCTCAGTATAGTGGTTGTTTTCCCGCTTCCAAGAAAACCTCCTATGATCATGACTTTCATGTCTCTCTCCTTTTTTCAATAATGAAATTGTTTTTTAGACGGTCGAGAAGTATAATCTATTTTAAGATATATATAAAATTGATAGTGCCGTTCGGATCAGCAGGGTAAAGTGCAAGCCCTTTAAGAAATTGCTTGACCGCAAGCCTTTTAAAAAAAGGCTTGAGCGAAAACCACTACTAAATATAAGACGTCATGACGGCGTGATCATAACCCCTTTAAAAAAGGCTTGACCGAAAACTCCAGTAATGTTTGGGTTTGAAAAACTTATCCCCAAACCCATAGCGTGATCAACCGGCGTAACGGTTGCAGATAAACGGTTGTAGCTCAATTTGTGGGTCAACAGGGTCAATTTATAGATGAAAAGCTGTTTTTCAATTACTGATGAGGATGAATTTAGAAAGTTTTAGCTTTTCGCCCGGCCACATCTGGACAACATGCGCCCTGAATCAAGAAGAGTACTCAAGGGGAAATTCAAACAAGATGATCTAAGTAAGTTGTTTCCATAACAAGGACAGTCAATATTATATGTTAAGTTATTAGAAAGAAGACCAACAATATGATTTTAATATTGAAAAATAGATTGCGTTCTCATCAAAGAACCTGGAAGTTCTGAACGGCTTTAAGAGATTTTGTTTATGTGGGAAGAGATACTGAGGTACTAGACTCACGGGTTGCGAGCTTTGGTTAATTCTCTTTCCGTTTTATCCCCTTACCTGTGGAGTAGATATTAATGAATGGGGTGTTAAAGGGATGAGAACGCAATTCATACTATGCGCTTACAGTATATAATATTTTTAGCACAGAATGTTATGCAATTATCTTGATATTAACATATCATTATAATTTCAGTCCATCCTAACAAGTTTATACGACTGTTATAACATTATTTTATGCCTGTATAAGTGGGGCGTCCACACCTTATTTTATCATACTAAACTGAGGTATGATTGATAAATCTATGTGAAAGAATGTTTTCCTGGATATATGTGAAAAAATCAGTTTGAAAGAAAAAATGAAGTATCTGTCTAACCTTAATTTTCAGATTTGAGGGGATAAATTTAAGGCAAAAATTAGGAGGAGGTTCCCTAGAGCAAGGGTTAAGGTAAGATCTGGAAATTTCTTCTGGTATTGAATTAGCTAAAAACAATTTAATTTATATAAACAGAATAATTTATATATTCCTTAGTAAAGATGAGAGAAAATAAAGAAGCTGCAGAACTAGATTTATCCTGGAATCACTTTTTGTCCTGGAATCACTTAGTGATCGGTCTCTTGTATTAATTTTACGGTCACTTAGTAGTCGCTTGATAATTACTTTTAAAATACCTTGTGGTCACATTATAATCATACTCAGGAGCATTTGCATGCAAAGCAAACTAATCACGCCGGAAATAAAGGCTTTCCTTATTTCAATCGGTTCGGTTTCCGTAGATTCCTCACTTATCCCACGGGCCCGAGGTTCGACTGCGGGTCCGGGGGCAGGTACGAGTTCGGTTTTTTTCAGGTCTGGAGAAAAACGGGTGAGACTCAGCATAAACAAAGACTCCGCACTTTCAATTTTGAAAGTTGAAGGTGAAGGAAATGTTGGAGTCTTTTACCAAGGAAAAGAGCTGGTACGGGGGAAACTTGAACGTGCCCCTGCACACTGTCCTGATCAGGCTTTTATAACCCTTTGTGAAAGATGTGTGTTTGACTGCAAATACTGTCCTGTGCCTAAGTTGCAGGGGCATGTTAAGAGTGAGGAAGAGGTTCTTAGTATAGTTGAGGAGGTTTTGCAGGCAGGAAACCTGAAAGCTATTTCCCTTACCTCAGGCGTTGAAACCTCAATAGAAGGAGAGGTTGAGCGTGTGCTCAAACTGCTTCCTGCTCTCAAAAAGTACGATGTTCCCATTGGAGTTTCGGTGTACCCTACAGAAGGGTGTTCCAGAAAATTCTATGAAGCAGGAGCTTCTGAAGTAAAGTACAATGTTGAAACTATGGACAGAAAAATATTCAAAAAAGTTTGTGGAGATCTGTCCCTTGATTATATTCTGGATAGACTAAGGGAAGCTGTGGATGTTTTCGGAAAAAACCGAGTTTTCAGTAATTTTATAATAGGGCTTGGGGAAAGTGACGATTCTGTAAGAGATGGAGTCGAGGCCCTTGCGCAAATGGGAGTGATTCCTATTCTGAGACCGATAAACCCACATCCTCTGAGAGCAGGAGATTGCTTTATGGAACGTCCGTCCTCTGAACGCCTTTTAAAGCTTGCAAAGCTTGAAGCCGAAATACTCAAAAAGTACGGGCTTGATCCAGGGCTTGCAAAAACCATGTGCCTGAAATGTACAGGTTGTGACCTTGTTCCTTTTATTGATTTTTAATTTCCACATTTTTATTTTTCTTTCGAAAATTTGATTTTATTCTCAAAGATTCCGTCTTAAATGAGACTTGTGCATTTGAGCAGTTAAATCAAACACAAAAACCATTTCAGTAAACCTTCATATCAGGCAACTAAAGGCTTAACGCTATTGATTTTCATTTCAACCACACATATTCCTACTTTTATTCTTTAAGAGGAACCCCATTGTTTCCACTGGAGAATTTCACGAGTTAATTTTTTTACAACTATTAATTAGTTTACTTTTTTCTTTTTTGTTATATTTCTATATATTTTTTGAATTTGTTTCTCAAGTTTTAATATTTATGTGAAAACTGATTTATTTTATTTCTGATGCCAATTTTTAAAAGTTTTAAAGTACTTTCATGTCCAATTCTTTCTTATACAATCCATTTATAGTTCGCTTACTATGCTCAAATATTTGTTTTCTTACTCGCATTAACTCTCATCTTTTAATTTTCACTACTGATAATTCCAGTACCCCCTTATTTCCACTGGAATCTATGGATTAACGGTCGGTTTTTCCTGAAATATATATACCCGAGTTTAACTCAGGCTTTTTCAAGCAAACGCGAAAGTATCTGAAAAAAGTTCATACCAAATAAAACACATTTTCTCTTACTCTGCATTTTCTCGTTTATCATCCTGTGCTTTTTCTTTTATCATTCGTTCTACATTAGCACGTGAAATGACTTTGAGGTAATTTGCTCTTAAAATAATGTTTCTGATAGCTATTTACAAGATTATAACTTAGAGTTGTAAAAACAAAAGAATAAAACTACAAATTTTAACCCACTTTCCGCACTATTTTTTCATACATAATATTTTTCGTACTTTTCTCCCATCAGTTTCAACACTTTAATGGTTTCCTC
>Ga0074193_1001925_pt1 | contig 21564 bp, 26 predicted proteins | sample EPASupsiteHSE605_FD_64523 | JGI IMG/M metagenome (GOLD analysis project Ga0074193, IMG submission 64523) | Bioremediated contaminated groundwater from EPA Superfund site, New Mexico - Sample HSE6-05 | ecosystem: Environmental > Aquatic > Deep subsurface > Groundwater > Contaminated ... | reverse complement strand
CTAAAAAGGTGGTGGAAGTTGATCTGCAGGAGAAGGGTACCCCGTTGCATGACGCTACCGTGGTGGGCGACACGGTGGGCGATCCTTACAAGGACACCTCCTCGGTGGCCTTGAACCCGATCATCAAGTTCACTACCCTATTTGGCTTGCTGGCTATGGAAATAGCCATCTCCGAGTCGTTTAGAAATATAGCGCCTGCATTTGGTGTTGTTTTCCTAGTTATTGCCTTGTTCTTCGTGTGGCGTTCATTCTACGGAATGAGAATCCCAACCAAAAAGTAGGGAAAGCAGTATGTTTAGGTGATTTAAGAACCCGGTATTGCAAGTGTTGTTAATACTGGGTTCTTTTTATTATATTTTATTGACTTTGTAGTTAGATTAACGTAGAATATTAAAAGTCAATACTCTGTAAAGTAATATACCTTGACAGCAGGAGGGATTAACTTGCTGGAAAAGGTCAGTCGTATGGCTTTGCTTCAGGATTTTTATGGTGGATTATTAACCGATAAGCAGCGCCGGATGTTTGAACTTTATTATGATCACAATCTTTCCCTAGGTGAGATTGCCGAACAGTGTGGGATCAGCCGGCAGGCGGTTCATGATCTATTGAGAAGATCAGAGAAATTGTTGGAATCGTATGAAGTCCGACTGGGGTTAGTGAGTAAGTTTCAGGAAAATCAGAGCAAGATCCAAGAAACTTTGGATTGGCTGGGAACCTTGAATCAGGACGAAGAAGGAAACGAGATTGTAAATCGGATTACCCGTTTGCTATATGACATTCTGGATGTAGAAGATGCTATTGATTAACAGATAAAATAGGTCGAGTGAAGTAAGTAGGGAGATAGGAGGTGTGGGTGCCGTGGTTTTTCAGGGATTAGCAGAAAAGCTTCAAGATACTTTTCGTAAGCTAAAAGGAAAAGGTAAATTATCAGAAGCGGATGTGGGTGAGGCTATGCGCGAGGTGCGTTTGGCTTTGCTGGAAGCAGATGTTAATTTTAAAGTGGTTAAGGATTTTGTAGCCCGAGTTAAAGAAAGAGCTATTGGACAGGAAGTTATGCAAAGTTTGACTCCCGGGCAGCATGTAGTCAAGATTGTGTATGAGGAAATGACTAATCTAATGGGGGGCACCCAGAGCCGGCTGCAGGTTTCTCCTAAGCCGCCGACGATCTTAATGTTGGTAGGTTTGCAAGGTTCCGGTAAAACAACAACCTGTGGAAAATTAGCCAATCTTTTACGCAAACAGGGACGACGACCTTTATTAGTGGCGGCAGATATATATCGACCGGCAGCCATTAAACAACTGCAGGTATTAGGAGCTCAATTAGATATTCCGGTTTTTTCCATGGGACAAATTAATCCGGTAGATATTGTTCGTGGCTCTTTGGAATTTGCCTTTTCGAATAATCGAGATCTGGTTATAATTGATACTGCTGGCCGTTTGCATATTAATCAAGAGTTAATGGATGAGCTTAAGGCAGTAAAGGATACCATACAGCCCCACGAGATTCTATTAGTGGTAGATTCGATGACTGGTCAGGATGCAGTTAATGTAGCGCAATCGTTTCATGAGCAGCTTGAATTGAATGGAGTTATTTTAACTAAACTAGACGGTGATACCCGCGGGGGAGCAGCAATCTCCGTAAAAGCGGTAACTGGCTGCCCCATCAAGTTTGTGGGAGTTGGCGAAAAACTAGATGCCATCGAACCCTTTTTCCCTGATCGGATGGCTTCCCGGATCCTGGGCATGGGTGATGTTTTGAGTCTGATTGAAAAGGCGCAATCTAGTCTGGATATAGAGAAAGCCCGAGAGCTGGAAAAGAAAATCCGTAAACAAGAATTTACCTTAGAAGATTTTTTAGAACAGATATCTCAGGTTAAGTCCATGGGACCTCTGGATCAGATCATGGGCATGATTCCCGGATTAGGAGGGGCCAAAGAATTAAAAAAAATGGAGAAGGACTTTGATCCCAAGGAATTAGAAAAGGTAGAGGCCATTATCAGTTCCATGACACCGGCCGAAAGACGCAATCCGGAAATTATCAATGGCAGCCGGCGCAAACGGATTGCCAGCGGAAGTGGAAGCCGGGTTCAAGATATAAATAGATTACTTAAACAATTTGAGGATATCCGCAAAATGATGAAACAGCTTACTGACGCGGCACATGGCAAGAAGAAAAAGGGACTGAAACTGCCGTTTATGCCCTAAATCTATTAACTGCTGCAGCTAGAAATAAGGAAGGGAGGTGTTTTGATTGGCAACAAAGATTAGATTAAAGCGGATGGGGGCTAAAAAAAGTCCTTTTTACCGTATAGTGGTGGCAGACTCTAGGTCTCCCCGGGATGGAAAATTTATCGAGGAGATTGGTTACTATAACCCCACCAAAGAACCAATTGAGTTAAAGGTTGATGCCGAAAAGGCTATCAAGTGGCTGAACAATGGTGCTCAACCCTCAGAAACTGCCAAGGCACTGCTGAATAAGGCTGGGGTTAAGAAGTTAGCCGCAGTCGAATCAAGTAACGAGGCTTAGAAAGCTAAATAGGTTAATTGTGGATTGGGAGACGATTTTACGCGAATTCCCAAGGGGGTTACTTGAATTATGAAGAAATTAGTCGGAATCCTAGCTCGTTCGCTGGTTGACAATCCCGAGAAGGTGGAAGTTAACCAGGTCGAGGGAGAGAAATCCATCATTCTGGAACTTAGAGTTGATGGTGATGACATGGGTAAGGTTATCGGTAAACAAGGGAAAATTGCCAAAGCTATGCGTACCGTGGTTAAGGCTGCGGCAGCTAAAGATGGCAAAAGGGTAGTCCTGGAGATCCTGAAATAGTTAGTAAGAAAATACCGGGATTTCTGGAGGGCTTGAGAAATTGAAAGAACTTAATGAAACCATGATCAATGTTGGCCGGATTACCACGGCCCAAGGCATCCATGGTGAGGTGCGGGTACTTCCCCTTACTGACTTTCCGGAACGGTTTAATCAGTTAAAAGAAGTATTTATCAATTTGAATGATGACTTGATTCTGCATAAGGTAGAATCAGTTCGACCGCACAATCAATATGTTTTGTTAAAGTTAGCGGAGATTTCTAATCGTGATCAGGCACTATCCTACCGGAATGCCTTGATACAAATACCAGAGTCCCAGTTAATGCCGCTGCCAGAAGGTCATTTCTATTTGTTTCAAATTATCGGTCTGGCGGTTTATACGGAAAACGGAGATTATCTGGGTAAAATCAAGGATGTTGTGCGTACTGGGAGTAATGATGTTTATCAGGTGGTCGATGATCAGGGCAAGCAAGTACTGATTCCCGCACTTCGTGAGGTTGTGGATCAGATTAACCTGGAAGAACAAAGAATAGTCATCCGGCCAATGCCCGGATTGCTGGAGCTTTAAGGTAGGGATCAAAGTGCAGGTGGATATTCTAACCCTGTTTCCGCAGATGTTTCAGGGAGTGATGAACAGCAGTATTCTAAAAAGAGCCCAGGATAAACAGTTGTTAACCATAAACCTGATAAATATTCGCGATTATTCTACAGATAAGCATAAGAGTGTGGATGATTATCCATTTGGCGGAGGGCCAGGGATGATCCTCCAGGTAGAACCTATTGTAACCGCAGTAGAAGATGTGTTTGATCGAATAAAAGGAAACAATGCTGAGCAAACTCAGTCCCAGCCTCGATTAATCCTTATGTCTCCACAAGGTAAGCCTTTTAACCAGGAAAAAGCTTGGGAACTGGCCGAATGCTCACATTTAGTATTCATTTGTGGTCATTATGAGGGATTTGATGAACGCATTCGTCTCTTGTTAAAGCCAGAGGAAATTTCCATTGGTGATTACATTTTAACCGGCGGAGAATTACCGGCTATGGTGATTGTAGATGCCGTAACCCGATTGATACCCGAGGTTTTAGGCGAATCCGAGGGCGGCGAAGATGAGTCGTTTTACTCAGGACTTTTGGAATTCCCTCAATATACCAGACCGCGGGTCTTTAGAGGTTTAGAGGTGCCAGAAGTGCTGGTTTCAGGACATCACGCGCGGATTAATCGGTGGAGACGGGAACAATCACTGTTGCGAACTCAACAACGGAGATTGGATCTGCTGGATAGTGCGGATCTTACTGCAGAAGAGCACCAATTGCTTAAGCATAGTCGAATGGGCGAACATGATTATCCAGAGGTAGAGGGACGATGAATTCTAACGTTCAAGAAGAAGATAAACCGGTCGACAATGTTTTAGGGATAACCCTGAAGGAAACGACAGCAGATGGAACTGGTAAAGCACCGGAGGGGTGTGCGAAAGTTTTTATAGCCTTGGTGCATTACCCGGTTTATAATCGGAACCAGCAGGTGATTTCCACCTCCATAACCAATCTGGACCTGCATGATATTGCCCGGGTAGCTACTACTTATAACATCGAAGGTTATTTTGTAGTACATCCCTTGGAAGTACAGCGGCAGTTAGCTGGGGAGATTATGGGGTACTGGAAGGACGGTTATGGTGCTAAATACAATCAAGATCGCTGTCAGGCGTTTGCCAGTCTTCGACTAGTATCTTCCCTGGAAGAGGCGGTTGAAGTTATTGCCGGTGAGTATGGCAAAAAACCACTGACAATCACTACCGACGCCCGAGTCTATCCTAATACCACCACTTTTCAGTCCCTACGGATGCGGATGTTGTCCTCAGCGGATAATTATTTGTTAGTGTTTGGTACTGGTTGGGGTTTGGAAAAATCGCTGATTGAAAAGGCTGATTTTTTATTAGAGCCGATTCTGGGAAGAGGAGATTATAATCATCTCTCAGTTCGGAGTGCCGTAGCTATCATTGTGGATCGACTGCTTGGATAAAATTGGGGGGTCGATCGTTGTAATTGGTTTTAGAACATGCTATAATTTTTATTAAATTGGGGTAAGTTTAGCTTGTGCCAAGGAGAAAGGAGATAAGCATTCTGTGGATTTTATCCAAGCCATTGAAAGAGAGCAAATGCGTCAGGACCTACCTGATTTTCGCCCGGGTGATACGGTAAAAGTTCATGCCAAGGTTGTTGAGGGAAACCGGGAACGGATCCAGGTTTATGAAGGTGTTACTATCCGTAAAAGAGGCGGCGGGTTGGGTGCAACTTTTACCGTCAGAAGGATTACTTATGGAGTTGCGGTAGAGCGAACATTTCTGCTGCATTCACCCCGTATTGATAAAGTAGAAATAGTTAGAAAAGGTCGTGTAAGACGAGCTCGTCTCTACTACCTGCGAGGTCGGGTTGGCAAGGCTGCCCGTATTCGGGAAAAGAGATAATAAAAGTAAGGGACTGGCTATGGGCAGTCCCTTTAGCTTTGGGGTGGCTCGGTTGCTAAGGTAGGTGAGATTGTTGGGAATCCAGTGGTACCCCGGCCATATGGCAAAAGCCAAAAAGTTGATTCGGCAAAATTTGGGCTTGATAGATGTGATCATTGAGCTGGTTGATGCTCGCATTCCTTTAAGCAGTCGTAATCCGGATATGCAGTCTCTATTTACTAGTAAGCCTCAATTGGTGGTCTTAAACAAGGATGATTTAGCGGCACCAGATAGGACTAAAGCCTGGTGTGCTTATTTTAGAGAGCAAGGGACCCCGGCTATTGCGATTAACTCCACATCGGGAAGAGGCATGTCACAAGTAGTTACTATTGCTAAGGCTTTGGTAGAAGATAAAATAGAAGCCTTGCGATTGAGGGGACGCCGTGAGCAAGCGGTCAGAGCAATGGTGGTTGGCATTCCTAATGTTGGCAAATCGGCTTTTATTAATAGTTTAACTAAACGTGCAGTTGCGCGGGTAGGTGATAAACCAGGGGTAACTAGGGGTAAACAGTGGATCCGGATCGGTCAGGATGTTGAACTCCTGGATACGCCGGGAATTTTATGGCCAAAATTTGAAGACCCGGAGGTAGGCTTTAAACTAGCTGTTACCGGGGCTGTAAGTGATTTGGTGTATGACCTGGAGGAAGTAGGAGTCCGGCTAGTCAGCCTGCTAACCAGGGTGGCTTCAGAGGCCCTGCATGCTAGGTATCAGGTAAGTGTCCAGCTTAGAGACGAAATTGAGGCCTATGAACTGTTAAAGGAAATCGGTCAGCGTCGAGGATTTCTTCAAGCCGGAGGCCAGGTGGATACGATTAAGGCGGCCTATATGATTATCCAGGAGTTCCGTGAAGGAAAAATAGGTCGCATAACCCTTGATGAACCGCCCAGATCCGATACTGTGTAATTTGTAGAGTTCAGATTTTTTAGAAAAACCAACTCTCTTTAAAAAAAGTTTAAAGAAATTAATTATTGCAGATAATAATCTTCCTTTGTAACAACCTCGAGGTTTTGTACCTGGGGGTTGTTTTTTTAATTGAGGCAGGAATCCCCTTTGCGGAAAGCGAATTATTTTTCAACTATAAAAACAGCCTGGTTTGGTATTTGGAGGATTTAAGTTGAAGCGTATTAGACCTAATGTCGGTTTGATTGAAACTGCATGGCCGGTGTCTAAGGGGCCGGATATTTATCGGGATAAAGAGAGTACTCGATTAAATCGATTGTATGATTTTGAACGGGATTTGTGGAGTACTGGTTATCAATGGATTGCCGGGATTGATGAGGTAGGAAGAGGCCCTTTGGCGGGTCCAGTTGTGGCCGGTGCGGTAATTTTACCTGGAGGCGCTTGGCTTCCAGGTATTGACGACTCTAAACGTATTTCTCCCGCGAATCGAAGAGAACTAGCGGTACTAATCAAGGAACGTGCTATATCTTGGGCAATTGTAGAAGTAGATGTGGAGTTTATAGATAAATATAATATCCGACAGGCCTCCCTAGAGGCTATGCGTCGTACAGTCAGAGGGTTGTCGGTGCAACCGGACCACTTATTGGTGGACGGTATGAGTATTCCGAATCTGGTGATCCCTCAGACCGGGTTAATTCGCGGAGATTCAAGGAGTGCCTCCATTGCGGCGGCTTCAATTTTAGCCAAGGTAGCCCGGGATGAACTGATGGATTATCTGGATAAAGTTTATCCTGGTTATGGTTTCTGCCGGCACAAGGGGTATGGGACCCCAGAACATCTGGCAGCTTTGGCCCGGTTAGGACCTTGTCCGATACACCGCTTTTCTTTTGCGCCGGTTCGGGCATCGGTACAGACTTCCGGTGGTACTGATTATTAACAAAATGGGTGATTATACTAAAGGAGTGGTAGGCAAAGGATGAAAGACCGACGTAAAGAAACCGGTCGGTTGGGGGAAGACCTGGCTTTAGCTTATTTGCTGAAGCAGGGATATCAGCTTGTAACCAGAAATTATAATTGTAAACTGGGGGAGATAGATTTAATAGTGACTAAAGACGGGCTGACTATATTTGTGGAAGTTAGATCTCTGCGCAGCAACCGTTTCGGTCGTCCGGAAGAAAGTGTAAGAAAAACCAAAAGGGATAAGGTAAGACGAATAGCCCAGTTTTATCTGCATGATCAATCCCAATGGGACATACCAGTAAGATTTGATGTAATAGCGGTAGATATTGGATTGAATAACCAGGCCATCAGTCTAAACCATATCCCGGCAGCGTTTTAAGACCTTTTAATTAATGAATCCATCTAGTTTACTATTTTATATTGAAGGTCTTTAATGACGAGCTAATCTGGCTTCCCTCTGAAATAAACTCCCTTTTAACCATCCCCGCTCCGTCCTTAAAATATTCGTATGTGGTAGAGTTTTGAGAGGTGATTTTAACTTTTATACATTTCTCAAATCTTCCGGCCGGAGTCGTGGTGGTGGAATTAAGGTCGACTATTTCCCGAACCTCGTTATTATTTCCCCACTTTGTACCTACCGCAAGGGGGGTCTTTAAAATAATGGTGTTATCGTTCGGCTGACGTTCCAGAAGATTAATGGCTTCGTAAACCTCTCCTTGAGAGAAAATACGGGTTATGGTATTGTCTGTCATTTTATAGATAGATGCACTAACAGTCCCGCCATTATCCTCTTTCAGCTGAGCTAAATTGTCTTTAGTGAAAAGCACCTCTCGATTAAAGGTAGCGTATTCGTTACCTTCTCCTTCATATTGCCAAGTACTGCCTTTAGTCAAAGGAAAATAGACATTTAGCTTTAAGGCTGGGTTTTCCTGGTTTTCCCCCGGATTGCCGGTTGTTTCGGATCCATTGTTTCCGGGTGGAGTTGCTGGTGGAGCTGTTTGTTCGGCGGGGGGCTCCGCTGGTTGTTTGGGGAGAATAGAACAGCCAATTAAGGATACGCTCATTAATACAATGATGATTAGGCTAGAGATTAATGTATGACGTCTCATAAAATCCTCCTTTTTGTTGATCCAAATTCTTTGAGTTTCTTCTAAATTTAAATGTTTGCTAAAGTACCGTTATTTATGTAGGACCTAAAAATTTAGGGCTTATATTCAGTTGGATTAGTCTTTTTTTAAATAATGAGCCGAGTTAAATAGATTTAAATTAGTAGTGAGTGGATAAGTTGGTATAATATATTATGATTATCTTTATTCATGCTTAGAATTTGGGAGTATCCAAATGAATAGGAGGTTTTAGAATGTCAAACAAAGAAGCGATTGACAGCTTTCTAGGGCAAAAGAAATTAGCTATAGTTGGAGTATCGAGGATAAAGAAAAAGTTTGGTAATATTGTATATCGGGAACTAAAGGGTAAAGGATTTGAAGTATTCCCTATAAATCCCAATATGGATAAAATCGGGAATGATCGCTGCTACCCAAGTCTAAAAGATCTACCGGAAGCTGTGGATGGAGTGCTAATAGTAGTTCCTAAAAATAAAACAGAACAGATAGTACAAGAAGCTAAAACCGCAGGAATTAATCACATATGGATACAACAAGGCGCCGAATCAAAAGAAGCGATTAGTCTGTGTGAAAAGGCAAAAATTAATTGTGTATATGGCGAGTGCATCCTCATGTTTGCAGAACCAGTGGGTATGCCTCATAATATCCATCGTTGTTTATGGAGACTTATTGGAAAGTACCCAAAATGAATACCTAATACCTCTTCCTCTAATACCTTGGTAATTTTATTTGCTCATAATAAAATTCTGAAATACCGATTTCTTTCATTCGATCATTGTTCTTTTCCCATACTTTTCTTAGAAAGTCTTGCTGCTTCTCACAAGGATATTCATTACATTGGAAGCAGAAGTCAACTTTCTTTTCTTTATGGCAGGTTTTAGCCGCACACGTCATTGGGCATCGGCTATTATCTCCCCGGCATCCATTACACGTACCTTGGGATAACAGAGATAATATTTCTTCAAACTGAGGGTAACCCGCAAACACGGGGTCGGTGTTTGCCCTAAGTTTAGCCAGTCTACCATAGCCACTGAGTAATTGGATAAGCCTTGAACTAAGTTGTTTTATTTCACCGTTTTCGAAGCCAGCACATCTGTTACAGTCAAGTCCGCATGGAGCAAGGTGCTTTAGGATTTGATCATATTGCATTTTACTTACCTCCGGCATAATCCGTAAATTTGCTTTATTTGGCTGATGCTACTTAAGAATATCATAATAATAAATGAAGAAACAGATTGGCAGGAATGGAAAATGTGCGGAAGATTTACACTTACACTAGGAGCCCGGGAAGTAGCACTGAGGTTTAGTTGTGAGAGTGGGCTGACGATGTTTCAGCCCAGGTATAATGCAGCGCCCGGACAAATGCTTCCGGTAATCATAGACAAGCAGATTAAGTTGATGCGCTGGGGTCTTATTCCTTCTTGGGCCAATAACCCGTCAATTGGGAATAAAATGATTAATGCTCGGTCTGAAACTGTTGCTGAAAAGCCATCTTTTAAAAATTTATTCAGGAGTAGGCGTTGTATTATACCGGCCGACGGCTACTACGAATGGCAGAAGGTCGGAAAATTAAAAATACCTATGCGAATTGTCCTTAAATCAAGGGACATTTTTGGTCTAGCCGGCCTATGGGATCTATGGCAAAACCCTAATGGAGACCCTTTGTATACGTTTACCATTCTGACGACAGAGCCCGTCAATTCGGTTCAGGATATCCATAGTCGTATGCCAATCATTCTTCAGCCTGATAACGAACAATTCTGGTTAAATAGTACTATTAACTCTCCGGCAGATACTGACTTTCTCCGCTCTCTTCTTAAACCCGTCGAAGAACTAGAATCCTATAGGGTTTCAACATTGGTTAACACTCCTTCTAATGAAACCTCAGAATGTATACTGCCAATTTAATAAGGACGACCGCATAAAGGACTTACATTACACGAAGCAGAGGATGAAAAAATGTAGGGAAAAATTAATCTCGTACTAAAATTACGATATTTATTATCAACCAGAAGGGATCAATGCAAATGTCTAAAGTACCTCGTCATCAAAAGAATAGTGAAGTGTTAATAAACCAGGAATTATTAAACTGGATAGTTGAAGCCCACAGCACTGCTCACCAGCTTAACGTCTATCATGGTTTGCTTCAGGATCAAGCAATAAAGGGTTTTGTAGAGTTGCTTGAACTTCTGAGCACGATTCAGGCCCAAGAAACGCAGATACTCAATTCTTACTATCCATCACAGCAGATATACCTGCGGATTGTTAAAGAATTAGCGTCACAGCGAGGGCTGGCCGTCGAACGGGAAGATCTTGAATTTCAGGCCTTGGAATGGGCAAGATGGTATAACGGGATTTCCGGTAGGACTGCAAGGCAGTTTGTCGATCAATTGACAGCGAAAATTCGGTTTCAGAAATAAAATATATGCCGGATTCAGAATGATACAATATAAGGATAATAACTAATATTTTACGACATACTAAACACAGTCTTGGAAAACAAGGGTTTTGCTGGTACCAGGAGGTGATTGATATGACGGATAATATTCAAAGAGACTCTTTAGATATAGCGACTGAATTGACCTTACTGTACTATAAATCGCACAGTGTAGATTCTAAGGAGGATATTCAAGATACCTATTTTAGGTTTTATGCAATCGCAGAAACCGCAAGAAGAACTTCACAGAGGGATTTTTTAAACTATCTCCCGGAGAATATAAAGACTATAATTAGCTAAGAAAAGAAACCTTTTTAAGAAAAGAAATTTTTTAAGAAAAAACCTTTTTAAGAAAAGAGCGCCCATAAAGCAAGAGCCTCAGGGCTCTTGCTTTATGTAAAATAGAAAGAAGGTCTATGACCTGCTAAATAAACACTAGCCTTTTATCTTTTTGGATACTATGCCAGGGCTGCCTTGTTTAGGCGGAAAGTTTTGCTCTGTCAAGCTGTCCACTCCATGCATTTGTGTACATACTTTACAGAGTTATAGGTACATCTCAATATTTTATATTCCTAAATTCTCTATATCAAACATGACTAATATTGGCTTTTAATTGCCTTAGATCAGGTGGATCAAAGTAATTAAAAAAAATATTTCTTTTTGCTGAAAGCTGAGTATAATAATCAATAGTTGAAAACATATAAAGGTCAAAACCCCAGAGTATGCTAGCTTTAGCCTTATTATTAGTACTTTCGCAGAAAGAGAAGGGGAGTAATTTTGTTTAGACAGCTTTTTCGCTGGCTTCTAGGAAAAAAGCTAGCTACGAACCAACTTGTTAATCAAAAGTTTGGTGTATTTTGGGGCTTGCCTATCTTAGCCAGCGATGCCATTTCTTCCGTAGCTTATGCTGTTGAAGAAATCCTCTTAATACTGGTCCCGGCTATGGGGATTCTTTCTTATCTGTGGTTGCCGAAAGTAGCCGCAGCCATAATTATTTTGCTTGTAATTCTTACTATTTCATACCGCCAGACCGTTGAAGCTTATCCCGGCGGAGGCGGGGCCTACATCGTAGCTAAAGATAACCTGAAGCCGTTGTATGGTCTGATCGTTGGTGCTTCTCTTTCGGTGGATTATACCCTTACTGTGGCCGTAAGCGTAAGCGCTGGTACCGCCGCAATTACCTCCGCTTTTCCGGCCCTTTTTGCACATCGCGTCTTTATTTCCGTTATTATCATTATCCTGATGGTGATAGTCAATTTAAGGGGTGTGAGTGAGTCTTCAAAAGTTTTCAGCATTCCCACATATGCCTTCCTTTTAACCACTATCGCCTTAATTGCCACTGGCATCTATAAATATTATACCGGTTATATTCAAGTCCCCGAGGTCTCGTTACCCGCAATGGATACAGGCCTCCAGGCTATATCACTAATCCTTCTGCTGAGAGCATTTTCATCCGGTTGTGCCGCAGTAACCGGGGTTGAGGCAATCAGCGACGCAGTGCCCAATTTTGAGGAGCCAGCTGTACAGAAGGCTAAAAGTACCTATGTCCTTTTAGCCTTGGCCGTAATTATTACATTTGGCGGAATTGCATACATTGCAAAGTTATATAACGTTCTGCCCAATCCCGGACAGACAGTGATGGCGCAATTAGCAATCCAAATTTTCGGACATGGATTTATGTTTTACCTGATTCAAGCGACTACCGCCATTATTTTAGGGATGGCGGCAAATACGGCTTTTGCCGGTTTCCCGATCTTACTTTCGGTTATGGCCCAGGATGGATATGCTCCACGTCAACTGGCAATGCGAGGGCATCGACTTAACTTTTCAAACGGAATTGTCTTTTTAGCTACCATCGCCGCGGTATTGATTTTTATTTTTAAAGGAGAAACCCACCGATTAATCCCACTGTATGCCCTAGGCGTTTTTACCTCTTTTACATTAGCCCAAGCCGGCTTACTGGTGCGCTGGCTGCGGCTTAAAACCCCGGGATGGCGTTATAAGTCATTTATTAATGGGTTAGGAGCCATAATTACCTTTGTCACGGTTATCATTATTGCTGTGACCAAGTTTACGCATGGTGCATGGATAGTTTTATTGGTTATTCCTTTAATAGTCACCGTAATGTTCCGCATCCGCTCACATTACGAATCGGTTGCTAAGCAACTTGATATACCAAACGAATTGTTGTCCAAAATAAGCTTGAGGTATGAATTTAAACACCACATCATAGTTCCTATTGACAGCCTGAATAGCATGGTACTGAAGGCCTTGCGTTATGCCCGCGGGATGACCCCAAATGTTGAGGCGTTCCATGTGGAGATAGCTGAAGGTGGATCGGCTAAACTAATCAGAAAGTGGGCAGAACTCGACACCGATATTCCTCTGATTATTAAGCACTCAGCTTATCGGGAGATAGTGGAAACCCTAACTGAGTACATTGAATCAGAGGAGCACTCTTCCAAACCTGGAGACATGATAACGGTACTTCTTCCGCAATTTTTTGTATCGCATTGGTGGCACGCATCGCTTCATAACAATACCAGCGTGTTCATAGCGAACGCTATGTTTCACAAGCGGAATGTGGTCGTTTCAGTACTCCCCTTTTATCTCGAAGACTTATTGACTCGTAAAGAATTAGAAAAGAAAACCATCAAAGAATTGAGATTAAAACAGGGGTTAACCATAGCTGAATTAGCCGCTAAGTTAAATCTGGTTGAAGAGAGAATTAACGAGGTAGATCATCTTAAACTGAAAGATCTGCCGGAACCCCTAAAGTTAAAGTTAATCCCTTACCTTGTGAACTATAAAGCTGATTAGCACGTAAATTATTTAGTCGTAGCATCCGATAACTAATGCGGTGTTCAGCAGTTGATTTTTATTTATTAATGATCGACGAGGAGATGTAAGAAACGAGAGGGGAATTCATTTGTTGTCAGCAGAAATTAAACTTAAAAAGGAAGTGCGGATAAAGATAATCGAGGATATGAAGATCTATTTTTGCAAGGAAAGAGATGAACAAATTAATGACCTAGGAGCAGAATTACTGCTTGATTTTATTATTCAAAACATAGGACCTTATATTTATAACCATGCCATAAACGATGCTTATGCTTATATGAATGAAAAAATTGAGGATTTAATTGGACTTGAAAAGCGGTTTAGGTAAAGTAGATATGAGGGGTCTGTAAACAGTTGCGTGTTTTGCCTGAGTAGTTTAGCTATACTTAAAGTATGTTATACTAGATAAAATTACATAGGAGGTTAACCAAAATGGCCTTTTATTTCAATGAACCGAGCCGAACCTTGAGCGAGTATTTGTTACTTCCTAGTTTAACCCGAAAAGAATGTATACCAAACAATGTTATTTTGAAAACTCCATTAGTGAAGTTTAATAAAGGTGAGGATGCAGTCTTATCTCTCAACTTGCCGTTTTCCTCTGCTATTATGCAGGCAGTTTCTGATCATAAAATGGCCATTGGCCTTGCTCGATGTGGGGGTATATCTTTTATTTACGGGTCACAACCGATCGCGGATCAGGTGGAAATGGTCCGAAAAGTTAAAAATCATAAAGCCGGTTTTGTTGTGAGTGATTCAAATTTGAAATCAGAACAAACACTTTTAGATGTTCTTGAACTCACAAATAATACAGGTCACTCCACGATCGCTATAACTGAAAATGGTTCTCCTACCGGAAAATTAATGGGAATTGTCACCAGCCGGGATTATCGCGTAAATAAATATCCAATGGATATTAAAATAAAAGAGTTTATGACTCCATTTCATTCGTTGTTCTACGGGTACGAGGGCATCTCCCTTTCGGAAGCGAACGATATGATCTGGGAACACAAATTAAACTGTTTACCAATTATTGACGAGAACCAAAACTTATGCTATCTCGTATTTCGAAAAGATTACACAGATCACAAAGAAAATCCCCTGGAATTACTTGATTCCCATAAAAGATTGATTACCGGTGCGGGTATTAATACACGAGATTATGCAACACGGGTGCCGGCTTTGGTAGATGCAGGGGTTGACGTCGTATGTATTGACTCCTCTGATGGTTTCAGTGAATGGCAAAGTGAAACACTTAATTTTATCAAAGGAGAGTACGGGGAAAAGGTTAAAGTCGGTGCTGGTAACGTTGTGGACAAGGAAGGGTTTCTTTATCTAGCAGAGGCAGGAGCCGATTTTATAAAAGTAGGTGTTGGTGGGGGTTCGATTTGTATTACCAGAGAACAAAAAGGTATTGGGAGAGGGCAAGCTACAGCGGTTATTGAGGTGGCCAAAACACGTGATGAATATTACGAGAAAACTGGAGTATATATCCCGCTCTGCTCCGATGGAGGGATAGTCCACGATTATCATATGGTTTTAGCTTTGGCAATGGGAGCAGACTTTCTGATGCTGGGTCGTTATTTTGCCCGGTTTGATGAGAGCCCTGGCCGTAAAATAAAGTTTGGCGGAATGAATTATGTTAAAGAATACTGGGGGGAGGGTTCGAATCGAGCCCGCAATTGGCAACGCTATGATATGGGCGGGGATAACAAACTATCCTTTGAAGAAGGGGTGGATAGTTATGTCCCATATGCAGGAAAGATGAAGGATAATTTAGAGACAACAGTTAGTAAAATTAAGTCAACTATGTGTAACTGCGGGGCATTAAACATTCAGGAACTGCAAAAAAACGCAAGACTGACCCTAGTTTCGGCAACGAGTATAAGGGAAGGCGGAGCGCATGATGTCATCCTTAAAAATGAAAATGAGCTTGAAGCTTAAATCATAAGGTTACATAACTAACCTGAAATAGCCGGTACTTCTATCCTTAAATCCGGCTCATCCTCTCCTTAACTGGTTGCTTCCCTGTAGGTCAAATCAGTAAACTAAAATAAAGTAGTCCTAGAACTATTGATATGACAGTTTGTGGAAAACTAATCTTAAAATAGTCACCAAAAGTTAATTGAACTCCAACAGCACTTGGGGGTATTGTGGACCCGAAGTGCTGTCTTTTTATCTAAGTCTTAAAATCTACTGTCAAGAAACTCAAGATAGTGTGGAGTGAAGAATGCTTTTAATTTCGAAAATTCTTTTTTTGCGAGTAGACCTTAAAGCTTCGGTTCCGATGTTTTGGATTTTCAATAAGGATTCAAAGGCTTCTAATGCCATTTGATCATTCATTAGACTGTTAATGTCTGCGCTAACGTTAGATGTAACTTTTTTAGCTAAGTATTCAGGAATTTCTGGAAGATTTTCAAACGCTTCAGCGTATTCCATAGTAACATCTTCAAAAACAGATGCGGTAAATAATTTAAAAGTTTCCCTTGAATAGAATTTCCAACTTCGGTCATGGTATAAACGCTTCGAGAAGGCACTAAGGTCTCTGGCGTTTACCTTAACATCTTGGTTTTCAACCTCAATAGATAAAAGGAATTCAAGTTGATGGTGTCTTACGTCCAAAAATTTGATTTGTTTATGATCTTCAAACTTCCTATTAAATTGGGTAACAGCGTAACTGATATCTTCTAATTTAGTTCTGAAGTCAAGAGAAGTACCAGCTGAACTAGGAACCTTAAACACGAATACCACCCTATAAATCTTTTCCAAATTAACCACCCCTTAAATAACCTAGTAAGTCCTATAAATTATTAAATTACTCTCGATAAAGGCAAAACTGTCGAAAGATAGGGACGCAAAGTCACAGGTCAATGTTAATAAAAAAGCTCGGAGACCTATTTATCCTATTCAATATAATGCCTTATCAATAATAATACGTATAAAAGTAAAAATTTATGGGGGTGCCAAGGGATTAATATTTTTCTTTGTAAAAGTTCCGACATTTTCAGTTTGATCTAGCTTGCTGAGATGAAAATATTAACCAATAATATTGCTTAATTTCACCTATTGGCAAGTTGTGGAATATAATGTGTAGTGAATCAGCCTTTAACTTAAATCCCTCCTAAAAAAGTAATGACCGGGGCATACACCTCGGTCATTACTTTTTTATACATTAATAAAACGACATATTTAACATTGGCTAAAAGTTATGACCTAAGCAGCATTGGATTACTAACAGTATGGCTATACAGAAGGCAAGATTACTACAGCCTCCAAAAATCGACCTTTCAAGTTCGCAACCCATAAAGATTCCCTCCTTAAATAAACTTTACTTGGATATTATCTGTTTGCATTATATTCATAGGTTTTATATTGCGTTCCAGAAAACAAAGGCCGGCCAGAGTAATCAGAGTGATAAGGTATTCACTATTAACCTTTAAAGCTGAAGTCTAAAATAATCAACTGAAAGCTAGTATTCTATATGGTTTTTATATTTAATATCAACAAACTGGAAACCATTTCTGAAAAGCCCCAAACAAAGATCCACCACATCAGGATCGTAGAGTATACCTTTATTTTTTTCGATTTCTGATAGAGCTTTGTCGATACTTTGGGCTGGTCGATAAGGTCGGTGCGAAGCCATAGCTTCAACTACATCGGCTACGGCTAATATCTTTGCTTCCAAAAGGATATTCCTACCCAAAAGCCCGGAAGGGTAACCGGAGCCATCTATTCTTTCGTGATGTTGTAGTATAATTTTAGCAACTGGATATTCAAATGGTATTGTTTTAACAATGTCGTATCCAATTCTAGGATGGGTTTTAATTAAAAGGGTTTCTATGTAGGTTAATTGACCGGGCTTACTTAAAATTTCAGCAGGTACATACATTTTACCTATATCGTGAAGAGTGGTAGCTATCCGGATTCCTTTTATTTGTTCTTTTGAAAGTCCAAATTCTTTACCAATCGCAACAGCAAGTTTAGATACTCGTTGCTGATGGCCAGACGTGTAAGGGTCTCTTTTTTCTGCAGTTAATGCTAGTGCATTAACTGTCCCATCTAAAACTTTATGCAAATGATCAATACTATGTTTCAATGCTTTTTCAGCACGTTTCCGCTGATTTACTTCAGTTACCAATTTATCATTGGTTCTTTTAAGATCTTTGGTTCGTTTTTGAATACTAAGCTCTAATTTATTGTTAGCATCTTGCAAAAATTCATTGGCCCATTTTTGTTCTGTAATATCATTAATGATACCGTCTAGTCTAATAATGTTTCCATTATTATCGCATGCAATATAAGCCTGTTCACGAACCCACCGTATCTCTCCATGGGGACGGACTATCCTGTATTCTTCATCGTAAAGCCAGTCTTTATCATAAAATTTAAGTTTATCTTCAATTCGACTGCGGTCTTCGGGATGAATAACCTCCAACCAAAAATCGGGGTTTGTATAAAACTGGTCAATTGGTCGCCCGTATAACCTTTCTCCGGCAGGGTTCATATATAGCAGGTTATTATCTGTTGGTGAAGCTGACCAGATTACATCATTAAGTGATTGTAGAATACCGTTTAACCGCTTCTCACTTGATCTCAGCGCTTCTTCTGTTTGTTTAATTTTAGTAATATCACGTCCTACTGACTGATATTCAATTAAATCTCCCATCTTGTTAAATATTCCTCTGTCGCTCCATTGCTGCCAGCGGATTTCACCGTTTGCTAGAATAATCCGGTGTTCATATAGCACTACAGGGTTTTCAGGACAGAGGGCAGTAATCTGTTTTTCTACTAGTTCTTGATCCTCATCTGGGATAAGTGGCATAAAACTGTGACCAACTAATTCTTCCCGTTTTTTGTCGAAATAGCGACAGTATGCATCATTAACGAAAGTAAGTATTCCGTCAGGTAAGAAACGACAAATCAGTTCGGTTTGGTCTTCAAGAATAGCACGAAGGCGAGCTTTGCCTTTTTTTAATTCTTCCTGTGTTTGAATACGTTCGACTTCTAAATTTTTCAATTCCGCAATTTGAATGCGTTGTTTATGTAGTTCACTGATGAGCTGTTCTTTTGTTTTGTCTTCATCTTGCATTGCTACGCCTCCAACTCTAACTATAATAAATAAGCTTGCAACGAAAATAATTGTCAAATTTAATACTGCTTTTCAAATCTCTAATAAAAATCTAGAAGCGATGTAATACGAAGGTCAAATACGTGTTGGAGTTAAGGATTAAGGATGTATTTATTTGAGTACATACCTTGCTAACGCTTTTTGAATATCATAAATATTTTTATCATTTTTAAATTCCTTTGTAATTGGAAGTGGGGTTCCAGTTATCCATATTTTTAATTCAGCATCTAAATCGAAATGTCCAGCAGATTCAATACTGAAATGGGTAATGCTCTTATAAGGTATTGAATGGTACTCAGATTTCTTTCCGGTTACTCCTTGTTTGTCTACGAGTATTAGACGTTTGCCGGTAAATACAAGTAAATCTCTTATGAGCTTATAAGCTAATTCGATTTGTTCACCCTCGGTTAAAATTTGGTCAAATTCTTTTTCCACTTCTTGAATATTGATTTCCGATACGTGCCCCATTAGTCCACTTAAAAATCCCATCTAAAAATACCTCCCCCAATTTATTATCTGACGGCATACCCCGCCGCTAACCCCCTTGAAACTGATTCACTTTTTTTCCAAGCGGTTCACTCTAAATATATGACAATATTCGTTCAATTACCCTATATTATCCAATATATGTAATGTCCCTATAAAACATAAAAACCTGGGGATTTGAATCTCCCAGGTGTAAAGGCTTTTCCTTTACTTAAATTATTAATTATTTTATCAGTATTATTCGGTGGAATATGGAAAATACCTGCTTGAGGATGGTGAGTATAAGCTTAAAGTTTTTGTTGGAACTTCGATGTGTTAAAGAATGGAGGGTGTTTATGAACTGGCATGAAATGTTTGCGGTACAAAATATGAATAAGAAGATGATTTTCTTCAGTGTTTATTCTCTGCTTTTTCTCGGTTATACAGCAAGTAGGAATATATTGTCGGTATCAAAACGAGAACTCCTACAGTTATTGCGGTTAGTTTTTATTTCTTCCGAACCGGAATCCAAACTTCACTATAAGCGTAGTCTTTTTTAGCTTTATCCATTTTAGTAAAAGAAAAGGCCGGGGCATTGATTACTTCATAATTGGAAGAAGGAAGCCATTCGGCATATATTTTTGCCATTGTTTCTTGTAAGGCAGCCGGAAAGGGCCCTTCATTCGGAAATACTGCCCAAGTGCCAGCTTTAACGGGAACTTTTTCTAATAGATCGCTTACTTGATTTTCCGTCGTTAAAACACCGATCAGATGGGTTAAATCTCCTTCTTCCTTTAGGAAATTAGCGTCAGCCTCATAAGAGGCATTGATGATTTCAAAAGGCGCAATATTTTGCAGGGAATGCATGGCTTTTCTTTGTTCGTCCGTTATGCTTTCGGCAAGTTTTACAATCTCTTGATTAACCCCTTCAAATTGCATCGGGACCCGTTTACTTACACCGACCAAATTAAATGCTGGTTTTTCTTCAATTCTAAATTCCATAGTGATTCCTCCTTTAACGGTTATTACAAATGAGAGTTTGGGGAACGATTTGCTTATGCCTTTTTTCATTACCTCCGAGGGCAAAAATCCACTCCACTTTTTAAATGCCCGAGTAAAGCCATCCATTGATTGATAACCATATTTCAAAGCCACATCCGTTACTTTTTCTCCCTGCAATAAGTCCATACTTGCTGCCGATAATCTTCGGTTTTTGATATATTCATTTAGCGTCAACCCAGAAAGATAAAAAAATATCTTTCGGAAGTGATAGTCCGAAACCCCGGTATACGCAGAAATTATTTCCAGAGATGGATCATCGGTTAAATGCTCTTCTATATAGTCAATTACCTGATTTAATTCTTTTAACATGGTGTCCCCCCTTTTTACATCTACATAATAACAAAACGGCTTTAACGCTGCTCGACTTTTAGCAGTTGAAAAATATCGAATCGCAATTAAAATTAGATTCTAAATCAAGCATAACTTGTTTGGAGGGCATTTATGTATTATATTTCAGGTAATTCTTCCTGCTTAAATTGCCGGGTATTCCCAGTAAACCGGTTGATCAGAAAAGTGATATATACCACGCCTGGAGGTTGTTATGAAAAATTATAAGGTCATTGATGAGAAAAATTGGAAAAGAGCTATGCATCACCTTGGTGGCGGGAACCAACAACAATAGTCGTTTTTATGATTCCACCAGTTTTGCTCCGAACCCAGTTTGTTTTTTCATTCTCCAGACTAATGCCGAGGAGCGAAGAGCTAAAAACCGGCAGTTTTGATTTTGCTCAGGTAAAAGGGCAGGAAGCTACCAAACGGGCCTTAGAGGTAGCGGCAGCTGGGTCCCATAACGTGATTATGGTGGGGCCGCCCGGGTCCGGAAAAACCATGCTGGTGCGGCGTTTTTTTTCCATTCTACCCTCAGTAACTATTAATGAGTGTCTGGAGATAACCAATATCTATAGTGTTTCCGGTTTATTACCTAAGGGACGACCAGTAATGATGGAGCGTCCATTTCGCTCCCCGCACCCTACCTGTACCGCCATAACCCTGGTTGGCGGAGGAAGGGTTCCCCGACCCGGTGAAATAAGTCTAGCTCATCGGGGCGTACTATTCCTGGACGAATTGTTAGAGTTTAATCGAGAGGCCTTGGAGGCGCTGCGACAGCCTTTGGAGGACGGCCAAATAACCGTTTCCCGTTTGCAAACGGCGCTTACTTTTCCGTGCTGTTTTATATTACTGGCTTCAATGAACCCGTGTCCGTGTGGGTAACAACCTTGGAGAATGAATACCGAGCGGTAACAGAGGCCACCGGACGCCCATTATCATTGAATCCGGTCTTAACGGAAACCTCTCTTACGAGTGCCCGGATAATTTCCCG
>Ga0074193_1001924_pt1 | contig 21580 bp, 24 predicted proteins | sample EPASupsiteHSE605_FD_64523 | JGI IMG/M metagenome (GOLD analysis project Ga0074193, IMG submission 64523) | Bioremediated contaminated groundwater from EPA Superfund site, New Mexico - Sample HSE6-05 | ecosystem: Environmental > Aquatic > Deep subsurface > Groundwater > Contaminated ... | reverse complement strand
TACATTGCACGACTCGCGAACATGTTAACGGGTGGCGGTGTGATGGTTCAGCGCTTAGGTGATCTTCTCCAGGGAAGGCGGACCAATGAAAGCCGTCTGAAGAAATCAGCCACGACTCCGACGCTTATCTCTGCAGTTCCGGGCGACCTCAGTTATGTTTTGCCGGAGCGCTACTTGACTTCCTTAATTGAAACTCTAAAAGCTTTTGATAAAATTGCTCCAGGTATGTATTCTAAAAATACGTTGTTATACGGGGTAGAGGTTAAGTTCTATTCTTCTAAAGTTAAGGTTAAAAAGAACTTTGAAACAGCGATTCCTCGTTTATATACCATTGGTGATGGAGCGGGGATTACCCGCGGATTGATACAAGCTTCTGCAACAGGTATTGTGGTGGGTAGAGATATTATAACTCAGGTATAACTACATTTTTATGTGGCTTATATAATTCGTAATTTGAGGGATGCTACGAAAGTGACAGGGGGCGAAGGTTGTTGCTCGAACGATATACTCACCCTGAAATGGGGAAGTTATGGCAGGACGGATATGAATATGGGCGTTGGTTGGAAGTTGAACTAGCAGTCGCTGAGGTTATGACAAAACGGGGAGAAATACCGCTTGAAGCGATGGAAGAAATCCGAGCTAAGGCAAAAGTAAACCCAAAGCGTGTCTTGGAAATTGAGGCTGTCGTGCGTCATGATTTGATCGCTTTTCTGCAAGCCGTTGTGGAGGAAATCGGAGAGGCCGGAAAATACCTTCATTTGGGATTGACCTCTTCAGATGTCAAAGATACAGCGTTAAGCCTTGTTCTAAGAGATTCCGGGCATTTATTGAAGAAAGATCTTCGAGCGTTACGTGATGTCTTGGCCAAGCGAGCGCTGGAGAGTAAATATACCGTGATGGTTGGTCGTACTCATGGGATTCATGCTGAGCCGCTGACTTTTGGGTTGAAGCTGGCCATATGGATTGCTGAGATCGATCGTCAAGAGGAACGACTTGATCAAGCGATTCTTTCAGTCGGTGCCGGAAAGATTTCCGGGGCTGTGGGAACGTATGCCAATGTTGCACCTGAGGTTGAGGAGGCTGTCTGTAAGCACTTGGGCTTACAGACGGCTTTGGTTAGCAATCAAATCTTGCAGCGAGATCGCCACGCTCATTTTATGACTACTCTGGCGTTAATTGGTGGAACGCTTGAAAAAATCTCGACGGAGATTCGCAATTTGCAGCGCACCGATATCCTTGAAGTCGAGGAACCCTTTGCTAAAGGCCAAAAAGGATCCTCAGCGATGCCACATAAGCGTAATCCGATTGTATGTGAACAGGTGGCAGGCATGTCGCGACTATTACGGGGCAACGCGTTGGCAGCTATGGAGAATATTGCACTCTGGCATGAACGGGATATGACTCATTCCTCGGTGGAACGGGTCATCCTTCCGGACAGCTGTCTTCTTTTAGATCATATGTTACGTCAGATGACCCGGGTGATGTCCGGGCTTAAAATTCGTGAGGATCAAATGAAACGAAATCTGCAGAAAACGTATGGTCTGACCTCTTCTCAGCGGGTTCTCTTGGCTTTGGTTGAACATGGATGCATGCGGGAAGATGCCTATGCCTGGGTTCAGCAGGATGCTTTTCAGGCTTGGGAAAATGGACTCGACTTTATTGAAGTCGTTTCAGCGGATAATCGTGTAGTAAACTATCTGAGCAAAGAGGAAATTCAGGGCTTGTTTGATTTGAAATATCATCTTGGGCATGTGGATGATATTTTCAGACGTCTTGGATTAGATGGTTAATCACTATGTTATGGCTAGATTGCTGTGATGCTCTGATGGTGGTATAGCCGGATGGCAGAATACAGTGATGGCTAGAAGAGACCGCCTTATAGAAAGATAGGAGGAATTTTAATGGCTGCTGTTGTGTTAATTGGTTCTCAATGGGGAGACGAAGGAAAAGGTAAGATTACGGATTTCTTAGCTGAAAAGGCAAATGTCGTTGTCCGCTACCAGGGTGGAAACAATGCTGGTCATACAGTTGTTGCGAATGGAGAAGAATTTAAGCTCCACCTTATTCCTTCGGGAATCCTCTATGACGACAAGACCTGTGTCATTGGTAATGGTGTTGTAATTGATCCTCAGGTTCTCCTGGAGGAACTTGATTATCTGGCCAAACGGGGTATTAAGACGGGTAAATTGCTGATTAGCAGCAACGCCCATGTGATTATGCCCTACCATCGGTTACTTGATGGTTTAGAAGAAGAAGCACGCGGTGATAATAAAATCGGTACGACGAAGCGTGGAATTGGCCCTGCTTACATGGATAAAGCGTCACGGATAGGAATTCGCATCATTGACCTTTTAGACAAAGAGGAATTTGCCGATAAACTTCGCCGTAATTTGGTAGAGAAAAATAACTTATTTGTAAAAGTATATGGGAAGGAAGCTCTTGAATTTGAGGGAATATATGAGGCATACATGGGCTATGCTGAACGAATTCGTTCAATGGTGGCAGACAGTTCGCTGGCGATTGACACAAGCCTTCGAGCAGGAGAAAAAGTGCTTTTTGAAGGGGCTCAGGGTACTTTGCTGGACATAGATCACGGAACTTACCCCTATGTAACCTCTTCTCATCCGATTGCCGGAGGAGCGTGTATAGGCGCTGGAGTCGGCCCAACCCGTATCAATCGTGTGATTGGGGTAATCAAGGCATATACTACACGTGTCGGGGAAGGTCCCTTCCCTACTGAGCTTCTAGATGAGACTGGTGAACAAATTCAAACTAACGGACATGAGTTTGGAACTACAACTGGCCGGCCCCGTCGTTGCGGTTGGTTCGATGCAGTTATCGCACGCTATGCGGTTCGAGTGAGTGGAATTTCTGATTTTGCCGTTACGAAACTTGATGTTCTGACGGGATTTGATAAACTTAAGATTTGTGTAGGCTATCGTGTCAACGAAGAAATCATTCGTGAGTTTCCACAAAGTCAAAAGATCTTTAAGCAATGTCAACCAGTTTATGAAGAAATGCCTGGTTGGCAAGAAGATTTGACCCTTGTCCGTCGTTTTGAGGATTTACCAGAGGCCGCCCAAAACTATATCCTCCGGATTGAAGAGCTGACCGGTGTGCCGGCGACTTTGGTCGCGATTGGTCCGGGACGAGAACAAACTATTGTTCGCGGTGAGATGTTTTAGTTCTTTCCACAAGGTCATGTTTGGCTTAGTGAAACTGTCTAAGCAGCAAATTGGACATCGTGTAAGAACACCTCAAGTTAGTTATAAGTAACTCCGGAATGCACCGTACACAATGTTGCTTAAAGAATATGCCTGAAATGAATATGGATAAAAAATATGCATAAAAATCTTGACAGATATGATACTTTCGTGTAATATCTAATCTTGTTGGTGTACTTATTTTGAGCCATTAGCTCAGTCGGTAGAGCACCTGACTTTTAATCAGGGTGTCCCGCGTTCGAGTCGCGGATGGCTCACCATCTTAAAACGTGTGTACTAGCTTTGTTTCAACGCTGTACAACGAACATGGCCCGTTGGTCAAGCGGCCTAAGACACCGCCCTTTCACGGCGGCTACACGGGTTCGAATCCCGTACGGGTCACCAATCTCTTGCCTCGGTAGCTCAGTCGGTAGAGCAGAGGACTGAAAATCCTCGTGTCGGCGGTTCGATTCCGTCCTGAGGCACCACATTTTTCTTAACGTGATTTCAAAATTAATAGATGTATTAAGGGTTCTGATAAATTTCCTTCGTGAATAAATCAGAGCCCTTTTTGTATAATCAAGGATTGTTCTCGATTAAGAGTTTGGTAATTTTTTTAATATTAGACCTCTCAATTTAGAATTTGAGAGGTCTCTTCTCCATCTAGATCAAATACACCAATGAATCCAATCGACAGCTTTAAACGGCATCCTGTGGCTTGTCCTGACAATAATTTCTCATTACTTGGATCCACAATAACTATTCCAGGTTCCACCATAAGGAAACCCGAAAGGATCGGAGAGTTCGACTCCCTTTGTAAAAATATAACCTCTACAAAACAGTACAAAGGGAATGCCCTGGTTATTAGCATCAATAATCGGAAATATTCGTCGCGATGTGAAATATATTTAGCAAATATAAAAGCGATTGAAGTTGACATATTAGTTATTTGCCCTTATAATTCTCTTTGTTGGGAAAAGGGAATCCAATAGTTTCGAAAGGGCAAAAATTGGTGAACCCTTGATATCTCAGGCGGACGTGGCTCAGCGGTAGAGCATTGGCTTCCCAAGCCGAGGATCGCGAGTTCGAATCTCGTCGTCCGCTCCATAAGAAATACTAGGCACTGCAAGGGATTGCGGTGCCTTTTGATTTACTGCAACGGGGAAAAATACTGCAAAATAAAAAGATCGGGTTGAACCGATCTTTTTATTTTAGCCTTATGAACATGTTACATATCAGATATGATATTTCTTTGTGCCGCTTTAAGATATTTCGTACACGTCACTACTCTAGAGGCTGTGGATTAGTTATTAACATATATGATAAATACTCTTAGAAATTTTAAGGGTTATTAACAAATATCCTCACAGATGTTAATAACCTAACATTATTGAACGGATTTCAAGAGGTTCCCTAAACGGGTCATAGCTCTGTGTTTACCAATGGACGTACTATGGCCATATATGTCCATTGTTGTACTGGTTTTAGCATGTCCGAGAATATCGCTAACATTTGAGGGGTTTTCTCCATCGTCAAGGAGCAATGTGGCCACCGTATGGCGAAGAAAATCCAAACGTTTGGATTTACTTCGACATACCTTTGCGACGAAGATCTTACGCTCTGGAGTCGACATCGTTACCGTGGCAGCCTTTTAGGTCACTCCCGAATAGATACACGGCTATCTTATACCCAACCCAGCTGGCGTGATCTTGAACGGGCAGTGGATAGATCAGGAGAGAGCGATGAGCATACTTGATGAGCGGATAGCAAATTACAAAAAATTGATAAACCAAGAGACGAATCCGGTATTTAAGAGGCTCTATGAAATGAATAGGGACTTGTTAATTAAACTCAAAAGTCAAGGCTCTTTAAGCGTGTCTGTAAGCTTAGAAGAAAGAAGGGGGTAGAATATTCGCCCCCTCTTTTTAATACAGCATTAGGTGAAGCTGCATATAACTATTTTGGACTTGAGACTACTAGTCACTCACACCACTATAGAATTCGGATTATATAAGGCCTATCGGGAAAAGCCTGGAAAAATATGGACGATATCTGTAAAATATTATGGTCCAGGCGCTGGCCAGAAATGGTGGGAGGGGTTTTTGCATTTTCAACAAATAAAACATAGTTAGGAATATTTTTTGCACAAAAACGGGAATATTTTTGGGAATAATTTCAAATAAAAATGCAAACTTTTCTCGTTCCGGCAGACGAGGATTAAATGAGACAGGTCAGAGATGGCCTGTCTTTCTATTCCCTTTATTTTGCCGCTAATTAAGGGGGAACCCGCTGCACGTACTGGGTGCAAGGGCAGAGCGCTGACGGATGGGGTTAGGCGCTCATTATTATTTTAAGGAGATGATTAATTAGGCCCACAGATTTATTTACGACCAGCTATCTCGGGAGCTATGCTGGTCTCGTGGCCGTGACGTATTTGCTTGTCCAGTTTTTTAAGGATCCGGTCAAACAGCATCTCAGTGACTGGTGGATCAGACTCTTGACCGTGGGATTTGCGCTGACAATCCTGGTATTTACGCTGTATGTGACAGGCAATTTTACAGTCGAGGCTATTGGCCTTGCGGTGCTTAATTCATTTATGGTTGCGATTACGGCAGCTGGCGCGCCGTATCATAGAAAAAGCGACATGGATAGAAGAAGAGCGATGAAGGTTCTTACTTTATTTACGGTAGGGCCTTTTTATTTTACAGGACAAGTTTCCCCTTACTTCGCAGGAAAGATATGAGATGATTAAGTTATCTTGTGCAATGATTTTAGAAATGAACTGAGGAGTGTGCTATGCTTAAAAAGTTACATTTGTATCTTCGTGCCTTACTTAGTAGGGCATCCAATATCAATAGTGCTAGTGTGTATTCCCTATTTGTGACTAGTATGGTTGCTTGTCTATTTGGTACAGCGCTTGGTCTGCTGATACTTTTTATATCCAATCTCTTTGTTAAACCTAATTCAAGAGATATCATAACAATGTTGACTATATGGATAGTTTTGTCGTTAGTCTACGCCATAATTAGGTCATTCTCGTATATACGTGTAAGTAATAGCATGGTTTACTCAAGACGTTCCCGAAGAGCCTACATGAACATTAAAGATCCTTCTAAATATCGAAGTCTGAATTATATCAAGCATAAAACTGCGGTTAGTGATCTGGTCAAAAAAGAGTTTATTGAGGGAATACAAAAAGTGGCTGCCATTTCACCGGGAAGTCCTATCTCTGCCATAACACATAAATGGGTTATAGAAAATGTGATTGATTCACCAGAGGTGCAGCAACATTACCTTCTTAATGATAATGATAAAAAAGTAATCGGAAAAAAGGTGATGGCTCAAAATGTCCTATTGCTAGTTAAATGGGACTTTATTCGTCGGAATGAAGCGTGGTTCATTCAGCATGTCTTAGATCCGATAGTCTATTTTAAAATTAAACTTACAGTGAGACATTAAGGGACTTAGTGTTTAAAGAGGAAAAGCTAGCCGGCAATTGTATGCTGATCTTCCGGTGTCAGATTGAGGTCGGCTGGGGCTGCGGTCGTTTGAAATTAAGTATGAACCTCAAAGGTAAGTGGTATCGATAGAAGATGTAGCGAAATGAGAGCAATTGAGCTCTCATCTTCTTTTTTATAGCACGGATAATTTACTAAACCTATGAATAGTGGTCATAATAAGATTACGCTTTAAGAGGGTTTAAAGGTGGTTACTTAAATTGATACTGAAGCTTATGGGTGAACTTGACTATTATACAAGAATGGCTCTATCGGGAATGATAGCTGTGGTTATTGAAACCGTTGTTGACCAGATACAATATATGGTACATTCAATAGAAAACTCAGTTATCACTTACGCCGCATCGGTATTGCTACCCGATAGTGAGCAATTGGATAAGCTTAGTGCACAAATTGTTGGGTTTATGGGACATTTAATTATGGGTGCAGGAATGGGAATGATAATTGGCATAGTTTTATTAGAAACAGGATCCAGTCAAGCGTATTTAAAAGGTATGGGCGTAGGGACTTTTTACTGGTTAATTGTTCATCGAGGCTTAACCTCAAAGTTTTGGGTAAAACCATCTGCTAATCTTTCCTCAAAGACAGCGGCCATCGAGATATTAAAACATTTACTAATAGGCTTTTTAACTGTTGCATTTAGCTATTGGCTTAGATGATCATATTAATAAGGAAATTTAGTAGGAAGATTCACCTCTTTTTTGCTCTCATCAGAAACGGTAAGAGCTATTTTTGTCGTTGACATATTAAGCCCCGACAAGTAAATTAGTTGCAACGAATAAATTGTCAGATGTGTGAGACTGGAGGAGAGACATTCATTTGATAATAATTGACAAAACCGTCTGCAGGCGAATAGTTCACTACAGGGAAAAGCGTAATTTGACCAGGGAAGAGTTGGCTGCTAACGTTGGCATCAAACTCAAGCGTCTTATCAACATAGAAACCGGATTAAGAATACCTCATATAAACGAGCTCGTACAATTGGCTGCCGGACTAAATGTCTCTATTGACAAATTAGTTAATAATGAATAGAGTCCTCTTTAGGCCTATTTTATAGTCGGAATATGGTATATTATGGTCATTGGGGATAGCGTAGCACTAGAAAGATTTTAATGAATGTAGTTTGAGGGAAATAGTCAAGAAATCTAATATAATGTATCGAAAGGGGGGGTGTAAAACACTGCTTTTTTAGTTCTCTTGAAGTGTCTCTCAATCATAGAAACATAGCTGTAAGCCCTCGGCCTTGCCGGGGGCTTATTTTTTTGGGCACACTATCCCCCAAAAAATGAACGGAGGGATAATGTGTCTGAAGTGGAAGAACTAATAAAGCGAATCGAAGAATTGCGCTTGAACATGATTAAGAAAAAAGAGGGTAGATCTTATACAGATCCGGAAGTTGTAGCTGCAAGTCGAGAGTTGGATGTTGTTTTAGATAAGTACCAAGAGATGCTAATGAAGACCAAAAAATCGGGTAAATAAAAACAAAAGGGGGCCTTGGCAATGCTGAGGCCTTTAGTTTTTAAAGATCAGGTATATATAAAACGACCACTGCGCACGATCGTGAAGCGGGATCCCGCGATCTCCCCGACAGTTGCCGGTTCATCGGTTTCTGCCAGTTCGCCTGCTGGCCATCATTAGGCGGGTTATAACTTGCCTTGCTTATGAAAATGCTCATTTAAAAGCCTAATTATTAAGGCATTCATACTTTCGCAAACCCGCTAAAAGGATATTTCCCTTGAGCGGGGGCAAAAACGTAGACACACGGCAAGTTATCCACAAGTGCCTCAAGCCCTTGCGTCACTAAGGGTTGAGGCACTTCACGTGCCTACAGACTGTCGAGTCCGAGAACATGGGTATTATTGAATTTCCCCATAAGAAAAGGGCCACAACATATGTTATTGACCCGTAGTAATTTTAATTATGTATATTCAATAATACATAACATAGGAGAACAAAAATATCTATAGGAAATATGCGGTATAAATTAATGGTACTACTATCAATCTAGGGAGGCCCTCTTTAATCTTCCTCAGCTACCTCCTCGTTTTCATCCTCATCTTCATCCTCTAATAGCTCTTCAAGTTTATCATCTACTTCGTCTATAGTATAAAAAAGTTGGGCCTGATGAAGTTCACTGGCATGTGATTTTAGCAAGTCTGTTATAATATCAACTGAATTTGGCGATAAGTCATAATCATTGAGTAAAATTAATTTCAAAGTATCTGGACTGATGTCCCTTCTTGCAACTTGAAATACTGTTTTATGCAAAAATCGAAGAACTTTTTGAGCTTCTGCTTTATTTCTGAAATTCCCAGTCGTAACAATAGTACTAAATGGGTAATGCATATATTCTCTGTAGATGAACATCTTGTTAATAATAAAATTCATTATATTTTTTAGACCATCAAGTTCTAAGGAATTTATAATTTGGCATTCTCGTAATGGGTTCAAAATTGAAGAACAATATTTAAAGAAGATATTACCAACTTCTTCTTCCATACCAGCAACAGTGAGTTTGTGGAGTATAATATCTTTTTCATGACCTTCTGAAATTAATTTAACAATCTCCTTACATAATGCCTTAAATTTATAGAAAATTTCTTTTTCTGGGAAGAATGCCATAAAACTTATATGCTTCATGAATTCATCTTTTTGTTTGTCATCTAATTTGTTAGACAATTCGATGAGTATCTGTAATTGTTCTGACATAATGACACCTCCCAATATTATTTAAAAAAACGTTCCCAACTAAAAGAAGGTTCAGATTCCGAATGTCTAGGATCGAACAGATTTGCACGTTGTTTTAATGGTAAGCCATCAATTTGCCACTCATTATTTAATTCTGGCGTGGGGACGTGTGTGTGTGCAGTTCTTTTCGACTCTTTTAGGAGTTCGTCCACTTTTTTATTCAGACGGTCGAGATTTTTTACAATGTAGCCTACGATATCGTCTTGTTTTGTCTCTGAAGGTCCATCTGATTTAATTTTATTTATAGTTTCAACTAAGGAAGAAAACTCTTTCTCGGAAAGATTCTCCTTATTTAAACTAGCCATTTTCAACATAACACTTGGATCTTTAACCAATATAAGCATGTTGTTATGGAGAGTATCTTGTAGAGCACCAAGTTCATACCGATTAATAGTCGGTTCCGCAAAGCCAAGAGCCCTGGCAAAGGCTCTTTGAGACAGGCCATACTTTTCTCTGATAGTTTTTATCTGCTCTGAGTACAACAGTCCCTTACGTTTTCTGTACTCATTTAATGCAAGGTCATGATGATACTCCTCAACATCGAGATCGGAAAGTTCACATCCACATTCTGAGCACAGGGGAACATTTACTGTAACTGTAATTTCCTCACCTTTAATTCTATGAGTTATTTCTGTAGCCTTTGGAGTCGTAACTCTCATCACATTACAATTCTCACAGTACAATTCTTTCTTAGTCATAATTTTCTCCCTTTCTTGACTTTCTTCTCCTTACCTCTAAACTCCTTTTTTACTTCTTTTTTACTTCACATCACTTAGACTAAGTTTTGAAAATTAAAGATTTTTACCAACACATGTCAAGATGAAAGCTTGTCACATAAAGGTCTTTACCTATGGGAATTTGCCTTATCTTAATTTTTATATAGATTAGATAGCCCTTGATATCCTTTTTGAAAATCCACACCACTTCGTTCGGATAATTATGATCTGTTTCTGGTCCACTATGCAGATCATTAGAGCTTAAATCTTTTATCTCTTCTAGCATTGCCCGTATATTATATTCTAATTTGTCAAGAGTCTCTATCCGTCTTCTTTTGGCATCTTCTTTTGGGTTTAAAGTAACCTTTCGTTGATCAATTAACTCACGGCATTTTTCAAGAAAGTCCTCAACATCTTGGCTCACAGAAATCTCACTTCCTCACACCCTAGTACAACTAGTATAACAGAGTGAAAGGAGGTGGGCAACATCTTTGTGATATTATATGATTACGAATATAGAAAAGTGCTATCATGTAATAACATTATTTCCGTTTGCAAATTATTTATACTAGACCTACTTTTCAGGGAAAAAGCCTGTTATGTATCGTCATAGATAGTGAAATATCATTGGAGACAACATGAAGATATATTGAAATCAACATTGGTTTTCCCTCTGCAGTAGGCATAGGCAATTGACGTACCCCAAAGTTTAGCTCAGGGGGGCTTCGATTTATAACGTGCAAATTTTAATTACCTAGTGCCTTGGAGCAATTCAACGTAAGTTTGTGGTAGCTCAATAACGTTTTTTTGTAGAGGGACTTTTGAGTTTATTGGACAAAGTCCCCCTTACTTTGCAAAAAATTTATGAGATTATTTGACAATCTATATAATTAAGCCAAGCGGTAATATGTCAAGATGGGAAAAATAAAAAATTGAAAATTTATCAAAGAGAAATGAGCAAACATGCGAAAAAAGGGTTATGCAGAGTAACGGCTACTGCCTAAATTTTTGAAAAGGCGGTAAAATCAATGGCTAAGAGCAAGATTAAGATGAACACTAAGCCGTTACCCATCGAAAGTAGCAATTATATGTCAGTGTTGGATTTCGTCAAACTACATGATTCTTTCATAAGTCAAAAACGTGTTGAAGGCTTATCTCAACCCTCACAGCTACCTAATCACAGAGGTGGATAGACACTTCCTTTGCTCCTACTGCCCCTATCAAGAATGTTGACGATTCTTGACAACAGAGTAAGGTGATGTTAAAATTTTACAACGTCACGATGAAGGAGGGTTGTAAGCATATGCTTAATCCTATCGTTTTCGTTGCATAGCAAAGGCTATTGCAATGAACAGCTACAAATATTGAAATTCAACTGTAAATTTAGCCTTTGCTATTCCTAATCGAAAAAACTTTTAGGAGAGCAAAATGAGCTATAAGAGAGCAATTTTTATACTCCCTCATGATTTGCTTGAGCAGGTACAAGAGTATGTAGATGGTGAGTATATCTATATACCTAGAAAATCAAGCAATAAAAAAGAATGGGGAACAGAAACATCCACCCGCACAGAATTACAACAGCGGGATATACAGATATATGAAGATTATTTGGCAAGGAATAGTCTACAAGAATTATCCGAAAAATATTATTTATCTTTGAAAAGTATACAAAGGATTATTCGGAAACAAAGGAATATTAATTAACCTTAAAATGAGCCAGTACAGTTTTACTACTGCATTGACTCATTTTCTTTTACTAAAAGTCTTTGAGGTTTGGTTTTAGGGGACTGGATGATACAATTTAGGCAGGCAGAATACCCGACTGGGAGGGACTATTATGAAAGAGATTGTGAGAATACACCTTTTATCTTTCCGGTATGAAATGAATATGGGGGTGGTATTGTGGATGAAAATTTGAAATATTGGTTTAAAGGATTTGAAAATGCGATAGCACGGATGGAACAACAAGAAAGAGAATCACTTTTTTATGAATGTGGCAAGAACTGTGCCGGATAAATGGGTACTAAATTTATATAAAAGTCTATTTAGTAAAGTAAATGGAGATTTGGATTTATTTTTCAAGAAATTAATAGTGCTGAAGATGTAAAGGGCGAAATTGTTGAACCAGGAAAGAAATTTTACTTATTCTTTAAAAAATATTACTGCGGCTTACATAAAGAAGGCTAAAAAGGAATGTTATTTGGTAAGTCCATAGAGAGTATAAGCAATTGCTTTAGACGACAATGAAAACAAGAATAATTTTAAAATTTAAACATTACCTAAATATTTGATAATGATTATTAATCGCCATATAATAGGAATATATATACTAATTAGTACTAGCAAGGAGAGAAAAAGAATGAGCATCTATTCTAATATGAATCCGAAAACTCTAAAGGAGCATCAAAACAAATTTAAGCGTATAGCAGAAAACATGAAAAGTGGCCTTTTTAAACATAATGATGTGAGCCAAGTGGTAGACCATTTTAACGATGATGTCAATAAAGCTGTCGATAATATCATTCAGGAACTGGAAAACGAAATATGTTCCAGAAATTATCGATGACTTTAAATACAAGTTTGACCCTTCTTACCTTATCGGGGGTCCCTAATCGACAAGAAAAACCTGCAGTGTTTAAAAATAGCATTGCAGGTTTTTTTTGAGGTGCTGCTCAGGACTGTGAAATTAGTGCATGAGGGGTGTAAACAAGAGGAAGGATATAGTACGCCTTCATAGTAACCCCCCCTCCAGTAGAAGAATAGAGCCCAGGATCTGTGTATAACAGAGTCCTTGCTGGATAAAATAAGGAGGAAAGCTGGGAACCAGAGAAAGGGCGACGATGGAAAAGATTTCAACACATCAATTTATGACATTAGGGGCTACTGTACTCATGGGTGGGACTTTCCTCCTCGTAGCATCGTTTGTTACTGGAACTGGTGGGCGCGATGGTTGGATGGCTGTCTTACCAGCATTTGCGTTGACAATTCCTTACGCCTTAATGCTTCTTTCACTATCGGCACAGTTTCCGCATGAAAATCTGTTGCAGATTTCAGAAAAATACTTTGGTAAATGGATAGGTAAAATTATAGGGCTGACATATACTATAATCTCTGGTTATTATGGCGGATTACTGTTAGCCTTTATCGGTGTAATCTATGAGCAATCGATTATACCGTTAATGCCTCGTTGGGTGTTTTATTTAGGTGCCCTTTTGGTCGTATTCTATCTAGTAAATTCTGGTATCGAGGTGTTTGCTCGTTTTTCTGAAGTTCTCTTGCCTGTGATAGTAACCGCAATAGTTCTCAATGTTGCTCTTACTATACCGCGAATTGAACAAGGGGAGCTATTGCCAATTTTAAGTGAGGGAATAAAACCTCTTTTTTGGGGGGCTCTTAATGTAATACCATTTTCGATGGTATATATCCTTTTCTTAGCAGGAATCCTTACTTTTTTACCCCATAATAGAAAAGAGCATGTCCAGTTGAAGACCGGGATTTGGCGAGCTGTTTTTTTGGTAGGAATTTTAAACACTTTGGTCGTACTAATCCAAATTCTTATCTTTGGCCCGGTAGAAACAATTCGTTTGGCCTTTGGTATACTTGAATTAGGGAAAATGGTAGAACTAAGCCGGACGTTTTCTGGAGTTGAGTCCTTATTTGTGGGGGTCTGGCTAGGGGCCCTGGTAATAAAATGTAGCGCATTTTTTTTCATGACGACTTGGGGCATAGAAACCGTATTTAAATTAAAGGGGTTAATATGGAGAATTGCCGTGAGTTCGATATTTTTGGGAATTGCATTCATGTTTATGAGAGGATCTTCTTTGAGTAATGAAATTCCATTTGTAGAAAGATACTTAATTTTTCCTTTTGCAGTTATTTGGATACCAATGCTTTGGGCAGTCTCGCGATTCAAGTAGAGAGCTGTATGCTGCTTGTTCCCGAATGTATCATGATAAGACAGAAGCATTTTTTTAAACGCATCGACTATTTGCGACATGTTTTTCTCGAGTTATATGTGATAATTAGTACATGAGAGGTATTAACTTGCTCTTTATCCTTGGTGTAAACTCAAAAAATAACATTAGAGGAGGATGCAAACATGTCTCAAATAACTGGTGTCGGATGTCCAATTTGTAGTAAAGGTGTTCTTAAAATCGATGCTCTCAATAAGTCGGGTAAATCTATCGAATCAGCTGAATTAAGTGTTAATATGTTTGGAGAGGTAGAATTCTTTGGCGCTGAAGATCTAATTGGAACGGAAAATGAGTGGGAATCCACGACGGCAGTTTGCACTAAATGCGGTGCAGATTTCGAAGTGAATGCTGATAACTCAATTATTTGGCCTATATCAGCTTCAAATACTGAAGCTAAAGAATATAGAATTGGTAAGTGGGTACCTCTTAAAAATTAAGCAACATATAAATCGAATGTTAGTAGTACTAAAAATGGCATGCTCCCATCTAAGTTTTGGTACTTTTGGAACTTAACTTGAAAATCGAACAACTGTAATTTGACTTCAAATCGTGCAAGAATTTTTATTATAACGAGGAAAACACTGTATAATAAAGGATCGGTTTAAACCGATCTTTTATTATGCTGATTTTAAAAAATCACTATAACATGGTCTCAGGGGCCCTCTTCACGAAATGATGGAGTTTACAGCAAAAAATCATGGTTGATAGAACACAATGGAAGAGTACAAACAGTGAATATTTATTCGGAAGTAGATACATATATGGTATAATTTAAAAACTAATATACGCTGAGGATTCGCAAGAGGAATTTCGCCAAGAGGTTTATAATATTGGTTTTTATTTAGGAAGAACTCAGTATTTTATATTAAGTTAGTGCTTTATAATAGATTCTCGCAGCAGTCAAGACCATGGAGATCGTGGTCTCTGGGCACTCAAAAATTAATTAATATTAGCCATAATATTAAGGCAGAAGGTAGGGATATTTATCAAACTGAATGTGGGTGTCGCCAATCAGATCGCTGACTTAATATCACAGGAAAGCGGATCTCCGGTTATTGTTTGCGATCAATCAGGAATAATTATTGCAGATTCAGCAAAAACTCGGATTGGTATGGCGCATGAAATAAGCAAAAAAGTTTTAACAACGAATCTAGACATTTTCCTAATCACCGCTGAGGATGCTTTAGCATCAAACGGTCGCCTTAAAGAGGGAACACATCTTGTCATTACGTTTGAAGGAAATAAAATAGGAAGTTTCGGAATTGCCGGATCTTTAGATGTAACGAAACCGGTGGCTTGTATTGCAGCAAGGCTTATCGTTAACATGTTACGCGATGAAGAATTAAAAGATATTATTCGCGGTCAGGTCGACAATTTAAATACCTCGATTGAATATGCAGCAAGTACTGTTCAACAATTAATGGCTTCTTCCCAGCAAGTAGCTGCAATAAGCCAAACACTGGCGGACGAAGCTCAGGAAGGTCTGCAACAAGTTAAAGTAACCACAGATGTTTTGGATTTTATTAGTCGAATAGCAAGCCAGACTAATCTGTTAGGGCTAAATGCCGCCATCGAGGCAGCACGGGCTGGGGAACATGGACGTGGTTTTTCCGTAGTAGCTGAGGAAGTGCGGAAACTTGCCGAAGATAGTAAGCGTTCTGCCAACCAGATTAAAGACATTTTAAGTAAATTTAATATAACCATAGAACAAATCACTTCAGGTGTATTTAAAAGTGGTGAGATTACTCAAGAACAAGCTAATGCAACCCAACATATTACGCAAATAGTCGAAGGGGTGCAGCGAGTAGGGCAAGAGCTGCAAAACGTCGTAGCGCGACTCTAGGGTTTTCGTCCGGAGGTTGCAGGAGGAATGGTTTTTCCGACATTCAATTAAATGACATAAAATGGAATATAAAGACTTTAGAAATGTAAAAACTGATTTATTCATCATGAAATAAATATTTTATAAAATATCTTGATTTCTTAGGTATAATATACTAAAATATCCCAAGTAGAGATGCGCTTGGAAGGTTTTCTGAAGGCTTCCAGAAATAATGTCTTATGGGAAAGAGGTGTTGAAGTGAAATTCTATATAGACTTATTAATGGCCTTGATTGAAGATGCTCGAATGAATCTAAATGATTCAGCAAATTATATGAGCCTTACCGATCCAAAGATTGTCGGTTTGAGCCAAAAATTAGATAAATTGTTGAATGAGTATTACACAATCACTCAATCATATCGTATTGCTTCATGAACAATGATATTTATGTAAGAGTATGAATGGTTACCGGCAAGCTAATAAAAAGGGAGGTGTTTCCACGGAAACACCTCCCTTTTTATTTAGTATATACCGGGCTACAGTCCTAAAAAACTAAAAATATTACTTACAAATTGAGGGAACAGGGTTGATACCAATAAAAGCAGGGTGAGAAAGATTAAGATAAAAGTGAAGGCCCAAGAGATAATATTGAAAAATTTTGTATTAACATATTCGCCCATAATGCTTTTCTTACTGGCGATCAGCACCATAAAGATGAGGATGGGGGGCAAAAGAACTCCGTTAACAACTTGGGTAGTCAACATTACGTGATATAAGGACAACTTGGGCCATAAGACGATAGCTGCACCTAAAACGATGAGGGCGGTATAAAGCCCAAAGAACACGGGTGCTTCTTTATGAGATTTACTAATCCCATGTTCAAAACCGAACGCCTCGCAGACAGCATAAGCGGTACTCAAGGGAAGTACAAACGCTGCCAACATAGATGCTCCGAGTAACCCGAAGGCAAACAAGAAGGTTGCATATTGCCCGGCTAGCGGTTTTAAAGCCAAGGCAACATCTTTTGCGGTTTCGATGGGGATTTTGTTTATAAAAAGGGTGGCTGCAGTGGCTACTATAATAAAGAAGGCTATAAATCCAGTGAAAAATGTTCCGATCAAGACATCCCAGCGAGTATAACCGTATTCTTTGGCAGTAATTCCTTTATCAACGACAGAAGATTGGACGTAGAACTGTCCCCAAGGGGTTATCGTGGTACCTATTACACCGATAGCCATTAGCAAAAAAGTTGGGGTTCCTGAGAACGTGGGTGTAACGGATGCGACAAAGACTTGAGGCCAGGGCGGATTGACCATAATTCCAGAGATAACATAACTGAAAAATGTCAGGCACAAGAATAGAAGAATCTTCTCCATTTTACCGTAATCTGTCTTAATGACGAGCCACCTGATAATAAAGGCCATGGCCGGTACGGAGAGATACTTACTCACCCCAAAAATTTCAAAGCTTGTAGCAATCCCGGAAAACTCGGAAGCAGTCGTCCCTAAATTGGCAATCAAGAGGACACTCATGGCGAAGAAGGTCCATTTCACTCCGTAATTTTCTCGAATTAAGTCAGATAGTCCTCGACCCGTTACAGCTCCGGTGCGGGCGGAGATTTCTTGAGCAATGGCTAGAAGTACAGTACTAACGAGCATGATAAAAATAAGTGAATAGCCGTATTTAGCGCCCGCCGAGGCATAAGTAGCAATTCCTCCGGCGTCATTATCGGCAAAGGCAGTGACTATTCCCGGGCCCATAGCGGTAAAAAACAAGGCAAAACGTACTTTACGGTTCATTCGCTATACCCTCCTTTTTTCTGATGACGGAGGGCGATTAAGCTAGAGAGAATTTCCTCCCGAGGGCGCTCGGGCATCAATAATTCCAAAACATCATCTACCGTAATGATTCCTAAGATTTGATTGTGATCATTGACAACAGGGGCAGCAAGTAAGCCATATTTGTGGATGATGTCAGCAACTGTTTCATGATCGTCATAGGGAGAGATTTTTACAATCTTTGTTTGCATTATATCTTTTAGTGGAGTTTCAGGAGCAGCGATGATTAACTGGCGGAGAGAAAGAACTCCTTCAAGCGTTTCTTGTTCGTCAACAACATAAAGATAATAGATGGTTTCCGCATCAGGAGCTAACCGTCTTAATTCATTAATAGCTTGTTCAGTGGTAAGCCAGAAGCGTAAGCCGATATATTCGGTGGTCATAAGCGAACCAGCAGTGTTTTCCTCATATTGCATTAGTTCGCGAACATCTTCAGCATCGTCAGATTCCATTAAGCGAAGAATTTCTTCCGATTTTTCTAAAGGTAACTCGCCAAGAATATCAGCGGCTTCGTCAGGTGGCATTTCTTCGAGGATATCAGAAGCCCGACCCTCATCCATCTGATTAATCATTTCCACTTGGGCATCCAATTCCATCTCGGTTAACGCCTCGATTGCTTGTTGAGAATCGAGGGTATCTAAGAAATTAGCTCGTTGTCGATAATCCATCGTTTCGATAATATCAGCGATATCTGCTGGATGAAGTTGGAGCAGTTGTTCTTTTTCCCTAGTGAGCTGGAGAGCTGAGGTTCTGTTTTCGAGAGGTTTAATATATTGACAGCCCACAAAGTTATTAGCGAAACCACTCAATAAAAACTCGACACCCAAGCGGCGAAATAAACCACGAACTCCAATATCCACAGCAACTAAAACAAGGTATTGATGATCCTCATGGGATACCCAGGATAAGGAGATGTCATTTACTCGTACCAGTCTTGAGCCTTCTAAGTCAATAATTTGTTTATCTAGCAGCCATTTGCCAATAAGCGTTTCATCTTCATGCATTGGACACGTTAGTAAAGGGTCGAAAGTGGTATTGAGGCGCAGCCCATCTGTATCCCAGGAACCTACCCATCCAATAGGAATTAGAGTATGCAGCCCTTTGGCATATTGAATGCCGGTAACATGGGGAGAGATACTGTCCCAACGCATGGCCATGTCGAGCAAGCGTCCAACACGGCGTCCTTTGGCATCCCAGATCCGCTTATTTGCCAACTGACTGAAATAAAATTCTCCTAATACTTTCAAATCATTCATTTACTACCCCCCTTTGAGTGATGGAGCCTGGCACCTACTGACAAAATGACTCCGTCTAATATAAGTAAAACCGTAATCGGACAAATGATATGGGCCAGAATCCATAAAACCACCTCCTTTTCAATTCTCCGGAAATAAGTGCGTAAAAGAAAAAGACCTCTATAACAAATATAGAAGATCTTTAAACACAAAGGTTTTAGACCTCCCTACTCGTTGAGCTTTAGCACTGCATAGCGTAGAGAATGCTCAGCCACCTTAAGTAAAACCTTATGCCGGTAGTACCTGTTCTACCCGTTGGCGTCTCTCGACATTTCTGGGCAGTGGCCTATGTTTATGCAGGAGCCTCACCTAACAGAGAATTTGATCCTAAGTACACTTCATTATATGCGTCGCTTGGCAAATGTGTCAAGATTTTTGCTATAAATTCAAAAATTGGTGGATTCTTTAGTGTTATATCCGTATTTCTCTTAATTTCTCGAGGTGACACAACGCTGTTCAACCGGATGTAATTAAGAAGGACTAATAGTTCCAGAAAATTGACGGATTTGGCCTTAGTTTGACTGCCTTTTTGTTTGTCTGTATGTTATAATATAGAGTAAATTAAATGATGCAAGTTTCGAGAGGAGGGTGTTTGAATGGCAAAACACATTCAGACTATTGTGAAAGCAAATCTAAGTGCTACTGTGAAAACAGGAGGTTGTGGAAAGTGCCAGACCTCTTGCCAATCTGCCTGCAAGACATCGTGCACAGTTGGCAATCAAGTTTGTGTTAAATAGACGCTTAGGCTAAATTTTAAAAGATACTTGGCTGTGTCAATCCTTCAGCCTTCGCCAGAAAGTAACTTTCCGGGAAGGTAGAACATAGGATTTCAGAACCCACCCCCATACGGGCTGGGTTCTGTTCTATTTATTTGGTTAGGTAAGAAAGTGAGGGTCTGGATTTTGAATTTATTAATTTTTGAGGGGTATCCCCTCAAGGCAAATGTTCATAGTTATCTTCAAGGAGATTTATTGATAGCGCATGATGTTAATTCTGGATCTTTACATTTATTAGATGAGAAAACATTTAATATGCTTAAGGCTATTGAGGATTTGCAGGGGGTTAAGGAAAGGATTACTACGGAGGGGATCAACCAAGTTTTGGAGAGAGCGGGAAAACCAACGCTTGGGGAAGAGGAATTTGAAGAAATCTTTGAGGAAATGGCAGAACTTCGTAAGGAAGGGACGCTTTTTTCAGAGGAGGCCAAGAAGGTAGCTCCGAACTACCCAGAAAAGCCAATCGTTAAAGCAATCTGTCTGCATGTGGCCCATGACTGCAATTTGCGTTGCAAATATTGTTTTGCTGGGACAGGGGCTTTTGGTGGCAGCAGGACCCTGATGGATTTGGAGACGGGTAAAAAAGGGATTGACTTTGTTTTAGAGTCATCCGGACATAGGAATCATTGCGAAGTTGATTTTTTTGGAGGAGAACCGTTGCTTAATTTCCAAGTGGTTAAGGATTTGGTTGAGTACGGAAAAAATGCAGGGGCGGCTCAGGGCAAAACTATTAAATTCACGCTGACTACGAATGGCGTATTACTTAATGAGGAAATTCAACGTTATCTTGAGCAAGAGGAAATTAGTGTGGTTTTGAGCCTGGATGGGCGCCCGGAAGTACATGACCGGATGCGGCCATACGCGAATGGCCGGGGAAGCTACGCCAAAGTTACCCCTCTAATCAAGCAGTTTACAACCAAACGTCCAGAAAGTTCACCTTATGCGATAGGGACTTATTATTATGTTCGGGGGACGTATACCCACTTTAACGTGGATTTTGATCGTGATGTTTTGCACATAGCAGATTTAGGAATTAAACAGATTTCTGTCGAACCGGTTGTAGCGGGTCCGGAGGATGCTTATGCCTTTCAAGAAGGGGATTTGGATAAAATAAGGGAGGCCTATGATCGCCTCGGAGAGGAGTTATTATCTCGCCGTGCGCAGGATCGGGATTTTAATTTTTTCCATTTCAATGTCGCCTTGGATCAGGGACCCTGCTTGATCAAACGGCTTTCCGGATGTGGTGCAGGTCACGAGTATGTGGCGATTTCCCCGGAAGGAGATCTTTATCCATGCCATCAGTTCGTGGGGCAGGAAGCTTACAAATTGGGCTCACTTTACGACGAGAATCCCCTTCACCTTAAGCCTGAAGTGGTTAAGGATTTTCGCTTAGCAAATGTCTATACAAAATCGACTTGTCAAGATTGTTGGGCACGCTTTTCCTGCAGTGGGGGTTGTCATGCGGCTAACGTAGCGTTTACCCAAAAACTGACTGAGGTCTATACCCTGGGGTGTGAGCTTCAAAAAAAACGCCTTGAAGTTGCGCTTTATCTAAAAATTAAAGAAAGTTTACAAGACAAAATGTGTATATCTGCTTCATCCTCTGTTCCGGAAATTCGCTGTTAGGTTATTGAGGTTGGTTGCTCAGATAAGGTATGTTACAATAGTACTTGGAATTAAATGGTCAAGG
>Ga0074193_1001923_pt1 | contig 21581 bp, 27 predicted proteins | sample EPASupsiteHSE605_FD_64523 | JGI IMG/M metagenome (GOLD analysis project Ga0074193, IMG submission 64523) | Bioremediated contaminated groundwater from EPA Superfund site, New Mexico - Sample HSE6-05 | ecosystem: Environmental > Aquatic > Deep subsurface > Groundwater > Contaminated ... | reverse complement strand
CTTGGAAATAGAAAAATGATACCCTCTATTAGAGGTCTCTGAATGTTTTGGAGTTTTGTTAGAGACACCCTTTAACAAAACTTCTTTTTTGTTTAAAACAATACGGGGTTCACCGGATGCTTACTTATAAGTAAGATCTGAATTATATGTTTGCTCTATCTTTCAACCTTTCCCTGTAAAGCCTGATATAAATTCTGGAGAATGTATATAAGAAGTCAAATTAAGACCATTAAATATAGGATTGGCTGTAGTAGATAGATTCTGATTTATTAGATCTAAGTAATTAAAGTTTGTATGTGTATGTAATTCTGTTTTATCTGCTTTATTGTCTTGCAGATATTTACCCATATTAGCAGATAAAGCATTTACTAAACTTGTTGAATCCAGACCATTATAGACCAAAACAGAAGATGCAACATTAGTATTACTATTACCAGAACTTTTAGAGCCTTCAGATAGATATTTTATATACTTACTTCTAGGAGTAGCTATGATTCTGTTTTTCTTTATTTCCATAGTTATTTAATTTCTATCATATTACACTCTATACTATTATCTTCATAATCTATACTTCCACCAGTAAAAATGAAACTTTTCCCAGATAAATAGCTATCTGTAATAATTGAATAAGGTAATACATCTGGTTTGATTATTTGTGTTAACTTAATCTTTGGCTGTGAGTATTGATTAACAACTCTATTAATAAGATATTCTTCTGGCTTATGTTGAGTTAAATCTATATTGCTTGTCAGCTTATCCAATAAATTATTAGAATAGATAACCTTACTTAAAGATAAATTACCATCATTTTTGGATGTTATTTTGAATGTAATATCATCTAAATCATTTATATAAGATTCGTTAACTATGTTTTCATATTTTGTATCTGTTTTTTCCTGATTAAGTTTATAGTTTACTCGTTGTGAATCAATAGAAATATCTTTAAAGAATATATATCTATGATTATATCTTGTATCTAAATTCACAGGAGTATAAAGAATCATTTCAAGATCACCAACAATAGCAGAATCAAAACCAATTATATGACCTTCAAGGTCGTTAACACCCAAAGTAAAGTCATTGGTATTCTTACAGTTAAACCAATCAAAAGTAAAATGTTTATTAAAATCAATGTCGGTTTGAACACGAAAAAAAGTAGGTGTTGTTTGCCAATTTGCACCATTATAATACATATTTCCAATGCGTAATTGAATAGGAATAAGAAAGTTAAGCTTTTCAATTTCGTGTTCAATAACATCATCTTTGTTTGTACTTGTATATTTAACAAATCCATCATCTTTATCAAAAAATTGAACTTTAAAATTAATAGCTAACTTAATATCTTTATCATAGATTGCAGTCACATTTTTTTCACGAACTTTAATTACTTCCAAATTTGTAAAGTCATTGTTATCTAGTAGTAAAGAAGTGTCTTCCAAATCATAAAGCTTAATTTGTATTACATCCTCATAATTCAATTTATTTGGCTTATTATTAGTTTCGTATGATGTTCTTTTAACTAATATTGCTCCAGCTCTATTATTTGCCTCTGAATCATACACAGCAGGAATAAAAGAAGTACCAGATTTTTGATATAATTTTAAATCAAATTTAGCTGAATCAAAATAATATTTAATGTAAGAGTATGTTTTATCATCTATAGTGTTTTCAAGAAGTTTAGTTGATTTTCGTTCTAAATCATCTGCATCTAATTCTGGATAAAGTACATCGTTATCTATTTCATAGTCTGAGGCTATAACTACACTTTTATTAAATCCACCTAAAATAGATAGTTTGTTTTGATTTCCTTTAGATGTTATATTCTGAATAGCTATAGAATTTGATAGGGTTACAGATGTTGCTGTAAAAGCTAAATCATATTTAGTATAAGCCGTTTTTCCAGCTTTGATATAGTCTACATCAATAAAGTAAACATTACCATTATATTCAAATACAGTCCAATTTAAGAACTTGCATACTTCTTCTAAACAGGTTTTCAAATTCTCTGCTTTACCATCTTCATCTATGAAGTTTCCACAGCTAATAGTTAAGCCAGATAAAGGTTCAGAATAAACATTAGGAATATAAATACCTGAATAACTTCCATTACTTTCAGTAATACACTTCTTAATTAAATCCAGTAAACTAATTGTTACAGCTTCACTTTTAAAGTCAATATATTCCAAAGTAGATAAAGCGGAAATACATTCTATATCCAATTCAAATAAACTATTATCATAGTCCTGTGAGTACATTTCAGGGGTTATAAAGCCAGTTCATATAATGGTTGAAGCTTTTACCAGATTTACTTTGAACTTCTGGTAATCCGTACTAAAAAGCGTTTGCAGGTAATCGCTACCAACTACTTTGAGTGTTGCACCTGAAAATCTGGTAGGAGTATATAAAAAATCTTCATCATTCACATCTACAGTAAAAGCTGGATTTCCCCCTGTAAGCTCTACAGGGGAATTAACTCCACCTTCTTCTAATATTTGTATAGTATAATTGTTTCCATCTATATCAATAAATGGAATAGTATATTTAAGGTTATACATATTATTTGTATTTGTTTGTTTTACTCATTTGATTGTTAAGAGTTCCTACTAAATCTTTACCAGATATTTTAAATTCAACAGATGCAGAAGAACCATTTGAACCACCTTTACCATCTAATAAATTAAACAGGTTTCTTTGTTGAGTTCCGTTTAAAATCATTTCGCCAGAATTTACTCTAGCTATCATATTATCGCCCACAAAAGAAGAACCGCCAATAATACCACCTGTAGCAAATTTAGGAATTGAAGCAAAAGCAGCTATAATACTACCTACAGCAGCAACCGCCATAATAGGTCCTAAGATAGGAATTGAAGCTACTGAACTAGCAGCACCAGTAGTAGCTGCATTTGCATTAGCTGTAGCTTCTGCATTTTTAGCAGTGGTTAAAGCTGCAATCATTGGTATTGCTGTAGCTATTGAAGTCATTACTGTAGAAGCTCAATTAACCCAAGCAGCAGCACCTTCACCAGTTAAATTTGAAATAGTATTTAGTTGAGTTGCAACCGTACTTAATGAATCTGCATAAGTATAATTTGATTCTATTACAGAAGAATCAACACCTTTGACTTTAATTGCTCCAGAAGCTAAATCACCTTTGATACTTTTACCAGTTGAGTTAAATCCTTTAGATTTAATTTCTTCCAAATTAGAACCATCAATTTTAATTTTCAGCTTTATTTCTTCTAATTCAATTGCTTTTCTTAATCCAGCTCTTACACCTTCATTTGTTTCATTTTCAAATTTCTTCTTTAATTCTGCTAAAGCTTTTTGATCATAAGCAATTGAACCAGATAAAGAATTAACTACAGTAGCTTTATTTGTTTTTGATCCTTTACTGGATTTTAGTAATATATCATCTGGATCACCTTTAGTAACTGTTTTCCTTATTTTATCAGCTTTTATTTGTTGTCTGTAAATTTCTTCTTCAACCTGTAATTGTTGAATTAAAGTATTAAAAGTACTTTTTCTTCCTTCATCTCCTTCTTCAGCTAACCATCCTTGTTTAATAAGAAAATCGTTTTCTTGTTTATATATTCCCAGAACCTTTAATTTATCAGCGTATTCCTTTTGAGCACCTTTTGACGGATTATAACCGTTTTGTTTAGCATCATATACAGCAGCTTTTTCTAGAGAAGCAGCTTCATTCTGTAACTTAATATATTCTTTATATTTTGCTGAAGATTGTGAAGTAAGTTCTCCAGAAAAGTTTGTGTTTTTTACAAAGTACTTTAAATCTGAATCTCCAATCTTTAACCCTGATTTTGCAGCATAATGGGTATTTAATGCTTTCATCTCTAGGTTAATTGTTTCCTGTGTTCTTTTGTTTAGATGGTTAACAACTCCTTCATAGTTCTGAACTGCATTAATTCTATCTTCATAACTTCTAGTTGAATCTTTTGCTATTTCTTCAAATCTGGCTAAATCACGTGTATCTTCAGCCTTTATATATCCTAATGATAGTTTCTTATCATCCAGCTCATCTAATAGCATTTGAAACTCTTTTAAGTTTGCATAAGTAGCAGCTATTCCATTTTGAAAGGGAGTTCAATCACCAGAAACTAGTGATCTAAAAAATACATCTATAGAATCTTTAGCAGTCCCAACAGTAATAGCAAAAGCATCTCCAGTAGTTTGAGTACTTCCAATAGCCATATTAAAAGCTTCCATACTCCCAATAGCTAACCCAACACCACCAGCCAGTTTAGAAAAAGCTCCTATAGCTCCAGAAGAAAAAGTATTTATCTTTTGTTGGAATCCCTGTATCTGTTTACTGGAAGTTCCCAGATTCTGATCAAATTGCTGTGTATTTAACAGCAATCTCGTAAGTAAATCAGCCATATTATAATTTATTTAAGGTTTGTATTGCTTTCTCTTTTAATCTCTCTCTATCTTCATTTGTAACAGTGGTTTCTTTACTAACATTATCCCAATCAAATGAAAGAATATCTGTAGGTTTTAGTTGTTTTGTAGATTGAGTTTGTGCTGTTATAAATCCCAGGAATCGAGTTTGTTCCCAGCCAGTTTTTTCTTTATTCCTTAAGCCTTCTAAACAGCTATCAACTTCATATCATTGCATTCTATCTAAAAAGTAATCTGGATTAATACCACATTCCACTACTATAACGCTATAGAGTTCAGATATAGCTATTACTTTTTTTTTGAATCTCCTTCACTGGTTTTATTTAGTTGTGCCTGTTGAGTAAACACTTCATTTATATACTTTTGAAAGTCTATTACTAGAGTGGGATCTTCATCACATTCATCAATAAACTGATCAAAGGTTAATGTAGTTTCTGAATTATTTGCCAGTATCATAGAATAGAAAAAGATATACTGATCAATAAGAGTTTCTAAAGTAAAGGTTTTGCCTGTAAGCTTCTCAAAAATGAATAATGATCTGATACTGTATTTTACTTTATAAGTTTGTTCTTTGATTGTTATTTCCATAGTTTTAAAATTGAAAAGCCTCTACACCTCTATAGCTAAAGGTATAAAGGCTTTTGATTTGATATTATACTGTTTTGGTTAAAGCTCCAGTACCTTCAAAAGAGGCTGTAAAGGTTGCATTATCTCCATTAGGTGCATTAACTTCTAAAGAAGTAATAATTACTTTTCCTTTATATTGTCCTGAAGTTAAAGGAGTCCATCCACCAGTAGGAACTATATCTGCTTTAGCAGCATATCCAGTTTCTAAGTTAAATACTACTTCAATTTCTGTTCTACCTGTTCAAAGAGCAAATAGATCATCAAAATTTTGTCCTTCTCCATCTAATGAGAATAGATTATCTGTGCTCATATTCCAGCTCAATTTCCTAGCTGCCTTATTTACTCATTTACCACCAGAATCTTTAGAAGATGTTTCTACTGTTTCTGTGCTCATAGATAGTTTTGTTGAAGTTGCGAATGCTATAGATTGATATAATTCTCCAACCTTCATAAATAGCATTAAATCACTACCGTTTATTACGTTTGCCATAGTTGTTATTTGGTTATTTTAATTGTAAAACTTAATGTTTGGATATAAGCATCATCTATTCAATCTTCATCAGCAGATTCTAAATTAATGCTTTGTATTCCTTTATCTGTAAATCTCTTATCTTCTAATATATCTCTTACTATTCCAGCTATTTTTAATCCTTCTTCATAAGTTTGTGAAACACTATTTATGTCTAATGATACTTCATCACTTAAATGAAAGTCTTTAGTATAGCTTGCTGTTACATTACTTCTTCTATACACAATAAAAGGGTAAGTAGTACCATTATCCACTATTACAGGGAATATCTTATTTCCTACTAAAGTTGTTAATCTGGAATCAGTACTTAATACAGCATAAATTACTTTACCTATTTCTAAACTTTGCATTTACTCTAAGTATTGATTGGGTTATAATATTGTTTAATTCTTCTGATATAGTGTTTTCTTTAGCTTCTCTGGCTCTTTTGAAGAAGTAATGAGCATTAATATTACCAGTACTGGATTTCTGTTTATTCTTCTTAAATCGCTTATTAGTTCCCATCTCAAAAAACTTCAACCTAAAATCCCCCATAATATGAACTTTACCTTCTGTAACTTCTTTATTGATTGAAGATTTAATACCAGATATAAAAGATCTTCCATTTCATCTATTTCTAGAATTAGGCTTCTTAACAACTGATCTAAAATTTCTTTTAGCTTCATTTACCAATATACCAGTAGCTTTTCTTAATGCCATTTTATGAGCTTTCTTCTGCTGTCTGGAATCTAATTCTGCAAACATTAAAAGCACCTGTTTAGCATCTACTGTAGTGCCGTTATTCATTTATCAGTTCTCCTATAATATCAGTTGATTGTTTATATTTATCTGGAAGAATTGATAGTATTCTGTAGGGTTTGCCTTTCCAGATAATTCTCATTGATTCGTCTATGCTATGATAATTTCTAACTGTAAAAGTGATATTGTAAGTATTTACAATTTCCATATTTTCAGTTTGTCTATTACCTGAATGAGATTTTACTTCACACCTAGTAGATATATAATTAGTCCAGCTTTTTAATTCATCTCCAAATTCACCTTTAATAGTGGTTTGTTGCTGAATTATAATAGGTTCTGTTAATGTTCCTGCTCTTAATCCCATATAATTAGAATATTGAATAGTTTTTATATAGAGATATTAGGTAGTCAAAAGTATAAGGAACTTTATTTACAGAAGCATAAGAAACGGGTTCTCTATTTGCATATAAGTTACCAACTAATAATAATATAGCAGCTTTAACAGCAGGTGGAATTTCACCACCTACTGATAAGTTTTCTAATGCAATATTTATATTTTTACTTACTGCATCTTCTGCTACATCAATTAAAGCCAGTATATACTCATCATCAGCAGTAAAAGAACTATCTATAATTAAATGTTGCTTTGCTTCACTTAGTGTTATATACATAGCTTATTATTTTAGTTAAGGTTAATACTATTTTACAGAAGCAGTAACAAAAGAAGCTGCACGTCTAGGTTTAGCATCAAAATAAGCATTGATAACCAATCTTACTTTACCATTTGCTGCCTGTGTATATGGATCTACTGTAAGGTCTATACCACCTCATTGACCGATTACATAGTCATTAAAGCTACCAAATACTACACCAGCTTCATCAGCTCCAACCTGTAAAGTTTTAGCAACAGATGCAGAAGTTAATACTTTATAACCATCCATTTCATTACCTTCCATCAAATATTTAGCAGTTCCTGCAGATTTTTCAGTTGTTTTAAAAACTCCTTTAGCAGATGGGTTTACAATAAATACTTTATCCCCAGTTATGTTAGCATTTTCTAAAGCTGTTTCCATATCTACAATATCTTTGTAAGTTGGTACACCATTAATAGCAGGAGCAGTAGCAAATATTCCAGCAGGTTGAGTAGTTGATCCTGCTTCTTTACCTAGAATAGTTTTTTCTAGTTTTTCAGCTAAAGCATTTACAATATCTCTTTTCAACATTTCTTCAGCAGAATTAGAATCCTGAATTAAGAACTGTTTAGATACATCTATAAAAGCAGTAATTCTTTTAGGTTCTAGGGTTACTTCTGTGAATGTACCAGCTCCATCTGTAGCACCAGCTACTTCACCAGCCCAAGTAACATTAGATCCACTATATACAGGAATAGAAAGATTTCCAACTAATCCAGTCATATAATTAGCTCCAGCCTGAACTAAAACTAAACTATTACGCAAAGGTTCTAAAATACCTAATTTATCTTCTGCAACATTTTCCTGTCCAGCTGTTGCAACTGTAGCCTGAACAGTAGCTCTTTCTTCAATTGGCAATACAATTTGACCGCTATAGTTTTGACCTGCTTTTCTAAATTCAGAAACACCAGCGTTAATAACTTCCTGTGCTCTTTCGTCTAATTGTCTGTTGTTAGCTACATCATTAATAGCCTTTAGTAATGAAAATTTTTCCATAGTTTTAGTTTTTGTTTGTGGTTTGAAATTTCTTTTGTTTTCTTCTTCTATCTGTTTGATCTGTAATTCTATATCTGCAATCTCTTTCTTTAATGAAGTAAGTTCTGATTCTTCACCAGTATTTAACTTTCTTACTTCCTTTTCAGCAGTGTTAATTAATTCTTCTGCTTGCTTTCTTAGTTGTTCCTTTTTATCCAAAAGTTCTACTGTATTCATTATTTTAATCCTTCTCTAAGATTTTGGTAATACTCTATTAATTCTTCATCTTCTAACTTTAGAATAGCTTCTAAACCTCTTTTATCTACTGTAGTGCCTTCATAAGCTGGTTGATAAACTGGAGAAACATCAAATAATTGATCAAAAGCAGTAATAGTTCTAAGATACTTACCACCGCTTCTTTTTTCCCATTTATCATTCTTAATTTGAAAAGCAAAAGAAGAACTGGTAATATCCCGTCTTTCCAATGCTTCCAGTAATTCATCCCCTAAAGCTGTTTTAGGTGCATCAAATCTATATTTTAAACCTACATTATCAACTTCTAAAGTAAGTGATCCAGAACCGTTTTTTGATCTGGCTAATACACCTCTATCTTTACTGTGATTCAATAGGCAAAAAATATCTGATCTTTCTAATACACCATCTAAAGCAATGGGATCAATTACCTCTGTAAATCCACCTAAATCATTAGATTCAGAATTGAATACTAAAGCGTATCCTTCAACTCATCTTTCAGATGTAGGTTTAATTTCTCCGTAATTTCTAATTTCTTTCATTTTTAACTTACTGTTAATATTTTAATTCCACTCATCTTTTCATCTACAACTTTATTAATATAGCCTGCCAGATCTGGCTGTTCATTAATATCACCACTAATATTTCCTCATTCTCCCTTTTGAATAACATCAGCAGGTATAGTATTTAATTCTGTTGTGTTATTAGCGGCAATAAGATCTAATTCAATTGGATTAACATTAGTAGTTGCATTAATTAAATTAGTTTCTAAAGATTGATTATTGGTTGTAATATCTAAACTTGTATAGCTCATTGTTATATTTGATTGTTTTTTAAATAAAACTTAGTTTCACCTTCTACTACTTCATCAAAATATCCATCTTCATAATTACTGTTAATTGATTTAATATGATATTGATAGTAAATTAATCCTTCTTCTAAAGTTGCTAAATCTGTTGCACCTATAAATAAAATATCTGCTGTATCTGTTACACTTATATTAGTTAATATCCCTGTTGATTTTATCCAACTTCCAGAACAAAAAGTATTACCTGATTTAGTAAATAGTTTAATTGTGTATTCATCTAAATCTGATACTCTTAATACAGCATTTGTCTTATCTTTTATGTTGAGATTTAACTGAATATCAGAACCTTTAAATATTTTCTGTATTGCCATTTTGAGCTTCATTTAAAGGGTTACTAACTATCTTATCTAGTGTACTCATATTAACCTGAATAAAAGCATTGTCCCCGTTATTAATAGGTTCTAAATCCAAAGCTTTTCTAATCTCATTTGGGGTAATACTACCAATCTGGAATAGCTTATTATAATACTCTGCTAAACTGGCTTTATCTGCTCTAAGTAAAACAGATGTATCAAAACGAACATCAATACTTTTCTTTTCAGAAGGTTTGTATAATTTACGCTGAAACTCCAGTTCTATCTTTTCCAATAAAGGAGAAAGGGTATCTGTTAAGAAGGCTAATTGAGTTGCTTCTACTGTGCTGTAACTGGATTTTGATAAGTCAAATGCTTTAACTGGAGAAACTCCAAAGAAACGGCAAATATCAATAACATTAAATTCTCTGGTTTCTAATAGTTGTGCATCACTAGGATTAACAGTAATAGGTTGAAATTCCATATTTCCTTCTAAAACTGCAACACCGTTAGGAGTACCAGTAACAGGTGAAAAAGTAGTTTGTCAACTCTCTTTAATATCCAGTTTTTGTTTTGGAGTTAATGAGCCATCAACTTTAATAATACCTGCTAAATTTGCACCACCTCTAAAAAATCCAGCAGCGTGAGCTTCTGAATCTGTAGCCAGTCCTAAAGTAGTTTTAGCGTGAGTAAGAGTAGATATTCCAGTAATACCGTCATAACTAAAGTTTAAAATGTGAATCATATTCACAGCTTCAATCAGTTGTTTATAACCTACAACATTATACATAATCTTACCACTTAATTCGGTTATTGTAACTAAATCACTAGGTATAAGTTTTAAAGCTATTGCATCTCCTTTTCCATCTCTTTCAATTAGAGCATAACCATTACCATTTAAAAGCACACTAGTAATCAGTGTTTTCATAAAGGTAAATCTGCTCATTCTTTCATTAGGTTCTCTATTTAGTAAATAGTAAGTAGGGTGTTCTGTATATTTCTTTTTATATCCTTCAGAATCTATTTTAAAAGGTTCTAAAGGTAATTGAGCAACAGAATCACTAATAACATCAACACATCTATAAACAGCACTTAAAAGCATTGCTTTGTTATTGCTATATCCTGAAGTTGAATTATATATCAAAGAATTTAATCCAAAAGGAGTATAAGCTCTTTCTTCAGGTTCTGGTTGTGTTTTTGGTTTTGATTTAAAAAATCTGTCTAAAATTCCCATAGTTAAGGTTTATATTGTAAATATTTCGTTTGAATAATGTGGTTTGGTAAGATATATACCTAAAGCCTGTATCATAGCTATTACTCCATCAATTTTCTTTTTGTCCATCTGTTTTACTGGTTTTACATTCCCACAATAATCAGATTTAAGAACTATATTCCTAAAGCAGTTTCTGGTAATATCACTATTATCAATTACAGCTTTTTCAGATAGAATAATTCTTTCCAGCTCTTTAGTTGGTCTGTTGAAGTTCCCTAGAGATTGTGAGTATTCTTCTAATGGTAAGCCTTCTTCAGTACATTTAATAGCTCATTGAGTAGCATTAAATTTATCATAACCAATAGTCATAATATTTACTATCTCTCTGTTTTTTAGTATATCAGCAGTTATATAGTCATAATCAGTAACATTACCAGATGTAACTGTAAGTAATCCTAATCTATTCCAAAGTTTATAGGTTTCTTTATCCTGTTTTTCTTCTAAAGCGGATTCAGGTAAATAGTATTGTGTTTTAAAATAGTACTTATCATCTTTCACTATCATATAAGAAACAGCAGTTAAATCACTGGTAGCACCTAAATCTACACCTATATAGCAGTTTTCACCTTTAAAATCAGATAAATCAACTTCATTACTACACTTTACTATATATTCTTCTGGAATCCAAACAGTAGCAGAATCACACCACTGGTTTAAAGTTTTGGTTCTTACTCCAACTTCTTCAGATGGATTATTTTTTGCTTGTTGAACCTGTTCCCTGATATACTTTTTAGTAACTGTTACTCCCAGATTTGGAGCACATTTACCCCAGTTCTTTTCATCTTGTCAATCATCATCTTCATCTAAGGAATATATAGCTATAAACATAGAATCATCTTCTTTTAGGTTATTTAAAACCTCTATAGCAACTGTTCTAAGTTCATAGCAGGGTTTACTCTTATCAAATCCAGCAGTAGTAATAGTACAAAGGTGGGGGTTCTCTCTCATTCCCTGTGAAGATTTAATTACATCCCTTACTTTACTGTTGCTTGCAGCGTGATATTCATCTAACAAGCCAAAGGAAGCATTAAAACCATCTAGTTTTGAATCATCAGCAGCTAATACTTTTAGTTTAGAATGTGTGAGATTGAATGTTATATCTGCTCTGTAAGCAGTTAAGTATTTATTATCTGGATCTAAACCTTTGGAGAATTTACTACACATATCAAAGGCAATTTTTGCCTGTTCTTTACTGTTTGCTGCTAAAAGAACTTCAGCTCCATCTTCTCCATCTGCAATAAGATAGTATAAACATAAAGCAGCAGCTAAAGCCGTTTTTCCTTGCTTTCTGCTTACTTCAATGTAAGAGCTAGTAAATCTTCTGGTTCTGGTTTCTTTTCAATAAAAGCCTACAATATTAGCAATAATAAAAGCCTGTCATTCTTCTAGTATAAATGGTTTGCCAGAATGTTTACCTGTAAAGTGTTTTAAGCTCCCTATAAAGGCTATTGCTCTATCTACTATATCTTCTCTAAAGATTAAATCTTCTCTTAGTAGATCAGCTTTAAACCGTTCACAGGCTAATTTTATGGAAGTCCCTGTTATTATTTTATCATTTAAAACCTTATCTACATAAGAATAATAAGGTTTATTACTCATTATCTTATTTCTTTAGCTTGTTTTACAAATGCTTCTAAAGGACTGGCTTCAGTTTCTAGTTTATCCATCTTTGGGAGCTTTGTCCTGGCTTTTGCTGTTAGTCCAAATTCAGCCATTACTTTCATAGCCATAGTTTGAGAATCCTTTGCAACTTTAATCATAGGGTGAGCAACTAAGTTACCTTTGTTGTTCTCAATCATCATTCCATCTTTTTCTACTTGCTTAGAAGCATTAATAAACATTGAATAATTTCTAGCTAGCATATCTAATGCAGCATTATCCACGTTTTCTAATACTCCAGAATCTTCTAGTTTGCTTAGAACATCATTTATATATGTTTTAGCTTCTTTATTAATGTCTGTGGGTACTTTGTAATTTATCATATAGTTTGTATTTTTAATATTCATCCCTCTATAATTAGATGCCTGAATTTGGCAGCCAAATTTAAAAACTAATTAACTTATGAATTTTATGTAAAAAAATATCATTAACTTTATAGTTGATAAAACTAAACCACAGTAATATGAAAAGTACAACTAAAGACCAAAGAATTACAGTTAGATTAACCCCTAATCAGGCTTTTATAATTGATGAACTATCAATATCACAAAAAATAGATAAAGCTAAAATTGTTAGATATATGTTAGATTACTGTATTAACAATTTAGAAATTAATGACTTAAATAATAATTATGAAGAATAAACCAACTTACAAAGAATTACTAAACTATATTTATGAATATGGTGAAGATCAAACAAAAATGATATGACAATTAAATGATAATGAATACATTTCTATATTAAATGGAAGTTGTTCTGATTATCGGGAGAATAGAACAAATAAAACAGCTATTAATATTTCAGTTAAATCTGAAGAAGTAATGAATTTAGTAAATAAACATTATAAGGAGCTTTGAGAATCCTTAGTTTATAATGATGAAACGGCTGAAATATTTAATGATACTGTATTAACTATTTCCTATAAGTATAAAGCAGGTGTTGATTTTATAGAACAGTTTACCAATTGTTTTAATAGTAATATGTTTGGATATGTAACTGAAAAAAAATACAAATCTTATTTGTTTGATTCTTTAGATAATAATCCTGTTGATTTAATTGAAGAAGAAGTATTTGAATTAGATAAGAAATATAAACTAACCGTAAATAATTTAATAAATGCCATTCCTGAAAAAGCCAGAGAAACAGAAGAATAGGTCTATAAATGATGAAGAAAGAAAAAAGATATATGCTACCTCCAGATGAAGGAAACTTAGATTAGCACACCTAATGAAGCATCCTTTATGTGAAAGATGTGAGAAAGCAGGAAAAGTAGTACCAGCCGAAGATTGTCATCATATAATTTCATTTATGACTGGTAAAACTCTCTTAGATAAAAAAGCTCTAGCATTTGATCCAGATAATCTAGAATCTTTGTGTAAAGAATGTCACCAGAAGGAGCATAGCCAGAATTACAGAGCCTAGAGCCTTCTCATTCTCCTAATCTCAAATGAAGCCATCTGTAAGGTCAAATTATCAGCCTTAAACACCCCTGTATATTGAATAGTTAGATTTATCGAAATTTACTAATTTTTCATATAATTATGTTGTATCTTTGTAATACTAAAGTAAATGATTATCAACCTGTTGTCGGAGCTGCTACTACCTAAAACAAAGTTGTAAATTATACATTTTTTATCTGTGTTAGTGCCGAAATAGAGCCAGAGATTACTCTGGTTCTATTTTTATACTTACCAAAATATTTCCTGTTTCCAAAGTAAGAATATTTCCTAGTACTCTACATTCCATACTACATTCCATTTAGTATCTCCAAAACCCTAAAGGGTTTTTTCGATAGATCATACAGTTATTAATTCAATTTTATCAATTATGTGAATTTACGCAAATCAAATTTATGACAAATTAAGTACCATTAGAAAGGTAAACCGCCTAAGTACAACTAATATCAAATGGTTGAGAAAAAACAACTACATTAAAGAGATTACAGAAGATCAAATTACACCAGATTCAAAAATAATAACAATAAAAGAGCGTGAGCCATACCATTATGAACCAGAAGAAAGTTCCTTTTAAAAGCTATACCATTATGAACAATTCTTTAATTAATCATTTTAATTGTTCAGACGTTTACAGATTGTTTGTATTATCTCTTACTACAGATAGAGAATTAAAAACAGATACTACTTTAGATCAGCTAGCTGATTTTGTTGGTGAAAAAGCAACAGCTTACAAAGGAAATAACAAAAGCAAATCCTTCACAGATAAGCTTAGAGATTGTTCTGAAATAGATGTAAAAACAGAAGATGGTATATCCTTCAAAAATGGTAATAGAGTAACCAGAAATATCTATACTTTTAAGGAACCAGTTCCAACTATGTATAGAAGAATAAGTAAAACGTTGATAGATTTAGAAATATCAATCAAATTAAAAGGCTATATTATTAAGTTGTTCAGTGTTGCAGAACCTCATTCATATACAATATCAAAGTCAATAAATGAACTGGAAAAGCTACTTAAAATGGGTAAAACAACTATTAAAAAGTACAATGAAGAACTTATTCTTTTAGGATTATTACAAACTACAGATAATGGTTGATTATTAAATGTTGAAGCACTGATTGTAGATGAACCTAAGAAGATACCAACAGAAGTACAAAAGATATTTGATTCTATAGAGTTGCAGATAGAAAGCTTCAGATCTTTAGGTTTAAGTTTAACTAAGGAGCAGGTAATATATTTAAATGCAAAAAAGACTGGATTTAAGAGTATAACAGATTTACAAAGTTGGTCATACTGGTTACTAACAGGAACACCCTTTAAAAGCAAAAATAATAACACATTTGAAATAACAATTTAAACAACAATGAACACAGTAGGAGAAATTTTAGTAGCATTAGCTATAGTGGCAATACTAAATTGAATAGTATATTCTTTGGTATTAATAATAGTAAGAAAAGCAGTAGATATAGCAGTAGATAAAACAACCCAGTATTATAGAGATCAGATAAATGTACTTATTGGGAGATTAGAAGAAAAGAATAAAGAGTAATAACATTTCTAGCCTATAATATATGGCAATGGTAATGTAAATGATAATGTAAAGGTATAATGATACTTATAGGCTGGAGCAATTCAGCTAAAAATGGATCAATTTCAAGAATTAGAAAATAAAGGAAGAACATTAATAGAATCCTTTTTAAAACAAGCAAATATAACAGATTGACAACCTACAGAAGATAAATATGATTGAGTAGATGGATATTTTACTCATAAAGGAAATAAGGTTGTTGCAGAGATTAAAGTAAGAGATATTAAGTACAAAGATTATTCTACTCATTTAATGGAACTAGATAAGTTTATGAATATGACTAAAGCCAAAATAGATAATAATTGTGCTTTGGGATTGTACTTTAATTTCTTTGGAGATGATGATTTATATATCTATAATATCAGTGATATTAATACTATTGAATGTGAAGTAACATCTTTATGATGTGCTAAAACAACAGCAGCAGATAACGGTAATACCTATAAGCAGATGATAAATATACCAACTACTAAAGCACAAGTATATAAGAGAAAAGATGGAATTTGATATAAAGTTTAGAATTAATATGTTAAATGCAAAGGTTCAGTAGGTTATCTGATGAACATTTTTTATGTTTGAAGCATTATTTATCAAGAGTCACAATTTATGAAATCTACAAAACACTTTTTGTTATTTATTATTGCATTAATATCAATCAATGTCAATGCACAAGAAGCTCCACCAGTAAGAATTAATGTTGCTACAGCAGGAACTCTACCACAATTGATAGCTTCTTCAAGAAAGTATCAAATTACAAATCTAACTTTGACTGGCTATTTAAATGGAACAGATATTCTCTATATTCGTGAAATGGCTGGTAAAGATGATAAAGGTAACTCCACAATTGGAAAACTATCTGTATTAGACCTTTCCAATGCTCAAATATTACCTGGTGGAAAGCCATACTTAACTAAAAACGTATTTCTTTATTCTTCTTTCAATACCATTGGCAATTACGCTTTTTCTGATTGCAATTTAACTTCTGTAATAATTCCTAATAGTGTTACAACAATTGGGAGTAGTGCTTTTTTTAATTGCAGTGGATTAACGTCAATAACTATTCCAAATAGTGTAAAATCTATTGGCGATAGTGCATTTAGTGGTTGCAGTGGATTAACTTCTATGACTATTCCTAATAGTGTAACTACAATTGGACAGGGTGTATTTTATGATTGCACAGGCTTAACTTCTATAACCATTCCAAATAGTGTTACATCAATTGGTGATTACACTTTTTATGGTTGGACAGGCTTAACTTCTATAACCATTCCAAATACTGTGAGATCTATTGGGGAGTTTGCTTTTAGTTTTTGTTCAAGGTTAGAATCTATTACAATTCCTGAAAGTGTAACAACAATTGGGGATATAGCTTTTTATGGTTGCGCAAGATTAACTTCTGTAACTATTCCTAATAGTGTAACTACAATTGGAAAGAGTGTATTTTCTGAATGCACAGGCTTAACTTCTATAACCATTCCAAATACTGTGAGATCTATTGGTGATTACACTTTTAATAATTGCACAGGCTTAACTTCTATAACCATTCCAAATAGTGTTACATCAATTGGGATTAATGCTTTTATGAATTGTTCTCAAATTAAACAGATTTATTGTGAAGGGACGACTCCACCAGAAATTGATGGTTCTACATTCTTTAATCTCTATAAGACCTGTAAATTATATGTACCTAAAGGGTCTTATTCTGCTTATCGGAAAGCTCCTTATTGGAGTTATTTTACATATATAACAGAACAAGTTACAACCTCGATATCTGATATAGAACCAAATAAAACTAATGTGTACACAGAAAATGGTTATATTGTCGTTAAAGGTGGAAAATTGGGCGATACAGTTGATATTTATAGTGTTTCAGGATCGTTATTGCATAAAATCAAAATTACAGATGACATTGTTAGAATTAGTGTTGCTCCTCAGAGTATATATATAGTTAAAGCAGGAGATAAATCTTTTAAAATTGCATTGTAATAAAATAAGCACTAAGATTTAGTAGGTTATCTGCTGAACCTTTTATATATTTGGTGTATTGTTAATTAAATATTACTATTATGAAAACAACAGTCAAATTAATCTTATTTTTAGCTTTAATAAGCTCATTCAGTTGTTCAGATACTAATTCAAAATTAGAAAACGAACTTACTAAAGAAATAGGAGTTAAACCAACTATATTAGATGGAACACAAAATATAAAATACGTCTGGCAATATATTAGTATAGAGAATTCTAAATCGATCAAAAACACTATTGATAGAGTATTAAATGTTTTACCAACTGTAGATTCAGGACTTTCAAGTTATCAGAAAGGAGGAAAACCTACTATATTTCAATATATAGAATGGGAAACTCCTAATATAAAAGTTGTATTAAGTTATGATTATAAAAATGATAATGAAATGAATGTAGCGGTAGTGGTTACAAATAAATAATTATATTATAACTTTAAACAATAAAGCCAGTTAGTTGATTCTAGCTGGCTTTATTGTCTTTACTATTAAGGTAAATATTCTCTTTTATCTATACTATTAATATATTCAATAAACTGATCTAAATTCAATTTTGTTTGTGCTGGTTCATAATAATAACCCTTATTAAGGGTAGGAGTATTATCCATAGCTTTTACTGTTCCTTCTTTAGTATATTCATCAAAATATATATTATCTGTAGAATAAACTTCACAATAATACTTCTTTAAAGGATAATAAGCCACATAAACATCTATACCTGTAGTTAGATGGATCACAATTAAAGGATTAGTACCTGTTCCATAAATTATAATTGATTCAACTACTTTGTGAAGAAGATCATATTTTTCAGTATCATCTGTGATACTATTAACTACTACATTTGTATCAGTTATTGATTGTATAGCTTTTATCTGGTTCTTCTTTGATTCAATCTGTTTAAGTATTAAATCCTGTTCCTGTAAATATTTACCTGCTTCCTTGTTAATTGATTCAACTTCTTTCAGCTTATTATTATAGAGATCAACCATATTAGGAAATTGAATTTTTATTTCAATGGCTGCATTTACAATAGTATTAGCTTTTGCTGTTAATTCTTGCTGCACCTTTTTAAGTCCATTTATTTGCTGTTTTAAGGCTTCTATTTCATTCTTTAAAGGTTCAACCTGTAATTCTGTCTTATTTGCTGCAAGCTCCTTAGCAAATAGTCTTTTCACTATTTCCCATACTATATACTCTATATTCTTTCCCCTAATAGATTTACTTAAACAAACTTCTGTTCTGTTGGTTGCTTTTGAATATCTTTCGTGACAACAATAAGAATCTTTAATACTACTATAGGTATAAGATACCTTACAATATTGGCACTTAATAAGTCCCCTTAAAAGTTGGAAATGTTTAACTCCAGTACTATTACTTCTGTTGGTTCTATCCTTCATTCCTTTTATGGATAAATCAAACAGTTCAGCAGATACAATAGCAGGAGTTTCAACTGTTGCAGATTCTAAAATCTTTTTATATTTCTTATCTTTTTTAGGTTGTTCACTTTTTAATCTGTATTTGGCTTCTCCTTTATATACAGAATTTGTTAACATATCACTTATAGTAGCATAAGTCCAATTTTTACCAGTTCTGGTTTTTAAACCATCAGCATTTAAAACTACAGGGATTCTATAAGCAGAATAACCCTCTGCTGAAAGCTGGAATATTCTTCTTACTACATTAGCTTCTTCTTCATTAATAGAAAGAGATTTTGTTTCAGTATCATAATTATAACCGTATGCTGGTTTATATGTATAGCTGTTACCTTGCTTCAGAATCTTATTTCTTTTAGATGATATTACCCGTTCTTTAAATGTGGCTACTTCCTGTTCAGCCATCATTGAAATAACCCCAATAGTAAACATTGCATTCCTATTTTTTGAGCCATCTTCATTTAAAGTCTGTAATCCTTCCTTCTTAGAAAAGATAGATATTCCTTTTTCAGCAAATTCTTCTACTTGTGTTTGTATATAGATAGACCTTCTGCTTAATCTGGATAATTCCCAGACTAGGATAATATCTACATCATCTTTTGTAAGTTGTCTTACTTTTTCAAATTCTGGTCTGTCATTATTAAAACCGCTTTCTTTTTCTTCAAAGATGTAAGCTATCTCAATATTTTCTTTCTTTGCATAGTCCTTTAGTTCGTTAGTTTGCTTGCTAAAGTCCTGATCTTCAGTGGAAACTCTGGAATAAATAGCTGCTTTCATAATCTCTGTATTTTTATTTGATGCAAAGATACAAATAAAGGGTATACCTGCAAATGTTTAACTATGGTCCCTCAGCTGAGAGACGAAGAATATATCTTTGGTTAACAACTAATCATGCCGATGAAACGTAAGCGTCTCCACGATACCGTCTTGACAGCATAAATGCATAATCTTACTTTTGTTTCCTAAAAAAGGAACAAATGACAGCATCAGAACTTTACACCTTGGCAATTGAGGAGTACAAACAGATCAGTATTTCATGCACTATGACATTACGCGATTATTGCAAAGAGCGCCATATCTGTTATAACGGCATTCAATGTTGGATGAGCAGGCATTCCATAAAAGTAGTAGATCTCAAACCACGTCCTGTATTACCTGAGGTTTCTGCTTCCGCTCATGAGCAAGCTTCTTGTGAAGGACAGCAGATTTATCCGCTCTCCTTTACAAAGGAGGCATCGGAGAAACCGGTTTTCGCAGGTAATGTTTTCCCTGCGCTTAAAGGTGTCAGCATCACTTTTCCCGATGGCGTAATTATATCCATTAAAGAGATAAGCCAGGAAGATCTCAATAAATTTATACAAACCTACTCTAACTGATAAACCGATGTTTGCACTTACAGAATCCATGAACTATTATCTATGTCCGCATTATGTGGATATGCGCAAAGGTATCTATTCCTTGTACCAGTTGGTAAAATCAGATATGAAACGTAATCCTTTGTCGGGGGAGGTTTTTCTCTTTCTTGGCAAGAACCGGTCGTTAATTAAGATCCTTCATTGGGAAAACGGAGGATTTGTTTTGTATCAGAAAAAACTAGAACAGGGCACCTTTGAAGTTCCCCGATTTAACCCTTCAAGCAATGAATTTGAGATGAAATGGAAGACTTTTGTTTTGATAATGGAGGGCGTCTCTGTTCGTTCCGCAAAGTACAGGAGAAGGCTTCAATACTAATGTAATACATTGATATACAAATATATAAATTATATATTGTTTGTGTTTTTCTTTGATATCCGAAGTATTGTCCGTACCTTTAGGGCATGAATAGCAAACGGATGATTGAATTACTGGAAGACCAGCTGAAGCTTTTTTCTGAAAGAGAAAAGATTCATTTGGAACAACTCATCCGGCAATCTGCACAGATAGAAAAACTCTCTGTGCAGGTTGGTAGCTTAACCGATACAGTCCGTTCGCTGGAAGAAAGTCTGCTCCAGAAGAACGGGGACATGCAGAAGCTTGAGGGGAAAACCCGGGGAATGAGCAAGCTTCTCTCCAACAAATCAGAGAAGATTGTCTGTGACCCCGTAAAAGAGAATCCGGCAGAAACCCATCCCCCTGTTTCACCCAAGGACCGAGGCAACAACAATGCCAAACGGAAAGAACACTTCTCTCTGGAAACCATTGTCGAGCATGTCTATCCCGATGATCCTGCCTTTGATAAAGATAAGGCCAGGGTCATAGGATCAGTGGACTCCATTATGTACACTTACAGCAAAGCCAGGTTTACAAAAACTATATACAGACAGTACAATTGCGTACAGCAGGAAAAGGTTTACTCAGGCAAAGCCCCCAGATCCCCGCTGCAGAACTCAAATTACGATGCCTCTTTTATCGCCGGCATGCTGCAACTGAGATACGTTTACTCCATGCCTGTGGAGCGGATTGTCAAGTATTTTACAGAGAACGGCTTTGAATTAAACAAAGCTACCGCCCACGGACTGATTAAGAAGTCCGCCGGATTAATGGACCGTCTGGATGATGCTCTTCATACAGCTATCCTTGAGGATAACTATCTTTGTATGGATGAAAGCTACCATACCATCCTGACCAAAGAGAAAAACAAGGATGGCAAAGGGGTTCGTAAGGGATATATATGGGCTGCGCTGGCCAATAAAAAGAAATTAATCCAGTACTTTTACGAAAACGGGTCCCGATCCCGGGAGGTTCTCACCAACTATATAGGCAATCAATATAAAGGAGCC
>Ga0074193_1001922_pt1 | contig 21583 bp, 18 predicted proteins | sample EPASupsiteHSE605_FD_64523 | JGI IMG/M metagenome (GOLD analysis project Ga0074193, IMG submission 64523) | Bioremediated contaminated groundwater from EPA Superfund site, New Mexico - Sample HSE6-05 | ecosystem: Environmental > Aquatic > Deep subsurface > Groundwater > Contaminated ... | reverse complement strand
GTACATTAGACGTTATGGCTTAAATAAACATTTTAAATATTTAGGGGTTTAATGCTACTTTTTTTCGGTTCAAGTTTATGAATCCTATCCCAATTGTGGGATAAAGTTTAATTTTAAGACACGCTCTTAGAAGAAACTGCAGGCAGAGTCTCTCTTTAAAGCCGGTAAGATGTTTCAGGTCCGTCTGCCTGCAATTCTAAGTAAGCCGGTAGAGCTCGACCGGGAATGTACTCATTTTTTAAAATAGAATTATACTGAGCTTACCGGTTCAAGCAAACGGGTGTTTTGCCGAGTCTTTTTTAGCAAGTGCTTCCTCAACGGTTGGCCTGCCTTCCATAGCACGTGCTATTGCAAGCTTTGTTGCCTGATAGTTGTATTCGTAAACTTTGTCCTTATCTTTCGCATCCCATTCGATAAAGACGGAAACTATGATGAAGGTATCATCGGCCTGTTCTTCCGGAAGCACTCCCTCGGCTACGGAATCCATAACTGCCTTTGCGACCGCAGCCTGAGCCGGCCCGAACATAAGGGCAGCTTGCGCCACATTCTTTATTGTGACCTTGTTTACTATCGGGTCACGGGCTTTGGCTGGACATTAGGTTCAAGAACTGCAAGAAGCGGCGTGTGCCCCTGTCTGGGCATTGCAAGAGAGTTCATAAATGCCGCTTCTACAGGCCCTCCTCCAGGCCCGATAACCAGGTCTATATGGGCAATTTCCGGACCTGAACCTATGAGAGCTTCTCCTACCATACTCTTTAGAATATTTTTAACCAAATTCAACACCTCAGTTTTATTTTACAACAAAAAGCCCTAATACCCAAAATTTCTCGATACAGAAAAGGAAAATTTATCGCAGTCCTATAACTAACAAATAAGATAGCGAGCAGGTATTAAGACAATTATTTCTATCATAGAGAAGTTCTATCATAGAGAGTAATTAAAGCTGTAATACCTTCTCACATACATAAGTAATTTGCCAATTAAATCCCTATTTGAAGGGAAATCCCCGAAAGAATCTCAAGTCTTTTGCGCCAATGGTCTAGCCCTCTTTTTGCTGCATACCAGTCAAAAAAATCACTTTCTTCTCCTATATTCCCAGTTTCGAACTTTGCCCTGAGTTCACCGGAACCGAACCCAAATTTCTCTTCGAAATCCTCACAGATTATAGAATAACGTTTGACCTTGTACTTTGCAACATGTTTTTCGTGTTCCAGAGCCGAGTGAATGGCCTCAGTTACTTCTTGAGGCGAGAAATCAGTATCTATACTAAGCGTGAAACTCATACCTATCCCTGCTAAGAGTAGTCCTGCTAAGAGTAGTCCTGCTAAGAGTAGTCCTGCTAAGAGTAGTCTCTCTTTTCTTAAAGCTATTATGAAAAAATAAATAATTGGACAGGTCATCACCTGAAAGCTTTTATTTTTCAATTTTTCCTGTTTTATTTTTCCTGTTTTTATTGTTTTCTTTTTTCTCTGACAGCGAGTCCTATGAAAAGCACCACCATGAACACGACAAGGAACCTTATCACACCCGTAGCTCCTGACAAATCTTTGTTCTCAGAGGCCATTTTGGGTCCCATCAGGGCCGCCGGCTTCTCTGCCTGTTTGCTTCCTATGGAAGGTCCAAAATTTTGTAGAGTTTCATTATACTGACTTATGTTATACTCAATTGACTGTATTCTGCCGGTAGTGATTGCAAAAGGAGAGAAACCAGGGGTACTTGCCTGGTAGTAGATGTACTGATCATCTTCTCCCGTTTTACTGGTAGGAAGGGCATTCCATTTTCCTTCTGCATACCTGTGCAAAAAAACTGTTGATTCTTCAGTTTCGTTCACTGCAATTTCAGCCTTGCGGACTCTGAACCCTACAATGGCATTTTTGACATTTTCAGGCGTTGCAATACCTTCATTCCCTACCCAGATGTTCAGATACCTGTAAACTATTCCTCCGGGTTCGGTAGGAGTCAGGACTGACCTTCCCTTAAGCTGTTCGATAATCGTTGTAGTCTTTCCGAGGGTTTTCTTTGCGTCGAACTCTACAAAGTCAATACAGGTAGCTTCTTGTGTGAACTCGAATTTGATGTGATTCCCGGCTGTAATGTATTTTTGGGACAGTACGTTGACTTCAACATTACTTGCTGGCTCAGGAGAGCCTCCTCCACCGGCTGCCGTTTCAGTGAAATCCGTGCTTTCACTTCCAATTCCACTGCTCTCATTTCCATCAGTAACAGTGATATAGTCTTCCGATTCCAGGACGCTATACTCGTAAATGTTACTGGCGTTAAGAGTTACAGAGTAATCTCCGGTTCCATAATACGTATGGCTGGAATTCTGAGAAGTTGAGGTGTTCCCGTCCCCAAAGTCCCAGAGCCAGGAAGTCACGTCACCTGTAGAATTATCAGTGAACTGAACTGTAAGGGGAGCTTCTCCTTCCAGCGGGGTAGCAGTAAAGCCTGCCTGGAAACCGTCCGTGACTGTGATATAATTCATTTTTGTAATATTGACCCATGAAGTACCGTTACCTGCTCTCATGGTGACGGTGTAGGTGCCCGGATCCTTAAACTCATAAACAGGGTTTTGTTCGTTTGAGTCTCCCTGTCCGTCCGAATTGAAATCCCATTCCCAGGCTGTTGGGCTGCCGGTACTCAGGTCGTTAAACTGAACTGTAAGGGGAGCTTTTCCTGAAGTTACATCTGAGTTAAAATCAGCAACTAAAGACGCTGTTCCTGTATCCGTACCCGTGTCCGTGCCCGTATCCGTTCCTGTATCCGTTCCTGTATCCGTTCCTGTATCCGTTCCTGTATCCGTTCCTGTATCCGTGTCCGTATCCGTGTCCGTATCCGTGTCCGTATCCGTTCCTGTATCTGTATCTGTACCTGTATCTGTGTCAGTAGCAGAGTATACGCTGATTAAGGAGCTCAGGGTATTCGATCCGGAGTCGTTTGTTACTGTCAGCGTCACGGTATAGTTTCCAGCTTGAGAATATGTATGTACGGGATTCCGGGCAGTGGAATTGCTGCCGTCTCCAAAGTTCCAGAGCCGGGAAGTCACGCTGCCAGTAGAATTATCGGTAAACTGAACTGTGAGCGGGGCTTTTCCTGAATTTGCACTCGACGTAAAATTGGCTACGGGAGCGGGAATCGGGACCACGTTAATGGGATTCTCCAGATTGTCGGATCCAAAAGCGTTTGATACTGTAAGGTTTACATTATAGGTCCCGGTTCCTGTGTACTTATGTTTCGGATTCCGGGCAGTGGAATTGCTGCCGTCCCCAAAGTCCCAGAACCGGAAAGTTACGTTTCCAGTAGAGGCATCGTTAAACTGAACTGTAAGAGGAATTATCCCTTCTCTCGGGGTAGCGGTAAAATTGGCTTCTGGCTTTTCTCCGACTATAATATAGTTAATTTTTGTAATATTGCCCCATGCAGTGCCGTTGACTGCAGTGAGAGTAACGTTGTAGTTTCCCGGATTTGCAAATTCGTACACCGGATCTTTTTCTATTGAGTCCACCACTCCATCCGAATTAAAGTCCCATTCCCAGGCTGTAGTATTGTTGCTTGAGTTGTCTTCAAATTTCACTATTAACGGGGCTATCCCTGATACCGGAACAGCCAGGAAATCTGCGATGAGGGTTTTGTTTTTATAGTCCGTACTGTTCAGGAGTGCAGATCCCTGGAAACTGCTTGCGGAATTTATGTGTGAGTCCGAGGCCGAACTTGCATAAGCTGAAGCCGAAGCTGAGAATACGAAGAACAGAAGCACCGATATTATAGTTGTTTTTTTCAATTCATACACCCTGCTTATTTTTTACTCTTCTGCTGAAACCCCCTTTAAGATCCCGACTTTCCCCTTTAAGGCTCTTTTAGCCGCTACTTTCCCCTTTAAGGCCCTTTTAGCCGCTGTTTGAAAGAGTTTTGTGATATCCTGTAACTATTCAGTATCTCAATGAATTATTAAATTCGTTTTAGTGTAAAAGATTGGTAAAGGTTTTGAAATGGATGAAAATATTATTTTCTTGCGATATATTATCAACCCCTTCTCACTTAAATAGACTGAGATTTCAAACGGGAATTGATATCCGAAATATTAAACTTTTTGATTTGATATCATCCAGCAAGATTTTTTTCGGAGCATAAAGCCTCAAATTTTGCTAGAGCTGCTTCTTTATTAATAAACGTTGTCATAATCAATTTTTATCTATTAAGGTTCTATTTGGAATTTCCAGTACTCTTAGGGCTGAAAAAGGAGAATTCAAAAATTTACAAAGTAGTTTTTTGTTTTTTGGGTGTTAAGTGATGACATAAAAAAGATAAAAAGCTGGGAAAAAAGAATAATATTATATTTAGGAAATTGCCCTGAGTTCAAGATGCCTCTCAGTTATGAAAATTTTAAACAATTAGTTGAGAGTACTGAAATTTTATAAGGGCAACTTAAGGATATTCAAAATATCAGGCTATATTACGTGTGAAGTTTCCGAATCTGGTGATACTTTTTAGTGAATGCTTTTTAGTGAATGCTTTTTAGTGAATGCTTTTTAGTGTTTATCTAACAAAGCGTGTTTTCCGTGGTTATAAAACCTTGAGTGGCATGAGCGTAAATTTTTACGTTCTAAACTATAATTTGTTTTTAAAAGTGTTATTGTTTCGTGAGTTTACTATAATGGTTTCATGGTTTCAGGAAAATTGCTGCAGAGTTTAAAGATTCAAACCTCTTTTACCTGAATTGCTTCCTTTTGCAGGTAGGAAAAGAGATCCATACCCCATTTCAGGGCTTCAGGTTCGGAACTTAGCAGACTTTCGTGTTCAAAGAATTTTTCTTCAGGAAGGAAGGTGAACAGAAAGAACCTGTCTGTCACGGTAAAGCCTGCAAGTTTCGGCTCTTTGGGGAAAAGAAAAAAGTTGACATGTTCAAATTCGATCAAAGTTTTCAGAGCTTCTCCATAGTCGGTTTTTAACCTCTGGAGCACGGGCGCGGTAAATATTAAAGAAATTTCTACCTCTTTCTTTGCAAGTTCGAGGTAGAGGGTGATGAATGAGGGATGGAAATAGGAAGCAAAGCCAAATACCTGCTTTGAAAGGAGAAGTTTTTCCACAAATTCAGCGTTGAGTTCAAACATGTGACTTATGTCGGGACGGATCAGTTTGCAGTTTTTCAACTCCCCGATTCTCCCCCGTAATATGTGAGGGATCCCGCTGAGTCTCCGCTTTGACCAGTAATCAAAATTATCTTCGAGAACTTCCAGGGTATCCAGAAGAGGCAGCATTCTATCTACAATTACCTTCCCCATAATAGAGAGCTCATAAGTGTGGTTCTCCTGTAAAACCAGTTTCCTGTCTTTAAGTTTTTTAATTTGCGGGAGTATAGAAATGGAGTCTACAGAGAGATGCTCTAGAATCTCATCTATAGATCTGGGCCCGTCTTTCAGAAAGAGGAGAATGTTCTTTCTTTTCTCGGACCGAAAGACCAGTTCTGTTAACCCGAGTTTTGTCCCCATCCTGCCACCATTAAAAAAAATTAATAATGAAGGTATGCACAGGCGGTTATTTATACATTTCTATTATTTTTAAAAACTTACGAAGTCATGAAAGAGATAAAACGCATTATGCCAGATCGCAGGCGCTAAATTAACTCGAGAAACAGTAAAAATTTAAATTTGAAGTTAGGGGCAGAGCAGGTTATCTATTGATTAGAGCCTGATCCCTTCAAGGACAAGCAGTTTTTTCTTCCAGTGGTCAAGCCCTTTCTTTGCAGCATACCAGTCAAAATATTTTTCATCGTCAATAAATTCGCCGGCTTCGAATTTTTGCATGAATTCCGTAGAGATCAGGTCGTACTGGTCCTCAAATTCATCGCAGATCATAGAATAGCGGTTTACCCTATATTTTGCAAGATGTTTCTCATGTTCCAGAGCCGAGCGAATAACCTCACTTGCTTCCTGAAGCGAGTAATCGGTATTTATCTGCAAGGTAAAATCCATGTTTATCCCATAGAAGAATTGTTGATGGTACTAATTGTAAATGGTAGTAAAAATTGATCCTATATTTCTTTTTCTATTTATTAATGAGTTGTACCCTCCGGAATCTAAGGGAGATAGGAAGCATGAGGCTAAGATCCAAAAATATAAGTATTTTAATCACGATCACAAGATTTGAAAAATTAGCAGACAGATCTCCTGCTTCCTTTGTATCAGGGTTCGTGACCTTCGGAATATCCTTTTGCAAATGAAATATCTCCGATGAGTTATTTTGGAACTTCACTTCAAATTCCTTAACCTCGGAAAGATACGGAAAGGCTGTGCAGGATTCAAGCTCGCCTATGAATGGAGAACAAAAAGCCAGAATGATAAAGAGTAAATATAAAAGGAAAAAAGAAAAGTAGAAAAGTAGAATAAAAGAAAAGAAGAAGAGAAGAAAGAAGGAAAGAAAGGAAAGAAGGAAAGAAGGAAAGAAGGAAAGAAGGAAAGAAGGAAGAAAAAAGAAAAAAAAGGAAAAAATTCAGAACAGATAGTTACGTAGAAATGTGGGTTTATGAAAGGAAAACCACACAATCATCATTTCTCGGCTGTGACGGAAATTGCCCCTGAATTCTCCAGGTTCTTGTAAACGAATGCTGAAGAGTAAGCAAGCAGCATGAATTTAAAGCCCTGGCCAAAATCCATATCAATGAACTTTAAGATCATGTATACGAAGAAGGCAAATTGTACGGCACACAGCAGCACTCCTGCTGCAATGAGTATTTTCTGACGACTGCTACTATCACTACTGTCTGGATCATCGGATTCTTCTGACATATTGTTTCTGACCTCGCAAATAAAGGTGCTAAAGGCGTTTTGTATTTAGTTTGTTTTTATTTTTTATTAGTTGTTTTTGTGTTTTTCAATTCGGTTCAGTTTGGTTCAGTTTTATACTGCAGACAGCTTTCAACCAGCTCGGAAATTAAATAGTCTTCCCGCCCTGTAGCGTAGAAACCAGCTTCCATGAAGCCTTTAAAACGAGATAAAAAGTTGAAAACTTCAACAGATGCATCTGATGGTTCAGTTACAACGATTCTCTGTTGCTACATTATTTAAAAAAACACTCTCCAATGTAGAGATTACCATACAATATGCCTATTTATTGGGGAAAGTATATATAACTTACGAGGGACGGTGGGGTACTGCCAGGCTTGAACCCGTTTTTCATTTTGAGGGTTTGAGATTCATATATCGATTCCCGAGATCATTTTTAGCGTATCCTCTTCAAATTGTGTGGGAAAAAGTAAATTTCACATATTTGCTGAAAACTTAAAAATTTAACTAAGTATGAAAAACATACCCAAGAGACACATTCAACTTCATAACTGTACGACAAAATTGTTGTATATTTTTCTGGTTGGAAAATTCTCCCTTGAATTTGAAGAGGATACTTTTTAGCCTTTTATCCCGGATATCAAGACCTCTTTTTGCCGCATCCTGGATTACCCAGGGTTGTCCGGATGGTCAGACAAAATGTAAGGCATGCGATATCCCTGAGGTAATACGGGCCTCAAAATACTTTATTTATATATTCTGCTCTCCAGTTCCGAGATATTGGAAACGTGCAAATTCCTGAAATCTGAATTTGCTTTTATCAGGTAGGACTTATGCGGTTGAACTGAAAAGCAGTTGAACTGAGAAATCAATTGCAAGAAGCCTCATCTGAACAAACTATAAATTGAACTACATACAAATTTGATCAAGTAAGACTAATGTACTTCTTTCTTGGCCTCAAATTCTTATACAATACAATTATTTATTAAATCACGACGATTAAATTTATAATTTACATATTTAAAACGAAACATTTTAATCAAAAGAAAGTTACTACATACTAATCATCGCCAAGAGTGTCTGGATGTTTACTGAAAGGTACAAAACGATACCTTCATTTTTCATCTGAATCCATCCGGATTTATTTTCACTTGGCGGTCTTCATCAAAATTTCTCAAAAATCAATAGTATCAATGAAGAGGTACGAATAAATTGTTCACTTTGAAGTAAAGGAAGAGAATTTTCGAGGGAATATTTATGAAGAAAGTTTTAAAAGCCATAGCAATGCTCCTTGTCGTTGCTGCTGTTGTCTTTGCAGCCGGATGTGCCGAAAAGACAGAGACCATAGGAAACGAAACTCAGGGAGATTCCGAACAGGTCCCGCCTACAACTCCGGAAACACCTGTCGAAACAATCGAAAACGTGACTGAAAATAACACGGCTGAAAATAATACAACTCAAGCTAATGAAACTGTGGAAACAGGTCCGGTAGTAACCGAAGCTGACAGTGGAAAAACCATAAGTCTCAAAAATGGAGAGAATTTTACCCTTAACTTTACGGAAAACCCTTCAACAGGTTACTCCTGGGAACTTAACCTGAGCGAGGGGCTCAGCATTCTCAGCGACGAATATATCGAAGGTCCAAACCCTCAACACATGGAAGGTGTCCCCGGAACTCACTCATGGATAATCGAAGCCATAGCTCCGGGCAGCCAGCAGGTAAACGGCATATACAAGAGGCCCTGGGAGAATACAACCGGTACGGAGGAGAACTTTACACTCAATGTTGAAGTTGTCTGAGGGGCATTTTAGCTCTTTCGGATACCTATTTCCTTTTTAATTTTTTTAATGTGAAAAAGCAGGGTTACCTTAATAAGACCTACCAAATATAGTAGTGTGGCTGTCTTAAATTACTGAGAAAACAAGTACCGCTAAAAACAAAATAACTGTAAATGAATATTTACTGAATTTACTGAAAAAAACAGAAGACAGCCATTTTCGCTTTTAATGCTGTGGCTTATGTGCCGCTTTTTTAAGGTCAGACTTTCGAAGAAGATTGAGGTTAAATACTATTCTCTTATAATGAAGCAGTTGAGAACGCTGTTGATCGATTTTTTAAAAATAATTCCGAGGCGCTGATTTTTCCGAAAAATAATGCGGAAATCGTCATTTAAAAGCCAGAAACTTTAATACAAGTGGAATATCTGCGGGGCTGGAAACTTTTCAGGTGGCGGGAGATTTTTAAGAGGAGATTTTTATTTTTTGGATGTGGTAAATTTACGAATGAGAGGAAATGAGGAAACCGTAGGGCTAATATGAAATTAAGGTTTAGGAAGCCGGTTTGAGGTATGAAAAAAATAAAGCTGGAAGTCATATTAATATCTTTGACCGTTATTGTTCCAAGCGCAGCGAGGCCAGAGCGATTAGAAAACAAAATTGAACCCAAAATGAAAAATGAAAACATCCTTTTAGATCGAACATTCTCTTTCTATTGTTGCGCACTTAGGTGAGACTAGTGTCGCGTCAATCCTGAAGTATCGGGTAATAACGTGAGAATTTTACCCGATCTATTGCCAATTTACCTCGACAGTTTTTAGTTGACAGGACACTAGAGCTGATCCGAGTTGGTGAATGCAAACGTAAGCATTCGTTACACTGGAAACTTAATTATGAGAACATTAACCCTTAATGATGGACGACCGGTAAAGAGTAAACCTAAAAATTTATTCCGTTTTTTATCTTAACTCTAAATACGCTCTTTCTCTTAGCAGTTGTCACAAAATAATTCAAGCATTTTATTTGCAAAGTGTGATTCTAATTGGTGACAATGATCTTAAAAAATCAATGCATTCAATCGAAACAATATATAGGTTATTCTGTGACAACTCCTTAGTCTCAAATTCGAAGATATAACTAGATGATATATTCAAAAATTATAAAACTATCCAATATTAAGTAAAACATATTCTATTAAATTTATATTCTATTAGATATATCATCAATTGTACTTATTTAATGGAAAACATGGAAATTTCTCTTTTAGACCGCTAATAAGTACTCCGAATTGAAAAACATATGGGGATATTTATAAAAAATAAATTTCCAAGCCAATAATAAAACTTGTTTGGCTTACCATAAATATTCGTCTGGTGAGTGAAAGAAATGAGAAAATTAACGTTTAGCAAAATAAAGAAGACACTTGCAGTCTTACTGACCGTATTTTTTGTAATATCTGTTACTGCGGCAGCGGCGAGTGCAGCGAATCCCCTTAACCTTGGAAGCGGCGGTAACGGTGGAAACGGTGGAAACGGTGGAAACGGCGGATCTGCTAATGGTGGAAAAGTCACAGTAGCCGCAGCTGCTGGAATATCTGGAGTCAGCAAAGGAACACTAGCAGCTGGAGCTGCAGTCGGCGGGTCCGCTAATGGTGGAAGTGCCAGCGGGAAAGCCGGTGGAGCCGGTGGAAAGGGCGGAAGCGTAGCTGCAGTTCTCTTTACGGGACCATGCTTAAGCGACCCTACTGTCAGTGCCGGTAATGGCGGAGATGGCGGAAATGGCGGAGATGGCGGAAGTGGCGGATCTGCCAATGGTGGGCAGGTTATCGGGACTGCAGCTGCCGCGGCAATTGGGACTGGCGCTGTCGCCAACGATGCAACTGCCACGGCAAGTGCGTTTGGATCTGCTAATGGAGGAGATGCAAACGGTGGCGCAGGGGCTGCCGGTGGCGATGGTGGCGACGTTACAGTTGTTGTTATGTAAACAAATTAAGATATACCACATCCCTCCAATTTTTTTAATTTTTTTCTTACGCGAATTGATTGACCTGATGTATAATTACACGGACGGGATCAGTACATGGGAAGAAGAGTATTTGATTGCATAGGGAAGATTCTGAGTATTTTTGTTTCAGCTTTCTTTATAATGTCAGTGATGACATCGGCGGTAACTGCGAGTAGTGTCAGTGTAGGCGGACATACTGTGATGAACGACACAACTACAGATGATGATATTTCCATAGGCACTGACGGTGACGGCGTTGTTGTTGGTCATGGTACTGCAAATGCAGGCGCAGATGGTACACTGGGCGGTATCGTCGTGGGCGATGGTTCTGCAAATGGTGGAAATAACGGTGCACTTGGAGGCGTTGTTGTAGGTGACGGTTCTGCAAACGGAGGTCAGGGCAGCGGCGGTAGTGGTGGAATTGTTGTAGGTGACGGTTCTGCAAATGGTGGAAACGCAGCTGACGGCAATGGCGGATCAGGCGGCTCTGCGCGCGGAGGTCTCGTTATTGGCAGCGGTAATGCGGATGGCGGATCGGCAAAAGGCGGAAACGATGGTATCAACGGAGCTGGCACTTATGGCGGAATAGGAGGAAAAGCCGGTAATGGTGGAAATGCAAATGGAGGAATCGTTATTGGCGACGGGACTGCGAAAGGCGGTTCTGCGGATGGCGGCGACGGCGGCAACGGCGGTGCTGCAAATGACGCAGAAGGCGGAAACGGTGGAAATGGCGGTAACGGCGGCTCTTCAAAAGGCGGATTCGTCATCGGCAGTGGAAGTGTAAATGGCGGGAACACCAATGGAGGCAGCGGCGGAAAAGGCGGAAACGGAGGACTTTCAACCGGCGGTGGAGGAGCCGGTAGTGGAGGAAACGGCGGTAACGGCGGTTACGGAGGAACTGCAAACGGCGGTTTCGTAAATATAATAAGCAGTGGAATAAGCAACGGAAACCTAAATAAGTTCCGATAAGGTCAATATCAAAGCACGACTTCCATGCCCGAAGCCTGGAAGAAGCAGAGTGAACCACTATCGGATATGTATGGTATATACGACTTTTTAACATGTGAGTTAATGATCATTGAGCTTTGCAGAAATCCTTAATTTAAATGAAAAAGTAATTGCAGAAATCCAGTAGTCCCCATTATGCGGTTGATTTTTCATTATTATAGTCCAGTACCAGAATTCATTTAGCATAACGTGAAGCAAACCACGGAAAACCGGAGAAAAAGGGCCATCAGACCGGCATCAAGAGTTCTGGAAATAAAATCAACCAAATAATCAGGGACGAACCCTTAATTCTTTGAGAATGAAACTGTTCCGGGATGAATTCATAATACTTTCAAATTGAAACATAGATACAACTTTCCTTTTCTTATATGGCATACAACTTATGAGAAGGTAAATAAACTGGATAACGCCTTTATTCGATATTGAGACAATTGTCAAGTATCGATTTCAGATTCATGGCAGGAGAAGAATGCACGCCATCCGGATCATGAACGTGGTCTGGAAATGTGTTGAGTTCTCTGTGGTGAGGCGCGTTATCCCATCTTTTTAGTAGATCACCGTCAGGTGATTGCCACTGGTATTTATATTTGACAAGGATAGGGATACTATTCTGAATCTCAACAAATTCAAAAAAGTAAAGCATCGAGCCATTCACCAATTCTAATTCACCTTTTATAGATCCTGCATAATCTGTAATTTCATCGAAATTAACTGAAAAATGCATAATAAGGGGGAATTCTTTGATCAGAGACTCTATTTTTATATAGTAATCTCTGAAATTCATATCTGAATCCCCGAGATAATTTTTAACTTCTTATTCCAAATGTCAAGTCCCCTTTTTGCTGCATACCATTCGAAAAAGTCATCATCATCTCCAAGTTCCCCTGAATCGAATTTTTCCATAAAAAGGTCTGAATTCATCCCATACTTTTTTTCAAAATTCTCACAGATGCCCGAATACTTTTTTATTTTATATTTTGCAACGCGTTCATTCTGTTCCAGAGCTGCACGGATGACCTCACTTACCTCCTGAGGCGTGAAATCTCCTTTTATACCTACAGTGAGAGTCATGTTCCTGTCACCGGATATAAATTGTGCTTCATTTTATAATAAGATGATTAGAACACTGGCTTTTTTGTTAAAAATGAAGACACATTCCCTGTGGGCGGGAACTTTAATATGCTTGGGATTTGCGGAGCTGGAAACTTTTCAGGCGACGAGATTTTTAAGAGGGAATTTTTATTTTTTGGTTGTGATGGCAAAATTTTACTTCTCCGTATAAGGGACAATTTACATCTCTTTTTCTCAAGCGAAAGGAAAAGCCTGTTATATTCAAGTACTCTATAAATACCCTCATTTATCTCTTGAGGCAATAAAAGCTTTAAAAGGTTTCATTATACATTTTGCCCTTCATTTCCGCAGCCGCGGCTCTGGGCAGCCAGCAGATAAACGGCATATACAAGAGGCCTTGGGAGAACACAACCGGCACGGAGGAGAACTTTACACTTACTGTCGATGTTGTTTGAGAGGCGTTTTCGTTTTTCAGATCCAATTTTCTTTTTTAATGTGAAAAAGTAGGATCTCCTTAAAAGATCTGCAAATTGTTATAGATTCAAGATTCATGGCAGAAAAAGGATTTACAGATCTAGATTATTGAGAAGAGATCATGTCCTTAAATAAAATCTATGAGATTCATATTTGGATCCCCAAGACAATTTTCAACCTCTTATTCCAGATATCGAGTCCTCTTTTTGCTGCATACCAGTCAAAAAAGTCGTCATCATTCCCAAGTTCTCCAGAATCAAGTTTTTCCAGAATATGTCATGATAAAAAATACTATAGTTCTCACATTAAAAATTGACACTATATAAGTTAAGAAATATGAATTTATAGTCTCATCTTGAAATTCCTCCACATATAAACGAAAAAAGAACCACGGAAAGCGCGGAAAACGCGGAAAAAAGAAGTAAGGGCACAGTTCTTCCGTGCCTTCCGTGTCTTCCGTGGTTCCTGTGTCCTAATTGAGTTCTTCCCTGCCCTTTTAATGTATGAAAATAAAGTGAGTTAAAACCACGGAAAGCACGGAAGACACGGAAGAAAGGAATTACGGGCATAGGGATTTCCGTGCCTTCCGTGTCTTCCGTGGTTCCTGTGTCCTGATTGAGTCTTCCCTGCCCGTGTTTTTCGACAACTATAAAACTTTAATAATTTAAATGCAATGTGTAGTTCGTATAAACTATAAACTGTTTTTACGAATATAATTCATGAGTTTACTATAATTTACCATAGTTTTTCAAGAGATTACTCTTGGAGTAATTTTCACCTCAAATTTCTTTTTTCCAGGATAGCAGCAGTAAGGGTTTTCAAATTTAGAGTCCGTTGTAAAATAGCAGGTTCCTCTGCATCCGCCCCTACAAACAATTCCCTTATCACAATCTTTACAACTGCCTGTCAGCATGTTAACATCAAAATCTCTATTATAAGCAAAATTGCCTTTTTTGTACCATATTTCGGATAGGGATTCTTCACGCAAATTGCCTTCGATGAATTCATCCGAATACAAAGATTCACAACCCTTAACATTGCCAACACTATCTATTCCTATTACTCTCAAGCCCGCCTGGCATCCGAACCATTCGCACATCGTCCCTGGTTGGCCTCTTAAATATAATTCATTTTCATCGAAGTATCCAATGTCGTCTCCCGCATAGATCGCGATCTTCTGTTTATTGCGCTTTTCTCTAATAAACCTGGTAATCAGGGGCACTTTTGCAGGATCCAAAATAAGATCCTTTTTATCGGCCATGTTGCCCATCGGATTTACTATCTGAATCTGCCAGAGCTGAATACCCTTTTCCACGAGTAACTCGTACATCGGCCACAAATCCTCAAAATTTCGATCTATCAGACTGGTTACAACAGCTACAGGGATTCCTTCTCTATTAAGTATATCAAAGGCGTCCATTACTTTTTGGAATGAAGTATTCACATTTCTCAGATTATTATGGTTGTCTTTCATCCCATCGAGAGAAATCCCCACATTAGTTAATCTGGCATATTTGATCTGGGCAATTTGTTCATCCCCAAGTAGAAAACCATTGGTAATAAGATTAACATAAAGACCGCTATCAGTTAACCTTCTGGCAATTCTTTCCCATCCTTTATAAAGAAATACTTCCCCTCCGATGAAAGTTACCTGTTCGCATCCGAGAGCTATTAATTGTTCGGCGACATTAAGACATTCCTCGACTGTGAGTTCGTTTTCTCTGGCTTTTCCTGCCACAGAGCCGCAATGTTTGCACTTCATATTACATTTTAGTGTAAGCTCCCACACACAGAACTCAGGTTTATAATTACTTGAATTCATCTATATTGCTCCACATCAAAAGGCAATCTGTCAAATGATCTAGCATTTCAACTGAAAAAAAGAAGCAGTAAGAAGCAGTAAATACTTAACTGTCTAAATCTTAAAAACCCGGATGAAGCCACCTGTACTTGATTTTGTACCTCAAGTGCGTAAATCCTTTATTTCATTTTACAGGCACGGCATACAAAGGTCTAATTACACCATATTTCATAACAGGTTGAGGTCCTGGTGGTCTTATGGATATGCAGCCGCCCCCAGGATACATAATTATTAAACATTTATTCTGAATTGTCATCATTTCACCATCCATATCATTAAAGCGATTTAAAATTGATTTGTTATTGTATTATTATCCAATGAATATAATCAATAGGGAAGCTTAATTTAGAAATAGATTACTTGACAATTGTTTTTTTGCTGGCTCCGGAACTCATTCATGGGTAATTCAAGCCGCGGCTCAGGGCAGCCAGCAGGTAAACGGCATATACAAGAGGCCCTGGGAGAATACAACCGGCACGGAGGAAAACTTTACACTCACTGTCGATGTTGTCTGAGAGGCATTTTAGCCATTTTGGATACCTGATTATCCTTTTGTTTTTAATCGGATAATTCCGGGGCACGGGTTGTTCCGGAAAATAATGCGGAATTGTTATCTTAAACCGGAAACTTTAATATAAGTGGAATTTGTGGTGATGGAAACTTTTTAGGCGGTGGGAAAGTTTTATGAGAGGATTTTTCATTTTTTGGGTGCAGTGACGAAGATTCACTTCGGCAGCAAGAGTACATTCCCTATCTTGGGTACACAAAAGGAATCTTAGAAACATCAAGAGAAATATTTTTTCTGTATAATGATACCAATTATCGTAACAATAATTCCGCTAGCTACCGCAATTATTAAATCTCTAACTAGAGAATTTTGTTCGGGACTATCGGTATTATAATTGTTATTATTCACAATAATTATTGGGTTTTTTTCAGGGGTATTGGAATTGGATGTTTTTCTTTTGGTACTAGATCCTCGAACCTTTGTGGAAATTAGTTGATTTTGAGGTTCGGTAGCAACAACATTAGGTGAAAGAGTATCATGATTAGATTCTTTTGAATTCAAATATCTATTGCCTATGATAATCAGTAGGATGATAATAAAAATTACTCCACCTGCTACTGTAATAATTTTATTAATTACTGGGTTTTGTGATGTTTGAGTTTTAGGCTGACTTTCTGTGATTGATGGGATTACTTTCAGGGAAACAGGTTTAGATTTAACTTCCTGAATATTATGATCCTTATCAGCAAAGGTTACATTGCACGGACCCAAGGAAAAGGTACCACCTTCTTTTGCTCTGATCATGTAATTGATCTCTTCTGTTTCCCCAGGTTCAATTATATCATATTTCTGAGAATGATGAAAATTCTCCCCTATAAGATCAAAATTTGGAGGATACTCTGAGTCATTTATCAGAATATCTGTAATCTCAGTACGTCCAACATTTTCAATTTCAAGAGTTATAGTACTTTCTTGGAACTGACGAATAGATTGAGGAGATATAGTTTTGGTAACAACCACAGACAAAGTCTGAGGCTCTAAGATAGTTATATTAGCTACTTGTTTTGATACGTTCCTTCTAAGTAAAACTGTACCTCCATATGTTTTGTAATTCCAGTAGCCTTCTAGTACCGATGGAAATTTACCCTCTAATGTTAGATCTACGTTTTTCAGAAAGAAATAAAAACCAGGTGAATATTCCTTAATGCTTCTCAGTTCTATAAAATTAAGACTTTTATCGTCAATAGACCCCGAAATTTCCATAATTGCATAATATTCATCATGTGGTTCAGGCTCATTAATCTTCGAAATTCCATAAACTTTAGATCCATCTTGAGATAGATCTAAGTTAAATAAAAATGTCTTTTTGCTGTTATATTGGTACAGTGTTCCTGTCCATGACCCAGATACATCTGGATACCTCAACACATTTAGAGTACTTACTGGATTCGCTTCCGGATTCCCGTAATACATTTGCATCTTTGTCTGGCTGCTGGCAGGAGCATAAGGAATTTTTACCCATATCTTAGCTTTTTTAGTGGAAAAATCGAATTTCTCTATCCAGTAACTTAATTCATTGTCCTCTTCGTCAGTGAAGCGGATATCTGCACCATCTTCTTGTGCTTCGGCAGGAAAATTGCCTTCATCAAGTTCAATCAATATACTATAGTCCCTTAGTGTACTACCAGAGTTCTCCTGAATTAATATATCTCGACTATATTCCCATGTACCTCCACCATCATTCGAAAGTGCAGATGCCATTCCACAGCTTAACAAAATCAATAAAAGAAAGCAGGCAAGGTGATTCATACATTCTCTTCTTAATAACTGTATTTCGCTTACCATTCTATGCACACTTACTTCCTTTTGACAGTATTCATAGTTGACAGTCCGATAGTCTCAACAGGTACCCCAAATTCGGGAATAGAAACTGTTCTCTATCCGTAACTATTCAGCCCCTGTAAATCAACATCAGTAGCCATCTTCATCAATTTTCAATAAACAAATTTCTGTAAATTGATTTTCTTTGGCTGTTGGCGATTGACTGCGTTTTTTAGTTATTCATACGCTATTTTGCGGATTCCTCACTATCATTAGAATCAATATCAACAGACATGTTTAGATAGGCTGAATAGTTACCTCTATCCTTTATCTTTCGTTTTTAGTTATGAAATTAATTTACTGGGGTAGAAATGGAGTGAGTAGGCTTATTTCATTTATTCATACATTTTAACGTATATAATAATTTTATGATATTTATATAATAATTATAAAAATAATATGAATTTTAATTCTTTTCATTACCAAGTATGAATATAATTGTTTAACAAAGCCTAAGGTGAATAGTTAACTCTAGCTTAAAATTGGGAAATTAGGATTGAGTTTAGGAAATAAATTTTCGTTTAAGTTGAAAACTTTTTTCTTCTATAAACTACACCTTTAAATCCCATCCCTCCCTTTTCTCTCCCACAATATAACTCTCATAACTTTTACTCGGTGACCTTTTTATGACGAATAGGCTTTACAAATATTATCCTGAGGATTTCGGGGAGCTTACTGTTGACGTTTTGCATATGGACCTGGTGTTTGATGTTTATGATGACAGGACGAATGTGAAGTCCGTGATCAGGGTAAAGACCAGAGATGAGCCTGTAGAGAAGCTGGAGTTGAACTGCAGGGACCTTGAGATTCGGGCTGTGAGCTGCATACAGTGTGAGATTTCTTACAAATACAGGAAACATGATGCGGTTCTCGAAATCAATTTCATGGATGTAATTCCGCCGCATACTGAGATTGCGGTTGTCACGGATACGGTTTGCAGGCCGACAAAAAATATCCTTGAGGGGCTGTACTATGACGAAACGCCGGCAGGGGCTCCTCCGCAGCAGATCACGCAGTGCCAGCAGTGGGGGTTCCAGAGGATTGTGCCGTGCATTGACGATATGTGCGCAAAATGCACTTATAAGACTGCCATCATTGCGGATTCGAGGTACACGAACCTGATCACAAACGGGGATGTCATTGTCGAGCGGCATTCTGTAAAGCCGGGGAGGGACAAGATTGTTTATGACAACTCGGTTACTCCGATGGCTACGTACCTCTTTTTCCTGGGAGTGGGGACTTATGCGACTTTTAGCAGGGAATTTGAGTACCCTGACGGGGGGACTTTCATGCTGGAACTGCTTGTGCCGCCTGGCTCAAACGAAGGGGCTGCCGAAAAGGCACTCGAGATCCTGCACGACTCGGTTATGTGGGTCTATCTCTTTACAGGGCCTGGGCAGTTCGATGAAGATAAACTGGCTGTCAGGAAGGAGCTCTGGGAGCTTGTCCGCAAGCGAGAGAAAATGAAACTTGAGGCAAAGGCCGGATCTACGCTGGAAGAACTCGGAAAGCTCAGGGAAGAGCTTGCCGGGCTTGTCAAAACCATCACGGCCGGGTACAAATACACGGGAACCGTCTACAGGGAAATAGGGATGCAGAACTCGGACTTCGGGGGTATGGAAAATGTCGGGAACACCACAATTACCACAAACCGGATAATGCCTCTCCCGCAGATAACTGACCCTGCTTTTGAATACATGATAAGAGTTAAGGTTCACGAGTACTACCACAACCAGAATGGGTCCGAGGTGACCGGAAAAAGTCCGTTTGAGATCTGGTTGAACGAAGCTGTGACCGTGCATGTGGAAGAGCAGTACCATGCTTTCCTTTTCGGTGCAGATTATCAGAGGCTTGGCAGGGTGCTTGACCTGCTTGCGCCGGCATCAGGGACTTTTGCCCTGGATTCGGGAGCTGCTTCCATGCCAATTATCCCTGACGGTTTCAATGACCCGAATGACCTGATCACTGCAGTCACCTATGTAAAAGCTCCGGAATATGCACGTATGGTCGAGGCCCTGATAGGAAAGGATACCTTTGCCCGGGGCCTTGACTGCTACTTCAAAAAGTTCAGGCACTCCAATGCAACTACACAGGACTGGATTGAAGCCATGGAGGAAGAAAGCGGGCAGCCTTTAAAGGAAATGTCCGAGACCTGGCTGAAGCAGATAAAGTTCCCTGTAGTCGAGGTCTCGGCCGAATACGACAGAGCCGAGAGAAAGTTTACTTTCCTCCTCAAGCAGAAGGTTCCGGCAGGCGGAAAGCCCTGGGAGTATCCCTTCAGGGCAGCGCTTGTTGACGAAAACGGAAATGACCTTGCAGAAGTCCTGGAAAGGGTCAGCGGGGAAACTGCGGAAATTACGGTTGAAAACGTGGACATGCCAGCTTTCCTCTCCCTGAACAGAGGCTATTCTTTCTACGGAAAACTCGTCTACAGGGCCAGCCAGGACGAGCTCCTGATGCAGGTAAGGAAAGACAGTGATACCATAGGCAGGTTTACAGCTTTCTATACCCTGGTTGACAGGGAAAAGCTCAGGCTTCTTAAAAATCCCGACTCAAAGCCTTCCGAAGACTTTGTCGAGCTCTATTACAGGCTTCTGAATGACCGGCAGCTTCTCGAAAAGGCAGGCGGGCAGTTCCTGACTATCTTCGAGTCCGTAGAAGACGAGGAATTTGCCCATCATTATCAGGCCCTCTATGACGTAAAGCAGAAACTCCTGAAGGCAGTTGCCTGGAAATACAGGAGCTCGGTAATTTCTGCCTACCGCTTCTTTGAAAACTCCTCGGTTCCGAGGGATTCGGCCCTGGAAGAGACAGCAAGGGTAATCAAAGCCAGACAGGCCAAAAACGTCTGCCTGGGCATCCTTGCAACTCTCGATACACCTGACATCCATGCTCTCATAAAACAGCAGTTTGAAACTGCAACCTGTGCAACTGACAGGTTGAGTGCATTTGCCGCATACCTGAACAGTTCGGCGCCTGACAAAATTGAAGTCCTGAGAGCCTTTGAAGCTGAATCAAAGCAGAATCTCGTTGCTTGGGAAGCCTTCCTCGGAGTAATAGGAAGCAACAGCAGCGTTGATGTAGTCGAACTGGTCAGGGAAATGGAAAGGTCAGATGCCTTCAGGATCGAGCAGACAAACGACCAGCGGGCCCTTTACGGAAGCTTTGCCCGCAACCGCAAGAAAGCCCTCCAGACCGAAGAAGGTAGGACTCTCTTTGCGGAAATCCTGAAAAAACTGGCCCCTGTAAACGAATACAGTACGGTCAATATGCTCAATGCCTTTGCAAACATAGACCAGATGGAAGCAAAGTATCATACTCTACTGGTAAAGATCCTGGCAGACCTTCTTGGAGAACTGGATCCCCAGAAGTTCCCGAGCGTCTATAACAGGACCAGAAAACTCCTTCTCGGAGCCCCGAAAGCTGTCAAAGCATACAGTACAGCGCATGGAGATATTAAGGCTCTGCAGCCGGAAACTGCTGAGAAAAAGTAAGTTTTGTAATTAGATTTTGTAGTAAGTTTTGTAATTAGATTTTGTAATTAGAGTCAGATTTTCTGCTCCGGAAAACAAAACACCGGAGTAGAACTTTTTTTACTTGGAGTTTTTGTCTAAATTTTGGATTTTTTAAGTTCTGATTGCCTTATTCTATTTGCTTTTTATCCTGTATTAACCAGGAATAACAATCCTGTCCGGGAATAACAATCTTGTATATGAGAGTCGGTACCGTGAATGAATATATATTATATTGAGATAAATATAAATTAGGGCTCTTCGCTAGTTAATATGGGTATCTTTTTATAATAAAAGCATAATATAAATAGGTGACACAATATTTGACATAAATAATGATAGGAGTTTGATTACCCATTTGCGAAAAAACGTTCGAAATACCTTTGAATGTTAAAGAACCATGGTACATAGCAGATTATAAACTTGACTCAATATCCAAAAACCTTGATATTTGGCTTGACTTTAGACGTGGTTCTAAATTTCCTTGCCCTAAGTGTGGTAAACCTAATTGCTCAGCCTATGATACTAAAGAAAAAGAGTTGCGGCATATCAACTACTTTAATTACACTACCTATTTGTATTGTAGAGTTCCTCGAGTAAAATGTAGCAATTGTGGAATTCTCCAAATAGAAGTTCCATGGGCTCGTGAACAAAGTGGTTTTACTCTTCAAATGGAAACCACGATCCTGGAGCTGGCAAAAAGAAT
>Ga0074193_1001919_pt1 | contig 21630 bp, 16 predicted proteins | sample EPASupsiteHSE605_FD_64523 | JGI IMG/M metagenome (GOLD analysis project Ga0074193, IMG submission 64523) | Bioremediated contaminated groundwater from EPA Superfund site, New Mexico - Sample HSE6-05 | ecosystem: Environmental > Aquatic > Deep subsurface > Groundwater > Contaminated ... | reverse complement strand
GATTATAAAAGTTCTGATAAGTTTCATAATATTTTTTCAAATCGTATCAAAGATATTAAAAAAATAACATTCAATTGAACATATAGCCTGCTTTTCTCATATCTGCAGGGTTTCTGAATGGTCTCACCAGTGCACCCATTACATTAGAAAAAAAAGGATTGACTTTTCATAATATGAGTTTTTACAAAATTAAAATAAATAGTAAAATAATGTATTCAGAAGTTGAGATACGCCTCCCCATTTGCTACGCAAACGTGGCCCCTCCCTCCTCGGGCACGAGGTATCTCAACTCCTGTATACATTATTTCTAATTTCTCCTTAATGAAAACTTGTTTTATACTATCACCCATTTACCTGTTCGGTTTAATCCTGCGTGGGTAGGTGTTCAATTAATCTATACCGCTTAAATTGAAAATCATTCTGATATTTATTCCATTTGGGCAATTATAGTCTATTAATCAATTTTCGGTCATTTAACGGTAGATTATCGGTCGTTTATCTTGGCAACTCATAGTAAGTTCCTCTACCAGTTTCACCAATTCTCACCAATATCTGTTTATCAATCAAATTGCGCAATTCATCAATTGAAACGGACTTGCCAATTCCATTGACTTCCTGATATTCACTATTTGTAATTTTGCCGTTTTCTTTCACATACATCACGGCTTTAATCTGTCTTTCGTTCAGACCTAACTTGCATAAATCCTGTTTGTTGTAAATGTCTTTACGGAAAACTGTCCAGAAATCGTTGCCTTTGCAGGAGAACTGAGGCGCAGGAATTTTGGCTTCCTGACATAAATTTTTCATTTTATCCATTCCACGCCCCCACGATTCGACATAACCGCTGCGGAAAAAGGCAGTTGCAATGTCGGGATTGCGAGGTTGTGAGGAATGCTTGTTCAGTAAATCTTCAATAGTCCAGTTTTCGGGTATTATTTTCCGAAAAGAGAAAGAAAAAAGGAGTATCTGAAAAAGATACTCCTTTTGATATTTAATTTTACGAATATTTGGCGAGTGGCGGACTATATATAAAGTATTGCAATACAACATTTAGAATAAATAAGATCCACTCATTATGTCCGCCTTTTTTAAACTATTATTCATTTGTACCATAACTTTACCTCCTAAATCTTTTAATAAATTGAAAACTAATTTTACTTTACTAATTATACCCAATATTTCCCAACATAAATCTGCGAGAATAAATTGTGATTTGAGAGAAACTACAATCCCAATGAAACATACTGCAATTACAAAATATCAAAGAAATTTCAAAACTAATTACAAAGCTTATGCCATACTAAAAATATGTCAATATGACAGAATCATAAACTGCAATATATTCAGGGGGGGGGGTCGGGGTTTGGCGTGTGTTTATTCCGGCGATGGAATATACATAAGTTGTGATATTACCGTTTTGCCCAAATGCATAGAATTGATTTTTAGGCACAAACAAAAATGTGAGTTCAAATTAACAAAGTAAAATATCGGTGTAACGGACTGTATATGAATAAATTATAAACAATTAAATACTCCTTAATCGGACCTGGTGAATTAAACTATGAACTCATTCAGATCATCTTTAACCTGTCTCCAATTTGGTATATGATTGTCTAGGATAGCAGCAAATTTTGCATTATGGAGGCGTTCAACGAGGTGTGTCATTTCATGTGCTACAATATACTCAATGCAGTGTCCGGGTTTTTTTATGAGTTCTAAATTAAAAATGATACTCTCTGAACGGGTGTTGCAACTACCCCAAAGAGTTTTCATTTGCTTCACTTCCCAATGCCTTGCCTGCACATGAAGAATTTCTTCCCACTTGGCAACAAGCGGTATCAAAGTTTCCTTTAATTCAGCACGATACCATTCACGGAGCACTTCACCCCGTTTTTCTACGCTAGTATTCTCCCTGACATACAGATTTATGTGTTGCATACCTTTTAGCTCTACTCTCGGGGGAGCTTGTTGATAAATTACATTAAGCCGAAAGCGAATACCTTTGTAATAATGGTTTTCGCCGGAAACATATTCCCGATTGGATTGTCGGGCTTGATTATGTATCATCTCTATACGCTTACTAATCCATTCGAGTTTTGTTATTATATACAGGCGCACAGAATCGACTGTCATGCTCATGGGTGCAGAAATATGCACACGAGCATTGGGTGGATAGATAGTAAGGTGTATATTCTTAATGTCTTTCCATTCAACTTCGACAGGGATTTTATTTACTGTAATCAATTCCATTAATATTCTTTTTGGGATGAAATTATATTCATTATTTCACTTATAGTTTCATCATCTTTATCAATCAAAACATTTCGAACAGCTTTACGAACTTGTATCATTTTGGCAGGCACGCTGTTGTCTCGCCAACCATGTTTCGCATACGTTACAACAGCATCATGAACCAACAAACATAGTTTCTCGTCGTTTTCCAAATTGTCGTAAAGTGCCTGCTTACCAGAAGTATTTATTGTTGGAGGATAATTTGATTTTGTCTTACTTTTTACCTCTTTGATTTTGTTGATTAATTTCTCTATCAATTCTTTGTACTGAATTTTACCATCCTTTTGGTCTTGCAGAAGTTGGTTAAGTAAATCGGATATTTTATCAAAATAGGCCGGATTGTTTGGCCGCTCGTTGATAACCATTTTGCGCATATTGGCCACCAATGTTTCTGCAACCGATTTTTGGTTACTCTTAATCTCAATTGGTAGTTTATCTATTGCACTTTCACCTTCTTTAACAATCAACTCAAGGAATGAAATATCTTCGAGCTTGAAAATTTCTTCACTATCTTCGGCGCGCACGTAATTATCAATCAACTGACGCATGGCGGGATCATAAAATTTCAAATCGAGTGCATCGCCACTTTTGAGCTTTATCTCGTCTTTCAGGTTGTTGTAGAAATCAACTTGTTTTTTTATGCTGACTGTTTCATCATTGCTGTAACCTGCTTGTTTCATTTCGTTGGCAAGGTCAATGTAACGGCGAACTAAGGTATTTACCAATTTATACAGCTTCTCCCGCCGTTCGGCATTTGCTTCACTTACTGCGGACTGCTCTTCGATCGGTGTTGATTCTTTGAACACAAAATAGGCAAAAAACCCTTCACGGTTTTGTGGTTCAATCACTTCGCAAAGTGTAATCACCACCTGTAATGCTTGTTCCAACCCTTTACGAGCTTCGGCAAGACGATTGGTAAGCAAATTTTCTACATCTTCTTTTTCGTATCCATCAAATGCATCTGAAGTATAATCCTCAATAGCATTTTGAATGGAGCCAAACAAGTCCTGATAATCGACAATATAACCGAAATCCTTTTCATCAGAATCAACCCTGTTTACCCGACAGATAGCCTGAAACAAGTTATGGTCACGCATTTTTTTATCAATATACAAGTAGGTAGCTGCCGGAGCATCAAATCCTGTTAGTAGTTTATCTACTACAATCAATAATTTCATAGAAGCGGTATAATCGATAAACTCACTTTTAGCCCAAGCTTCAAATTGTTCAGGTGTCTTATCTCCCATCATCCGCTTGGTTATTTCGTATTTTACTTTTTCTTCGGTATCGCCTGCACCAGTAGCTTCATCTTTAATATCAGCGGCATTTGCCTCATAACTGGTAACGACTGCACAATGTCCTTTCAAATCGGTATCTTGAAATAATTCCCAATACCGACAAGCCTGATAAATACTGTCGGAAACCAACATGGCATTACCCCAGCCCGACACCAAAGCCGGTTTAATATCCATATCTTTCGAAATATCAGCAACAATGCGCAGCATACGTTCTTTGCTGCTGAATAGCTTTTCCATTCGTGCCCAACGTATTTTCAATAAGGACTTGGCTACATTGGATAACCCGCTTGTTTTTGTTTCAAACCAATCGTCGATTTTATCTTTATTGCCCAAGTACTGTTCTACATCGCGCGCTTCGTAGCGTAAGTCGAGCACAACATGGTCTTCAACCGCTTCATCGAATTTGTAGGAATGTATAATACTACCAAATACTTCAATGGATTTCTTTTTATCTGTTTTTAGCAGAGGCGTACCTGTAAAACCTATCAACATTACCTTCTCACCCATAATGGCTTTCATAGCTTCGTGCAACATACCGCTTTGGGTGCGGTGGCATTCGTCGATAAAAACAAAGATATTGCCTTTTGCTGAAAAGTCTTTCGGAAGTTTTTCCTGTACTTCCAACAAGTATTGTTCTATTGATTTTGAAGATTTTTTATTGCCAACTTCGGGCATATCACTTTCCGATTTATTGCCAAACTTATGAATCAACGAGCAAATCAGCCACGGATTAGCTTCGTTGAGCATTGAAATGAGTGATGTTCCAGATTTAGCTCTTTTGATATGTTCGTCCACTCCTTTAAAGCCCGATTCAATTTGTTGGTCGAGTTCGTCCCGGTCGGTAATAATTACTACACGGGCATCTTGAATATTCTCGTGTATCCATTTGGCAAGCCAAATCATGGTTAGGCTTTTCCCCGAACCTTGCGAGTGCCAGATTATTCCGCTTTCTTTGCTACGCACACGCGGCTGAGCTGCTTGCAAACCAAAGTACTGGTTGGGACGAGCCGCTTTTTTTCTTCCGCCATCGAAGATAATACAGTCGTGGATAAATTCGATAAACCGCTTTTTATTGAACATTTGCAAGGTGCTACGTTCAAGTTCATTTACTACTTCCGGATTGTATTCTTTCCAACGTAACCAGAACTTTTCGTTAGTCTCAATAACTCCATAATGCAGCCCTTCGGTATCGTTACCCGCAAAAAGTAGTTGAACGGTATTAAAGAATTGCGGAATAAATTCTTCGGATTGATTGTCGAGGTTTTGACGAATACCGTGGTGTACTGACACAGTGCTACGTTTGAGCTCAATAGCTCCCAATGCAATGCCATTGACATAAATCACAATGTCGGGACGTTTGGTATTGCGACCTTTTATGGTTACTTCTTCAGCCACCAGAAAATCATTAGCAAACGGATTAGCCCAATCGATAAGATGAACATATTTTTTATTTTTGGAAGCTTCGGCACTAACGTTGACGCCATAACGAAGTAGATTATATACAGCTTTGTTGGCATGATACAATCCGGCACTGATATTACCCGCAAAACGTTTCAACTGATTTATGGCACTGTTGATTTCTGCTGCTGAATAAATATCACGTGTAATCAGAAATTTACGCAAGTATTCTTCTTCCACATTGCTGTTGTTCTCGCGATCGTGCCAATCACCTAAATTAGTATATCCTAGCTGATTGCTGAAAAGATTTAGCAATCGCTTTTGGGTAATCATTTCTTTTGCTCCGATATAGTTATTCATAATTCTGGAAGTAATCGAGATTTTGTACGTGGTTTACTGTCACCCCAAGGCATTACTCTGCTTGAAGGATATGTAATATATAAATGACGTTTAGCTCTTGTTATGGCAACGTAAAGATTATTCTTCTCTTGCTCCATTTCTAATCCACCCTTTTGTACAGCTCTATAATCTGGAAATGTGAGGTCGTCCATACCTACCAAAAAAACAATATCACTTTCTTGTCCTTTCATAACATGAACAGTACTAAGAGTTATACCTACATTCTTTTCGTTCTGGAAAGTCTGACCTAATGCCATCGCATTTCTAAATGAGCCTAGGGTTCTTGTTTGAGTAGATTTTTCATAATTGCGCCAATGGTTTCTAATTTCGCACAGGTCTATGTGAGCAATGCGTAATTCGTTGTCATTCAAGTTTGTGAAATTACCTTCGTTCTCAAGTTTAGAGATAATACCGTTTATTGTTGTTTTAAAATTACTGCCATCTTCTTCCAACTTTATTATTGCGGTTAAAATTTCTTGATACAAGACATTTGAACAGTGAATTCTTATATCTTCAATATTTTGTTGATTTTTTACATCCACTAGTCTTAGAAGTTGTGAAATATGCAATCTATCTTTAGGATTTACTTTCACTTCTAATGCAAGATTGAATATTTTTCCACTAGTAGAATCAAAGCTTAATCCTTTTATTGTACTTTTATAATAGTACTTTATTTTATTTTCTTTTAGCTTTGCTTCAATAGGAAGTAATACATATTTGTTCCTGGCTAAAACAGCTATTCTATCTTCAGTAACTTCTCCCTCAATATCATTCGCAGATAAACTATTCAAAAGTTGCTCGATTTTAGAAACAACAAAATTTGCCTCTTTTTCTACTGATTCAAAATTCAATATCTCACATAGTCCTTCAATAACAACATTTTCGAGACTAGAAGACTGTGGAATTAATTTATTGGCCAACTCAAGTACTTTTCTAGCGCTTCTGAAATTTTCGTCTAGCTTAATTATAACTGGATTATAATCCTCTATGAAAATTTTATCCATATATTTACTACTAGAACCATTAAAGCCATAGATAGCCTGTTTTGGATCTCCTACTAACATTACATTCCGATGTTCATCCGATGTTAATGATCTCAAAACCATATATTGAGCTTTATTCAAGTCCTGAGCCTCATCAATACATATATATTCAAAATTTCTACGATATAAAGCGGCAATATTAGGATTGCTGATAAATAACCGATAAGTTAGAAATAACAAATCATCAAAATCAATAGCATTCATTGATGTCATTAATTCATTATAGTTGAAATACAAAAGAATAACATCCTTATCATCGACTCTTTGTTCGAGATCTTCGTCAAGTATGACTTCTCTTTTTATTTGAGAAATCACATCTAATGCATTATTTTTAAATTGGTTTCTTTGTTTTTGATCCATTGCATTATAACGCTGCATTAATGTAGGTGTTTCCATTATTGCATCTTCGATTATTTTTAATCTATCTTCCATTTCCGAAAAAACTTGGGGAAGTTCTGTATAACCAATTGCGCTTCCATGTTTTTCTAAAACAGTACTACAAAAGGAATGAAAAGTTCCAACAAACAGTCGATCTAATATGTCGCTATCTTCTTGCAAGCGCTCTTTTATTTCTTCGCTTGCTTTATTGGTGAAAGTAATAGCCAGTATTTTACGTTTTGTATTATTGGCCAATTGTTTAATTCTTTCGGTTAATACTCTGGTTTTACCACTGCCTGCGCTAGCCAACACAAGCAATGCCCCTTCTATGTGAGATGCAACTTGTTTTTGTTTTGTTGATAATTGAATTTTACTCATAACGTAGATCGGTTTTAATTTTATCAAACAATTGTGATAATAATGGAGGGATTGATTTTTCAGAATTAAAAATTGAATATGCATAAATCAATGCCCACTCTGTCTTACGACTTTTAGATTCTGTCAAAATATACTGATCCGTATAAATTGTGTCTATTTCAATTTCCTTTTGATTTCTATGCAGTTCATTTACACATTTTGGGAGTTCAATTGATTTTATATATTTCTTTATATCATCTAAATAATTTACCCTAATAATATATTTCTCAAAATCATCATTATTATCAATGATAATTATATTAGTTTCATTTTCAATCCTTGTATAAGCAGCCCCCCTGATTTTACTTACAGCATTTGTCATTTTCGCAACAGGGTCAGTCTCGCCATCACTAAAAATATACCACGGAATATTTAAAGATTCTGCAAACTGTAAAAAAGGCAAATACTGACCAGCACCACCTACTCCAATAAAGTCGATACCCATTTCTAACACCGGGCACCCAAAATGTTTTTCAGCCAAAATTGGTAAAGCTTGTTCTTCCGTTTCTCCTTCAAAAAGTACTAATGCCTTCGAAAAAAAGATTTCTCCTCTGGTATTAATTACTTTCTGTCTTAATTTTCTTTTGTCATCAGCATTAAGTTCATCAAGATTAATCATTCCACATTTTACTGAGTTACTATCTTTGTATAAGCCTCTTATTTCATTGAAATCTGCACATGAAGCAATATATGGAGAATGTGTAGATATGATTTTCTGACCAGGCATCTCATTCATTTGCCTGTAAAGATGTTTTTGTGCATTTGGATGAAGATGTGCTTCCGGCTCTTCAATAGCTATTATTGGAAAAAATGTTTGCCCTTTCTCTTGGGCAATTTTTGCATTTTGAACTACGAAAGCTTTAAATGTCAAAAGGGAAGACCAGCTTCGTGTTCCCATTCCATGATAATCCATAGTAAAGCTATTATCATTCTCTCCATAACGAATTGAGATATTCTTATTTAAGTCTCTTATTTTTTTTGCAAAGGGAGTAATTTCAACCTTAGAGCCTTTCTTATCCATTGCCGAATCAACACCTTCTAGTACTGTTTGTATTGTGCTAAGAATTGAGCTTTTTTCTACAGCTTCTTTATTTAGGTCGTCAATAATACCTTCTAGAGCCTTAATGTCCTCAGGTTTATACGCTTCAGCTACATCGGATAACATTTTACCAAGATATGAAGATCTAAGTTTCACATCTTCTACTACATCTCTCTGTGCCTCTATATAAAAAAAAGGAATATCTTCAAGATTGATTCTATTTTTCGTGGTTTTTAGATTTTGCCAAACTCCTCCTTCAGATGGGTTCCATTCTTTTAATATCGTTTGAGTTTTGTCAAAATCACTTTTTAAAGTATTATATATAGCAGTGGTTCTTATTGGAACACAAGCTTTTTTTTCAATGTATTGAATATTATCAGATGTAAATACGGCTTCCCATTCTTCTTCAAATTCAGTTTGTATTTCTCCACTTTCGTTTACAGGTACAATTTTAATATCAACAATAATTTTATCGGCTTTTCCAGTATTTGATATATTTAAGTCATCAACAGATAAGAATGATTTGCTTCCTAAAGCTAACTGAATTGCTTTTAATATCGTAGTTTTTCCAACATTGTTAGTGCCAGTTAAAACTGTCGTTTTGCTTAAAGTCATCTCAAAATCCTTTAAACCTCTGAATCCGGATATTCTTATTTTATCTATTATAATGCCCATAATTATTGCTTTTTATATTAATCTTATTTTCCCTGTCAACAATTGCTGCATCATACCCATCTTAATCTCAATGTATTTTTCTCGTTTAGCTTGTAGCTTTTCTATTTCATTATCCATATCTGTGAGGATTTGGGCAATTGCAGATTGTTCGACAAACGTTGGAGGAAACGCAATGATAATTGATTCAATTACTTTTGCGTTTAGACTTGGAACTCCAGATGCTTCATTGTATGCATACCAATCAATTTGGTTGAATTTATAATAAATAAATTTTGCTGAGTACCCATCTTTTATTTCAGAATAAAATAAAGTATCTACTGTCCAAAATGGTGTATCATAAAAATACGGCTTATCAATTGTCCCTTTTCGCCCTATCAAGACTGATTCTTTCGAATATAAAGGTATATCAGTATAACCCATAACTCCGCCAGTACCTAAAATAGGATAACTCCCTGAAGGAATTTCAATATTTTTTTGGTTTTTTCCATGTTTTATTGTGAGTGTTTGTCCAATAGTCTTCTCTCCCCATTCTCCACTAAATCCACTTAACCGCTTTTTGCCGCAAAGCAGTTGTTGCATAGCTCCTTGTTTTATATGCTGCTTTTTGGTTATTTTCTTACCCAATTCAGCAATTAAAGCGTTTATGTCGCTTAAAGCATTGGCAATTGCATCTTGTTCTGAAGTTTCTTTCGGTAATGCTAAAATAATTTCTGATAGAGCATCTTTTGTGATATGGACAACAGCATCACCTTGTCCTTTATTCGCTTTTTGTTTTACAACACACGGAGCATTTAACAGAAACCCAAGTAATAAAGAATTATATTGATTTTCTGGAGACAGAATTATTATATCCCCACCCGCATATGCTTCAATGTTATCAATAAATGCTACGCATTTCCCTATATCTTCTTTGGTCTCACCAGAAGCAGTGAATAGTAGATCGCCAGTTTTTAGTTTTTGCGATTTTTTTGCAACGGCCTCAGATATAAATGAATTAAACTTTTTTATATAATTATTATGAGTTGTGTAAATTTCTCCATATCGAATACTTGGTATATCTCCCGTTTGAGATTCAGTCCTACTAATACCTTTCCCCTTAGAAAATTTCCCTAATCGTCTAACACTTTCCACTTCCCAATCTTCAGGAATTACGCCAATATCTGTTTGTTTATATCCTTGTTTAAGTTGTTCCATTTCTATAGTTCTTCCAATTTAGCTTTAATTTCCTCTTCGCTAGGAAGGGCAGATTTTATGCGTTCTTCAATTGATTTATTGGTTTTGTACGAAGCTACTCCCAAGGGTTGTCGGTTACCACGCAAGCTATATTCCACTTTTTTATTTTTTTTGTCGGTACATAGCAGAAGACCTATGGTTGGATTGTCTTCGCGTGCTTTCACTTGGTCGTCTATAGCCGATACATAAAAATTCAACTTGCTAATAAATTCCGGGATAAACTCCACCGCTTTCAACTCTATTACCACATAACAATGAAGTTTTAGGTGATACATCAAAATATCAATATAATAGTCGTCGTCTTCCACTTCGAGGTGATATTGATGACCCACAAAAGCAAAACCTTTGCCCATTTCGAGCAAAAAATCAGTGATTTTCTGAATCAATTTTTCTTCAATCATTCGCTCGTTTATTTTTTCTTCAATGGCAAGGAAGCCAAATTTGTAAGGGTCTTTAAAAATATCACTTGCCAAATCGGAATGATATTCAGGTAATGTGGCATGAAAATTATTGATAGCTTTGCCCTGAATGTGATACAAATTGTTTTCCACTTGCAGCAACATAATGTCACGACTCCAACCATTCTCGGCGGTTTTCAGGATGTAGAATGCTCTTTCTGACACATCCTTTACTTTGCTAATCAATGATATGTGGTGATACCAAGGTATTTGTGCAAGCGGCACTTGCACAAATACATTTGATTCGTCTAATTTGGCAAGTGAGGTATGCAAAATCGAGCCATTTTGTTCATTTTCTAATTGTGCAAGAGGCACTTGCACAGTTGGAAAGTCGGGATACTCAAAAGCAAATTGCCTCATATATTTGAGGTTACGAACAGAATAGCCACTTTCGCCTTTGTACCGTTTTTGCAAATCAGCCGAAAGAAGATTAATAATTTGGGATCCCCAACCTTGCGCCTCTTGCTTATTTAGGATTTCCTTTCCAATTGCGAAATAGAGTTGCAATAAATCGGCATTTACTTTCAACGAAGTATGCAACTGGGCTGTTTCAATGGTTGTATATATATCGCTTACCCACGATTGATATGCTTCGTGCGTGAAGTCAAGAGAGTTGACGATTACTTTTTTGAGTTTGTTATTTCCCATTGTAAATTCCTCCTAAAAATTAAAAACCCATTGCTGCGAGATGATTTTTCACTTTAATTTCTAAATCGGCTATATCCTGGTCGATAGCTGGAAGTGTTTGTGCGTAGCGCTCTGCCAAATCGGAAATACTGGCGTTGAGGGATTGACTAATGCGTTGCATTTCGTCCTCTAAGCGAGCAGCCAAGGAAGCAAACCATTTCTTTTCTATTACTAATTCCTTGATTTCCGCTTCGTTAAGTTGAACGTACTTATCTGCTAACTTTTTAAGTAATTCGTATTTCACTGCTTTTACTATGCGTTTGGCATCGGCTATTTCGTTTTTTAAGTCCAAGTAGCGTTCCAATACCTTTATTTCGGCTTTGCTATCCACCTTGTCTCTCAAATCTTTAATTCGTTTCCGAACATTGCCATCGTTCACTGTTTTGTTGGTAAAGTTGTTTGGGTCAAGAGCATTTTCAGCTTCCTCTTCCTGCAATTCAGCCAAAGTTGCTTCGTTTTCGGTAATCCGTTCTTCGGCAGTTTGAATCACCATCTTCAACTCGCTAAAAAAGTTATCGATAACAATAGAAACTGGCAGTAAGTCACACACTACATCTTCGGGCGAGACGGCCTTTTTCTCTTTGGCCGCTTTGATTGTACCGTCTTTGCTTTTTTTAGCTGTCGGTTGCGGTGTATAAAGTTCAGTCTTCCATCCATCAACAGATATCAGGTAGCAATCATCCTGCATGGTTTCGTTCCAGTAGTTGAGCAATTGTTCATATACATCGTAGGCTTCAACCAAAAACATGTCGTTGGCAAAACCGTTGAGAATTGCATCACTTAATTGCGGTATCAGTTTTTTAGGTAAAGCACCAACAGTCAAACTGTAAAGCGTGGGAGAAATCAATTTACACCATTCAGCAAAATGTTGTTTGTAACTATTATCCTGAGCAATAAAGTCAGGGTGCTGTTTTACAACAGAGCGAACATCTTCGTTCGCACAGCGAATGGCTAAATAGGTTGATCGGGTAGGGTGAGGCATAAACAATGCATCTCGTAATGCAGGACAAGCTTCCCAATAATGTTGCAATTGATTTACATCGTGTACGGGCAAACCGCCTTTCAGGTGAGCATCAATATCTTGAATAATTTCCGTGTCAATAGATTCAATATAGCGAGGAATGTTGAGGTTGTAATCATTGCGTGCGATTTCATCCATTTCCACAAAACGAGCAAAATAAGGAACGTTTTTTTGAGCAGCCCATACATCTACAATACGACGGACATCTTGCTCTCTCAAACGGTTTTTAGGGCCGTCCTTGGTAAAACCTGCTTTGGCATCAATCATAAAAATCCCTTTGCGGTTGGCAGCTTCCGATTTGTCGAGCACAATGATACTGGCTGGAATACCTGTGCCAAAGAAAAGGTTTGCAGGTAGACCAATAATTCCTTTTATATAGCCTCGATTCAGAATGTATTTTCGGATATTTGCTTCGGCATTTCCACGGAAAAGCACACCATGAGGCAGAATGCAAGCCCCATGGCCTGTTCGGTTCATGGAGCGAATGATGTGAAGCAAGAAGGCGTAATCGCCATTTTTATCGGGAGGAACACCTATCGTAGAGTTCCAACGCCCGTACACATCTTCTTCTTTGGCACTCTTTAGCCAGGACTTAGTTGAGAATGGAGGATTTGCCACAACATAATCGAATGTTTCCAACGTATTAGTCTCAGCAATTTTATGTTGTGGGTCATTTATAGTGTCACCTTGTTTAATATCTGCCGTAGTTTCGCCGTGCAGAATCATATTCATTTTAGCCAAACCAACGGTTGCACTATCGTATTCTTGTCCGTAAAGCGTTGCTCCGTGTGGAGTTTCTGATAGAGCACGCAACAATAGCGAACCCGAACCACATGTAGGGTCGTAAATAGTACTTGATATACTTTTTGCCGTGTCTAACCCAATCACTTTTGCCATTACACGACTTACTTCGGCAGGGGTGTAGAATTGCCCTTTACTTTTTCCGCTTTCGCTGGCAAAGTTTTTCATCAGATACTCGTAAGCATCACCCATTAAATCATCGTCAGCTGCTCTGTTTTTACCGAAATCGAGACCGGAAGACTGAAATATACCTATCAGACTACTTACTGTATCTACTAAATTTTTGTCTTTCCCAAGTTTTTGCTCATCACAAAAGTCTGCAATGTTGATTACCCCTGTTAAATAATTTGCATCAGCCAATTTTCTGATTCGAACATTTAGCTGCTCTCCAATATGTGTATTCCCTTTTAGCTTTACAAAATCGTCGAAACTACAGCCATCAGGTATTTCAATAACAGAATCGGGATTATTTTTAAATTTATCGCTTACATATTTTACAAAAAGCATTACCAATACATAGTCTTTGTATTGGCTTGCATCCATTCCTCCACGCAGTTCATCACAGCTTTTCCAAAGCATGCTGTATAATTCAGATTTCTTAATTGCCATTATTTATTTTGAGCTCAATTATTTGATTTACAAGATACAATTTAACAATTGTTCAACTTTTTCTTTTCTCCCCCGTCGAGTAGCATAGCGCAAGAGCTTATTCTTATTTATGCTGTGTCTTTCAAAAATTGTTGTATAAACATGATTAATCTCCGAACCCTGTAAAAAAGAAAACTCTATATCCCCAATAATATCTACCAAAATCTTTTCTATTGTGGGGGTGTTTATACCTTCCACTAATTGTAATGGCGACTCAGATATTAGAGGACGAATAATAATCGCAGAGTTGGTGCTTATATATCGTTCTAAGTCGGTGAGCGAAGGCATCAAAAAAAACCGTTTATTGCTACCGGCGTTTAAAAGATGAAAAACCGATTCAGCTACTTCTCGTTCCACATCAACAAACATAAGATTCAAATTTGGAATGTGGTGCATGTAGGGCATAAGAGTTGAGGCTGGCCATAAGCAATAATCTGCAAATGGAAATTGAGCTTTTATTTGCTGATCTATCTGTCTCATTTCTTCGGTACACACAACCGAAAAATCCCTCTTGGCATCATCGGGCAATTTATAAACGCCTCTTTCAATGCGAACTAATTGCCCCGATTTAAAAAGGCGGCTCAACTGTTCGGAAAGATACCCAGGTGAACCAATTTGATCTCCATTCTTCAAATTGGCTATTAATTCTTTGCGGGTGAATACCTTATGAGTAAACGCAAAATTTAATATGTCGTTCGTCGTTACCATATAACATTATACGAGGGTAAATGTATCACTAATTTGGCAATAAACAATCATTGTTGCCAGAAATGTGATAAGAATTTATTTAGAAATATTAATAATGTTAAATAATGTATGCAGGATTGGAGATACCTCGTGCCCGAGGAGGGAGGGGCCACGTTTGCGCAGCAAATGGGGAGGCGTATCTCCAATTCTGTATATATTATTTTAACTAACTTTGTTATTGATTTTCTTCATAATAATATGAATAGTCAATTCCTTAAGAGCATTTTTCAGCAAGTCCTCAACAGATTATTTTTACGCTATTTCTAATCAGTAGGTTAAACCAAACTGCCAGAGTGGTATCGTGTTCAAATATCCTAGTTCAATATCATCTTTTACTATAAATGCTTTATCTGTACCTTGGATTTGCTTCAATCCTTTATTTTTTCCACCTACTTCAAACGTAAAATCACCAATCAGAAAATCAGCGACAGGCGATACTATTACATCATACTTTACTCTTAGCTGATTCAGAAAAAACGTTTCTCTTATATTTCCTCTATTGGAGTTATCGTTTGCTAAACTGTAAATCAGATTCGTATTGTCAAGAAAAATTTTATCCACCTTTCCCAACCCCCTTATTCCTCCTGTAGAATCCCTTAGTTGTGCTATCATTCCGGCTTCTTCAATAAACAGGCAATAATCAGTTATGTTATTCCGACTGGCCGAAAGTGCAGCTGCTATACTTGTCATATTTGGCTTAAACGGCACACTCTTAGCAATAATGGCCAGCAATTGCTTCAATTTCCGGCCAGTGGACACATTCATCCCGGCATACAACGGAATATCTGTTTCCAAAGTTTGGTTAATAATCTGTTGTAGTTTCAGATCAAAACCTTCCTCTAATGCAAAAGGATAATACCCTCTTTTCAGATAATCTTCAAAAAAAGGTAATGGATGTTTTATTCCAGAAAGTTCGGCTTTATGATCTAGAATTTCTTCTAAAGAATACGGTTGGACAGCCATTTGATGAAACAATTGCAAATATTCCCTGAAAGACAAACCTTGCATAGTATACATTACAGCCCTGCGGCTTAAATCGGAGGCTCCTTTCTTGATATCTAACACCGAAGAACCGGTAAACACCACATTCAGTTCCGGATGATAATCATAGATCAGTTTTAGTTCCTTAGCCCAATCTTTGTATTTATGAATCTCATCAATAAACAGGTATTTCCCGCTGCGTTTTACAAAATCACCAGCTAAATCAATCAGCTTGTTGTCTGCAAAATAAAAATCCTCAGCAGTTACATACAGTGTCTCAGCAGGATTCATGTTCTTTTTAATATGCTGTAAAACCAGCGTAGTTTTCCCAACTCCACGTGGACCAGTAAGTCCAATCATTCGGCTATTCCAGTTTATTTCAGCATAAATGTAGCGGAAGAAACCGGTATCTGTCTCTTTTAGAAGCTTCTGAAACTGTTCAAATAATTTGTCCATAGCAGTTAATTTTTAGTAAAAATAACAAATAAGCACAATATAAGTGCATATTATTGCAAAAATTGCACTATTAAAGTGCAAATTATATTTTATTAGATTCTGTTTATATCTATTAGTCGTTGAATTGACAAATAATTCTATAAATAAAAACCGCAGTAAATCATATATTTACTGCGGTTTCCCTATTTTTGATTAACGTTTTTAAACGTCTTTACTTCACCTCTTCGAAGTCAACATCGGTAACCTCTTTGTCGGACCCGCCATTGCTTGTACCTTCTGTAGGACCGGCACCCGGATCTGTTCCTTGAGCAGGACCACCCTGGGCTGCTTTGGCCATGTCCTCAGAAGCTGCGTGCCATGCTGCATTCATTCCCTCCATTGCTTTGTCTATGGCCGATACATCACCCGATTTGTGAGCCTCTTTAAGAGCAGCAAGTGCGCTTTCGATTGCTCCCTTCTTGTCGGAAGGAATCTTGTCGCCATACTCCTTAAGGTTTTTCTCGCTCTGGAACACCATTGCATCGGCAGCATTCACCTTATCCACCTTCTCTCTCTCTGCCTTATCTGTAGCTTCGTTGGCCTTAGCTTCATCCTTCATTTTCTTGATCTCTGCCTCACTTAATCCGCTCGATGCTTCAATTCTGATCTTCTGCTCTTTGCCGGTTCCTTTGTCTTTTGCAGACACATGGAGGATGCCGTTTGCATCTATATCAAATGTAACTTCGATCTGAGGAACACCTCTTGGAGCAGGAACAATGCCATCGAGATGGAACCTGCCTATTGTCTTGTTATCCTTAGCCATTGGTCTCTCACCCTGTAGAATGTGAATTTCCACTGAAGGCTGGTTGTCACTGGCAGTACTGAACACCTCTGACTTGCGTGTAGGAATTGTTGTGTTTGACTCAATAAGTTTGGTCATTACAGAACCGTATGTTTCAATACCAAGTGAAAGTGGAGTTACGTCAAGAAGAAGTACATCCTTTACATCACCGGCAAGAACACCGCCCTGAATTGCTGCTCCCACTGCAACTACTTCGTCTGGATTGACACCCTTGCTTGGTGCTTTGCCAAAGAACTTCTCAACTATCTGCTGAATTGCAGGTATACGTGTTGAACCTCCTACAAGAAGAATCTCGTCAATATCACTTGCCTTGTAGTTTGCATCGCTCAGAGCTTTGCGGCAAGGTTCAACAGTTCTCTGTATCAAAGAGTCGCAAAGTTGTTCGAACTTGGCACGTGTAAGAGTTTTAACAAGGTGTTTTGGAACGCCATCAACAGGCATTATATAAGGCAGATTGATCTCTGTAGAGGTCTGACTTGAAAGCTCGATTTTTGCTTTCTCGCCAGCTTCTTTAAGTCTTTGAAGTGCCATAGGGTCCTTTCTTAAGTCAAGACCACTGTTTTCACTCATGAACTCCTCAGCCAGCCAGTCGATAATCTTCTGGTCAAAATCGTCACCGCCAAGGTGAGTGTCGCCGTTTGTAGATTTTACTTCAAAAACGCCCTCTCCAAGTTCCATTATTGATATATCAAAAGTACCACCTCCAAGGTCAAACACAGCAACTTTCATCTCTCTGTGTTGTTTGTCAAGACCATAAGCCAACGCTGCAGCAGTAGGCTCATTTATGATCCTCATGACCTTAAGACCTGCAATCTCTCCGGCCTCTTTGGTTGCCTGTCTCTGAGAGTCACTAAAATAAGCAGGTACTGTGATAACTGCCTCTGTAACCTCTTGTCCAAGATAGTCCTCAGCTGTCTTCTTCATCTTCTGAAGAATCATTGCCGATATCTCTTGCGGAGTATACTGACGACCGTCAATATTCACCCTTGATGTATTGTTGTCTCCCTTTTCTACTTTGTAAGGTACACGATGAACCTCCATTTGAACGCGGTCATAGGATTCTCCCATGAATCTCTTGATAGAGAAGATGGTTCTTGTTGGATTTGTGATTGCCTGCCTCTTTGCAGGGTCTCCGATTTTTCTCTCTCCGTTGTCTGCAAATGCAACTACGGAAGGTGTTGTCCTCTTGCCTTCGCTATTGATAATGACAGTAGGTTCGTTTCCCTCCATCACTGCTACGCATGAGTTTGTGGTTCCAAGGTCAATTCCGATAATTTTTCCCATAATATAGATAGAATTTTAATTGTTTTCCTTTGCTTTGCCCATGATTGCATCTAACATTGTGCCAAATGGAAAAACTGACAAGGTGGCAGAGTTGTCGTCTTAATTATTTACTTAGCTTTGTGACTCGAAAAATCATGATTATTTAATAAAAAGGATATGTCTGTAGAGGGAAAAAAGCGCATCATCACTACGCAAAGACTGCTTGAGATGAAGCAAAGGGGCGAGAAAATCGCAATGTTGACCGCATATGATTATACATCAGCCAAAATTATAGATGAAGCCGGAATAGATATCATACTGGTAGGGGACTCTGCTGCAAATGTAATGGCGGGACACGAAACCACCCTTCCTATAACTTTGGACCAGATGATCTACCACGCACAGAGTGTCGTCAAAGCTGTAAAAAACCCCATGGTTGTTGTAGATATGCCATTCGGAACATATCAGGGTAACTCCAAACAGGCTGTTTTCAGTGCAATACGAATAATGAAGGAATCAGAGGCAGATGCCGTAAAGGTGGAAGGGGGCTCTGAAATTCTGGAGTCTGTAAGCAGGATACTCTCAACCGGAATTCCGGTAATGGGACACCTTGGATTAACACCGCAGTCGATCCATAAGTTCGGGACATACAGTGTAAGAGCAAAAGAGGAGGCAGAAGCAAGTAAACTCATAGAAGATGCACTTGCATTGGAAGAAGCCGGTTGTTTTGCATTAGTGCTTGAAAAAATTCCGGCATCACTGGGTACCAAAGTGGCAGAAGTGTTGAAAATTCCGGTAATTGGAATTGGTGCCGGTAATGGAGTGGATGGTCAGGTGCTGGTAATGCATGACATGCTGGGACTCACACAGGAGTTCTCGCCCAGGTTCCTGAGGCGTTACCACAACCTTCACGATGAGATGCTAAAGGCTGTAAAAAACTATATAAGTGATATCAGGAGCAGAGAGTTCCCTAATGATCAGGAGCAATACTAACATGAATATTCTCTACGAGGACAATCATCTGATTGTCGTAAACAAAAGGTCCGGAGAGATTGTCCAGGGCGATAAAACAGGAGACAAGCCTCTGAGTGAAATCATTTCAAGATTTATTGCCGACCGCGACAATAAGCCGGGGGCAGCATTCATTGGTGTTCCCCACCGCCTTGACCGACCGGTTACCGGTATTGCTGTTTTTGCAAAAACATCCAAATCGCTTGAGAGACTCAATGAGATGTTCAGAAACAGTGAGATAGAGAAAAAATACTGGGCAATTGTTGCGAATAAACCTGAAAATCCTGTTGGAGAGCTCAAACATTATCTCGTCAGGAATGAGAAGCAAAACAAGTCATATGCCAGTCTTCTGCCCAAAAACGATGCAAAGGAGGCGAGGCTGCGATACAAGGTTCTTGCAAGTAGCGACCGCTACCATCTTATAGAGGTTGAGCTTCTCACCGGAAGGCACCATCAGATAAGGTGCCAGCTTGCAGAGATTGGCTGTCCTATAAAGGGTGACCTTAAATACGGAGCACCAAGGTCGAATCCTGACGGAAGCATCTCACTGCATGCGAGGAGCATAAAGTTTATCCATCCTGTAAAGAAGAGTGAAGTTATTATATTGGCACCTCCTCCTGAAGATTCTCTGTGGAATGCTTTTATGAAGATTGTCAAAGTTCAGTGATACCGGCTTTGTATACAGCCATTGCCCGCAATCTTGCAGTTGTGTGATCTACAATGGGTTTTGGATATTCCGACGGATTGTCGAATTCCGGAACCCATTTTCTAATATAAATATTATCAGGATCAAATTTCTTTGTCTGTAATTCAGGATTGAATACTCTGAAATATGGGGCCGCGTCACATCCGCAGCCAGCTGCCCATTGCCAGTTTCCATTGTTTGCAGACTGATCGTAGTCAAGAAGCTCAGCAGCAAAGTAGCTCTCACCTATTTGCCAGTTGATGAGCAGATGCTTGGCAAGGAAACTTGCAGTAATCATTCTTACCCGGTTATGCATGAATCCCGTCTGATTTAGCTCCCGCATACCAGCATCAACTATTGGGTATCCTGTCTCTCCCTTGCACCATTTTTCCAGCTCCTTCGCGTCATTCCTCCATGCAATAAAGCCGTACTTCTTTTTAAAAGGCCCGTCTGCTGCATATGGAAAGTGATATATGACCGACTTGAAAAACTCTCGCCATATCAACTCTCCGAGCCATACCTTGTTAAGCTCGTATGCAGAGCGGACAAGGGTTCGTATACTTATAGTGCCGAATCTTAGATGTGCACTTAGCCGTGTAGTTCCGGCTTCATTTGCAGGATAATTCCGGGTAATGTGATAGTTTGCAATTATTGAATTTATAAGGATAGGGCTATTGAAAATTTCTCCGGAAGGGATAAACCCTATATCATCAAGGGTCGGCATGTTCTTGAATAGTTTTAGTGAACCATTGTTTTCATGTTCCAGATTTGACAGTGGCAACAATTCGGATGACATGACAAGTTGATGAGTAAGCTCTTCGGATGGCCAATGTTTCAGATGGGTATCAGGTTCATTATTTAGTTTATTGAGCCATTGTCTGGAGTAAGGAGTGTAAACAGTATAGGGCTGACCATCTGGCTTAAGAACATCATCTTTTGAGAAAATAACCTGATCTTTAAAGCATTGAAAGGTTATTCCTTTGTTTTTGAGCAATAAGGCAACTTTTTGGTCTCTCTCTACAGCATAGGGCTCATAATCTTCGTTACAGAAAACAGAACAGACATTGAATTCTGATGATATGAATTCAATAGCAGCCTCCGGTTTTCCATACATATATAGAATAGGGAACTCACCGGAGCCGGTTCCTTTTATTAAGGAAATTTTCGATTCGAGTCTGGAGAGTGCCTGATGTATGAAATCCACTCTTCTGTCACACTTGTCGGGGAGTTGACTGAGAATGTCCGTGTCGAATATGAACAGAGGCAGAACTCTTAGACCGGATCTGAGAGCCTCATATAATCCGCGGTTGTCTTCAAGCCTGAGATCGTTTCTAAACCAGAATATGTTGATTTTTTTCTTTAACATAATTATGCCTTAAGATAGGAGAGGTCCTTACCATCTGCCTCTCCATCTCTTATCTGAGTTGAAGAGACATCAATGTTTGGTGCATCAATAAGACGGGCCCCATACCTTTTACATAGCTCTTTACCATCGAACCCGCTGCGGGGATATACCCACACCTGATACTCTTTGAGAAGATTCTCCCACAGTTTCCATTGTTCTATTATGGCAAGATTGTCTGCCCCAATTATGAGAATAAATTCATTCTGAGGTTCCTGAGCACTCAATTCTCTTAATGTGGAGATAGTGTATAACGGGGCCGGCAATGAAAATTCAATGTCCGATACTACTACCTTGTTTCCAAGATGAGATGCTGAGCATCTTACATGTTCCAGCCTGTCAGAACTGTTGTCAACCTGTGATTTGTCTTTTAGGGGATTCTGAGGGCTCACAACCAACCTTAGCTGATCAATCTCACCACTATCCAGAAGGTATTTACATATGGCTATGTGGCCTA
>Ga0074193_1001918_pt1 | contig 21640 bp, 19 predicted proteins | sample EPASupsiteHSE605_FD_64523 | JGI IMG/M metagenome (GOLD analysis project Ga0074193, IMG submission 64523) | Bioremediated contaminated groundwater from EPA Superfund site, New Mexico - Sample HSE6-05 | ecosystem: Environmental > Aquatic > Deep subsurface > Groundwater > Contaminated ... | reverse complement strand
TGCGGAGGAGATCCAAAACTCGTTTTTCGGTAAAACTTATGGACTTCATGAGCTCTGCTTAAAGAAACAAACAACGTTGTAAGCTCAATAAAATATGCTCTTTGAAATGTTTCGAACACCCGTAATTTGTAATCCGTGACAGTGACCTTCACTGTTTACTGACGCGGACTTGTAACCGTGACAGTGATTGCATGACTCGTCGGAACCGCGCTTTGCAAATATCCGATCACAATAAAATTTCCGTATATTTACACTCGTATACCAGACAAAATTAAATTCCGGGCGCATCCGGCGCCACCTTTACCAAACAAGCAAAACCAGCATTCATCGCATCCATGGATAAAGAAAACCCACAAGAAAAAACACAACCCAACAACCCCTTGCACGGTGTGAAACTGATCACGATACTGGAGGAACTGGTGGAGCACTATGGCTGGGAACGATTGGCAGAGAAAATCAATATCAATTGTTTTAAGAAAGATCCGTCCATAAAATCCAGTCTTACATTTTTAAGAAAAACGCCCTGGGCCCGGGATGAAGTGGAACGACTGTATATTTTTTTTGACAAGAAAAGACAATTGAAGCAGGCCAAAGCAAGGCAGAAACATGATCCGGGTGGAGCTATTGAATAAATTGCGAGACTGAAAAGCGCAAAAAAGAAACGTATATATAATTTCCCTCCTGACAAAATGTTGAGTGCCCCTGACATTTTAGCGTCAGCTCATTGAGGTAAACAAACAGACATTGCTGACCTGGAATCGTCAGGGTGATGAGAGCGATAGCCCCCATATGCTTGTCCGCAAGTATGCGGTATTCCGCGTCCGTGCCATGCACAATTCACAGTCGGATGTAGAGCAGACTACGGTTCGAATTGTATCATACAACTTATAAAAAAGAAAAAGCATCAGGTGGAATTTTGAATTATATTTGTTTTTTAAATCAGAAGGATTGAAATTTCATACAATGGAACTCAACGGATTTGTTTTCTTTTTTGCACTTGTTTTTGCTGCAGGTCAATCTCTTGCCACATCACAGGCTGCTGACCGACTGGTATACAAGGGCGATACATTGCTGTTGTTTTCAAATCCGCTGGAAAATTATCTTGATACCAAACCGCAACGGACGCTCAATGGAATTGAACTGACATGGACAAGCACCGCATGTTATCGCGGATACCTGGCCACATGGAAGATTTCGAACGACAGCTTGTTTTTAATCAGCGTGCAGGCTGGATGCGATTCGCAAAATCCGAAGTATTTCGATCTGCGTCAGGAATTCGGCTCCGACACTGTCTTTGCAGGTTGGTATTCAGGTAATGCATTGGCTCCGCAAGGCGAACTGTTGTTCTATATTCACGACGCCTATGAATCCATTTATACCACTGAAAGTGAATTTCAGATTGACAAAGGGATAGTGACCGGAATTACCCATTACGACAATTCAAAAGCCCGGCAATCGGCCTACAGTCAGAATGATGAAAAACTGCGAATGTTTATTTATTCCAATATCGAATGGGATAAACTGCCATCATTGGGCAATGAAGACATAAGAGTATATGTACAATTTTCGGCCGATGAAAATGGTGTAATCGACAGTGCAAAAGTGATGAGAGGCAGCAGTGAAGTTTTTGACAACGAGGCAGTGCGGGTCGTGAAATCTATTCCAGATTGGGATGTGTATTTTCGACATGGCACATTCACCAGAATTACATGGAATCTACCCATAATTTTCAGCGAAAAAAACAAATTGAAATATCGGAAATGATTGGCAAAACGGTATATGTGTCCGGACAATCAATATGTGAGCACAATAACCGTTTGAAATTGTCACGAAAATAATTCAAAACGCGCATAAATAAAACCATAAACCTAAAGCGTATGAGAATAACAATAATTGCATTGATGCTTTTAAGCAATTTGAGCGCATTCTCCCAGAACATTGAATTAATGGGTGGGCTTAATTCAAACAACTTTTTTGACATTAAAAAAAACGAAGGACATTATAATTCCTCCTACAACTCTGATTATGGTTATGAAATAATGATTGGTGCCGAGAGCAGAAATGATGGTTCGCTGACATACAGGATTACTCTTGGTTTCGAAAAATACGGAGGTGAATTAACAGCGAGCGATGGCGCTTTAGGCGGTGGCTATACAACAAATGCAAAGGTTGATAAGTCTGTCTTTTCATTGGGTTTGTATCCTTTAAACTTTAGAATTAAAAACAAAATAGACCTGAATGTCGGTCTTGAATTTTCCGGACTTATACATGAAAAAGTAGATGGCACCAGCAGTGGCTGGAGTATGGGGTCGCCTCAATGGAGTTATGATTTGAATGAAAAATACGAACGATATAGTTCAAACACTTATTTCGGGATTCGTTGCAGAATTGCATATGATTTCAATATATCTGACAAAATGGTGATATCGCCGCAGTATTCATACTATTTTGGATTATTAAATGAATTTGATGAGTTTCCTGAAACCACCAAATCAATGAGACATTATTTTTGTATTGGACTTGAAAGAAAAATATAAGCTCATGGAAAGCCGGTTTCGAGATAGCTGGTAACTGGTTGTAAAAGTCTGAAAACCCGCTAACTTACAAAAATCATTTCCCGGTTAATTGACTATTTGTAAAAACTTTATATATTTGTGTGTGAGCAGAACAATATATAGTATCACAAATAGGTTATTTCATTTTGCATCTGCGACACGTTATGCTTTATTCAAAAAAACAACAAAACAGAACAATGAAAACAACAATACTCCTGGTCATTATTCACTGTTTGGTAATTGGCTTATGTGCACAGAATAAGTTGCCTGTTATAATGGCTCGTTCGTTAGATGCAAAAACGAGGATTGGAGCGGATGATACGAAAAACTGGTATATTTCGCCCGAACTTAATCCGGATGTATTTACCACAAACAGAATTGGTGAAACTGTTACATTTTATACAGATGTTGATTCAATTTCATTTATCATCTCGCCCGACAAAATTTATAATTTCGTAATTGTAGTGAATAAAAAAGATTCTGCCTATACTCAGGTGAAATATGCCAAAAGTTATCTTGACGGGCTGAAAGAAGCCTGGGAATATGATTATAAAGACACCAGGGAAATTAATCCGTACAGCTATAAAAAGCCGGACGACCCTGATTTGTTGAGTATAAAAAACAAATACAATCTCGATTCTGTTGCCGGCAAAGGGGATGAGCTTTCAAAAATCATTAATGTTCTGCTATGGGTCAATAAATCATTTAAACACGACGGAACAAAAGAGGCGCCCTCATATACTGACATGGTGGATCTGATGTCAAAAACATATCTGAATAATGAAGCCACACTGCATTGCGGAGCAATGGCCTGGGTGCTGGTTGATTGTTATCTTTCCCTGGGGTTAACAGCAAAACAGGTGGTCTGCTATCCGGAAGATTCGTCCGATTTCGAGTGTCATTCAACCGTAGCTGTCTTTTCAAACCAGATGGATAAATGGTTGTTCATGGATCCTTCAAATGGCGTATACCTGACGAATGAGGAGAATGAAATACTGAGTTTCGAAGAATTCAGAAAAGCACTGATTGAAGGCAGGGAAATCAGAATTAATGATGAAGCAAAAAACAAGAATGAATTCATCAAAGACGGTTACTTGTCCTGGTATATGCCAAAAAACCTGTATGCATTTCAATGTTTTTCGGATACTGACGGAGAGAGTATAAGCAACGTTCTGTTGCCGGTTGAATACAAAGGGGAATTTACTCATACCGTGCGAAATCACCCGAAGGTAACCAATAACCCGGATTTGTTCTGGTCGAAACCAAACAAATAAAAATACACATGGAATTAATTACAATTTTCCTGATTTCTCCAGAAAAGTTTTCTGTCTTTAAGAATTCTCCATCATAAAACCTTTTGCCAATCAACAATTCCACCATGCCCGGAACATATAGGGAGCATAGAAAACCGCAGCCATCCAATGTCTGAAAACCCGCCCACTTACAAAGAATATTTCCCGGTTAATTGACTATTTGTAAAAACTTTATATATTTGTGAATAACCAAACTAAAAGGCATGGGTATTCAACCGGCATTTGGGCGAGGAATTGTGCCGTTTTTCTGAACTAAGATTGGGTATACATGAGATTTCAGACATCAGATATGAGCAGGCTTTTAATATTGATTACAATTGTTTTCATGGTCGCATGTCAATTTAAACAATCAAGCTTGTTTGACGAGGTTAATCGCTTGGCAGAATTTGAGGGAGTTGGCGAACCAACCTTAATTCAATATGGAGAAGAAGATGGGTATCGTGAGCCGATAATGGCTTATGCAATATACAAAGTTGACGCTCACGATTTCATAAACATGGAAAATTCAATGATGCAGAACGAAAATTTTGAAGCAGGAAGCTATTATCTGAATATTGAACTGAATGAATACTTGCAAAAAAACCATTTAAAAATATTGAATATGTCCAATTCCCAAATCACTCAAAACAAATATGAGCGTATATACTACGTATATTTACTCTCGGACAGGCAAACTTTCGTTATATGCAAAGTAAACCTATAACGTTTGAAATTCAAGTGTTTTCTATAATGGGAAAAAAGCCAGAACAATAATAAAATTACATGATGCAGACAATAAACAGTCTGTCATCCTCACTGGAGATCGCCCACAATCGTTTACCGGACCTATAATCGAACGTTAGCTGAAATTTTATGACGACAAAACACACACTCATATTAACTTGCATTTTCCTTCTGATAACCCTGAAAGTTATTGGACAGAGCGACAGCTCAAATTACAATGACAGGGAGATAAATAAAATTGACTCCCTGATTAAAATTATTGACGATCGAAATCCGGAATTTGAGAACTGCAACCTGTTTATTGACTCACTGGCCGGAGAGAAAGTAATATCCATTACAAAGCAGGTTTATAATGGAATTGGCAAGTATAGCATTAAAACAAACCGAATGGGGACGCAGATGGATGTCAAACTGGTTGAACTGTATTTATACCATGACACATTAATTCAGGCGGCTGTTTTTTATTCCGATAATAAGCAGGATTTTTGGAAGAAGTTGTATTTTAAAGACGATATCAACTTCAGTACAAGAGCTATACTTGGAGTGAGAATATCATTGGACGATACAGGAGAAGAATTTATTGAATTGGCAAAAAAAATTGTGACAGCTGAACAATCCAAATAAGACACATGAAAGATAAAACATCATTTTTTGTACTTTTGCGAAGAGCTAATAAATACAATACAAAGGACATAATTACCGGAAAAATGAAACAAATCCTGAACGCACTGATTGTTTTTATATTGATGATTGCCGCATTGAATGTGACCGGACAGGATCAGGCAAAGGCAGAGCAGGCTGTTAAAAATTATTTATCGGGGAAGTACACCAATTACACAGCGGGTGTATTTGATCAGATATTTGAACAAGATTACCCATCCATGTTTCAGGAGAAAATGGAGAAACCCGGAGAAATAAAATACACGCTGACTCATAATTATTCTCTTGGTGATATTGAAACCGAAAACGAATTCTTCTTCTTTGACAAAGATTACAACCTGCTGGGGCAGTTATCGTCTGAGAACGTTGGTGAATTATTCACAGTATTCTTAATGGATGGAATAGCCGGGACCGGATTGCTTACGGATAATGACTCAACCAGACTCTTGGAAGAAGATCTGGCTTTAATTCAGGACTCAGTTATCTATATAAAAAAAATTGACTATAGCCTAAATCCAGTTATAGGGCTGTGGTCCGACGGAGAAAGCTATTACAAATTTAAAGAGAACGGATTATGTGAGATCATTACGCCAGATGACACTTTTGGTGATGATCAATACACAGTAAGAGGAGAAAAGGCCAGGTTGACTTATGTTATCGATTACAACACAAGTCCTGTGACCATTGATATTGTTATTACATCGGAAAATTCCGGACAGGAATTCGGACGGGCATTGGGGATACTATTGTTTATCAATTATGACAAAATAAAATTGAGAATGAATTCCAGCGAATCAGGCAGACCACAAGATTTTTTACCGCCATTTTCGCCTGACATTTTAATACTCAATAAAGTAGCGAAATAAACCGCTGCAGGCGATCCTCCGGAAATCAGCTCCCATAGCCGGTATCGTGCTGCACTGCCGGTTAAATTACCTGTCAGTTTCGCCGCCCACAAAATTTTTCTATCTTTGAAAAAAATCTCTCTCATGAAAAACATGTTACTCATCAGCAATTCCACCATGGCCGGTGCGCCGTATCTGGGTTGGTGCAAAGAAAAAATAGTGTCATTTTATCAGAAGTACAATGTCAAAAAAGTGCTGTTTGTGCCGTATGCAGGCGTGAACCTCGTTGACGAAAGCATTGAAGCTTCGTACGATGCATATATCGCACGTGTGGCCGGCGTTTTTGCCGAATACGGGATCGAATTCACGTCGGTGCATCAAGAAAGCGATCCGGTGGCAGCCATGAAAAACGCCGAAGCCATTTCGGTTGGCGGCGGCAACACCTTCTACCTCGTGCACATGCTGCACAAAACCGGGCTGATGGAAGTGATCCGCGAAAAAGTATTGCAGGGAACGCCGTATTGCGGCTGGAGTGCCGGCTCGAACATTGCCTGCCCTGCCCTGTTCACCACCAACGATATGCCCATTGTGGAGCCCGCCAGTTTCAAATGTCTGAATGTAATTCCGTTTCAGATCAACCCGCATTATCTCGATGCCAATCCCGAAGGACATGGCGGCGAAACGCGCCAGCAGCGCATCGAAGAGTTTCTGACGGTGAACCGCAGCACCACTGTTGCCGGTCTGCGCGAAGGATGTTATTTTGAATTCAACGAAGACGTCATTTCGCTTGGTGGCAACCGCCCGCTGATCGTCTTCAACTACGGCAAACCCACGCAGGAGTTTGAACCGGGCAGCGATATCTCAACGCTTATTTGATTGTTGCCGCACGATAAAATCGTGCGACAACTAACTACTTTTATCCAACACCGCTCCCGCCCGATTGCATCGTGCGGGAGCGTTTTTTTATCTATTCCACCGAAAACTCCCGGATTTTATTACGGTAGTTGATGAAGATATTGGCCCGCGACACAAAGCCAACGTACTTGCCTTTGTCAAGCACCGGCATATTGTACCAGCCCGTTTTGCGGAACTTGGCCATGGCCGACTCCAGGTTTTCGTCCATCGTGACAAACACCTGCGTTTTCTGCATCACATCGCGCAGAATAACTGTATCGTATTTTGTCTGATCGAACATCAGCTGCCTGACATCATCGAGCGCAATGACGCCGAGATAATTATTTTCTTCGTCCACCACCGGATACAGATTGCGGTTCGATTTTGAAATGGCCGCCAGCAATTGCCGCAGCGTTTGATCGGGACCTACTTTTTCGAACTGCGTTTCAACCACTTCATTTACTTTGAGCAGTGTCAGCGCCGTTTTATCGCGGTCGTGTGTAATGAGCTCACCGGCTTTTGCCAACGAACGCGTATAGATGGAATATGGCTCCCACAGCCGTGTTGTCAGGTGCGCCAGGGTCGATGTTACAATCAACGGAATAAACAAAGTATAGCCGCCTGTAATTTCTGCAATTAAAAATATGGCCGTCAGCGGCGCCGAAATCACGCCTGCAATCAGGCCTGCCATGCCCCCCAGAATAAAATTCGAAGGTATCAGTGTCGTAAATCCAAGAAGGTTCACCACTTTTACAAACGCTGCACCGGTGATACCACCCATAAACAGGGCCGGCGCAAAAGCGCCACCAATGCCGCCTGCACCGGTAGTAAGCGATGTCGCAGCAACTTTCAAAATCAGGATCAATCCAAGATATCCAACAAAAGCCCACGAGTTTTCACCGAAACTATAAAAGAGCGAGTTGTTGGACAGATCGTGCAGATTTCCGCTCAGAATCATGCGCATGGCCGAATAACCCTCGCCATACAGCGGCGGGAAAAAGAAGATGAGTGCGCCGACTGCCACACCACCAATCATAATCCGCATAAAACGATCTTTGATTTTTTGTACAGCTGTTTCTATCGCACTGTTGGTGCGTAAAAAATACACCGACACCAGCCCGCAAACAATGCCAAGGATGATATAATATGGGATGTTGGCATAATTGACCGGTTCGCGAATTGAAAAATAAAATTCCACATTGCTGCCAAACAGAAAAGTGGCTACCAGCGCGCCGGTGACAGAACTAGTCAGCAATGGAATAATGGAAGCTGCCGTGATATCGAGCGCCAGCACTTCCATGGCGAAAATCATTCCGGCAATGGGTGCTTTGAAAATGGCTGCCAGTGCGCCTGCCGTGCCTGCACCAATCAGCAGCATCCGCGTACGGTGCGACTGACCAAACCACTGTCCGATGTTCGATCCCATAGCCGCTCCTGTGGCCAGAATCGGGGCCTCCATACCCACCGAGCCGCCAAAGCCGGATGTGATGGAACAACTGATCAGACTCGAATACATATTGTGACTTTTCATGCGCGACTCGCCCTTCGACAAGGCCCAGAGCACCTTTGAAACACCATGACTGATATCGTCTTTGATGATATATGCCGTAAAAAGAACCGTTATAAAAATGCCAAGCACAGGCAAGATCAGATAATAAAAGTTCTCGGAATCGACATTCGCCTGATCGCGGACATAAGCCTCAATGTAATGAACCGATGTTTTCAGAATGACGGCCGCAAGTCCGGCAGTCAGTCCTACCACAATGCTCAGCAGCAATACAAACTGTTTGTGGCGTATCAGTTTCTGATAAAAATCCTGCATTTTTCTTTCTGTTCTGTTGCCCGAAGGCTTCGTTTATTGTTCAAAGATATTTAATTAACTTTGAAGGAAAATATATTTCATGCTTCAATTTGAAAAATACACCCTTGCAAACGGACTCAAACTACTGATTAACAACGACAAATCGACTCCGATGTCGGTTGTGAATATTCTGTATGGCGTTGGAGCCCGCGACGAAGATGAAAACCGGACCGGCTTTGCGCATTTGTTCGAGCATCTGATGTTTGGCGGCAGCATCAACATTCCGGAATTTGACACACCCCTCGAAAAAGTCGGCGGCGAGAACAATGCTTTTACCAATAACGACTATACCAACTATTATGTCACCCTACCGGCGCAGAACATCGAGACAGCGCTGTGGCTCGAATCGGACCGCATGCTCAGTCTGGCGTTTTCCGAAAAATCGCTCGAAGTACAGCGCAAGGTGGTCATGGAAGAATTCAAGCAGCGCTATCTCAATCAGCCATACGGCGATGCCTGGCTGCATCTGCGGCCGCTTGCATTCAAGGTCCACCCCTACCGCTGGGCAACCATCGGCAAGGACCTGAGTCACATCGAAAACGCCACCATGAACGACGTAAAAGAGTTTTACGAAAAATGGTACAATCCGGCCAACGCCATCATGACCATTGGCGGCCCACTCGATACAGACAAGGTGATTCAGCTGGTTGAAAAATGGTTTGGCGATATCCGGAAACCGCATCAGGCGCAGCACAGCATTCCACAGGAACCTGTTCAAAACGAAAAACGTGTCATGACCCTCGAACGCGATGTGCCTTTCCGCGCACTGTATCAGGCCTGGCACATGCCCGGCCGCATGGAAGCCGATTATAAAGTCTGCGATCTGATTTCGGACCTGCTCTCCAATGGCGCTTCATCAAGGCTGTATCAGAATCTGGTGAAGGATAAAAATTATTTTTCCAGTCTGAATGGTTACATCAGCGGCGATTTCGATCCGGGCCTTTTTATTATTCAGGGCGAGCTGTCCGACGGTTTTCACTTCGATGATGTCAAACCCGCTATTGAAGCCGAAATACAGCAAATAAAAGATGGAAAATTCAGCGACCGTGAACTCGAAAAAGTGAAAAATAAAATTGTTTCGACATTTGAATTTTCAAAAATCAGTTGTCTGAACAACGCCATGAATCTCTCGCTGTACGAGTGGATGGGCGATGCAGGTATGATCAATCAGGAACTGGAAAAATACAAAGCCATCACCCGCGACGATATCAGCCGCGTGGCCAATAAAATTTTCTGCGACACCAATCTGTCGGAGTTAATGTACGAACCAACCAAATAAATTTTCACGATTATTTCAGTCCAAATACGTATGACAACAAACATCATAAACCGCAGCACAGCACCCGAAACGGGAGCATTGCATTTCGAAGGCTTTCCGGCATATAAACAGGAACTGATCAACAATCATTTTCCCTGTTATTCAGTCGAAAATTTCAGCTCCAATGTGGTGCGGCTCGATATATCGATTCCTTCAGGATCGTGGATGCAGTCAAAACCGCTTCAAAGCTCATCGATGGCGCGCATGATCACCGAAGGAACCAAACAATTCAATTCGTTTCAGATTGCCGAAGCCATTGATTTCAGCGGCGCTTACCTCGATGTTTCTTCGTCACCGCATCGCACCATTTTAAGTATTTATGCGGTCAAGGATATTCTGGTTTCGCTGCTGCCACTGGTAAAATCAATATTGACTGAGCCCACATTTCCGGCCGATGAATTAAAGACCATTCTGGCCAACAACAAGCAGGAATTCATCATCAGCAACAAAAAAGTCATGGGCCGCGCGCGCCGCTTTTTCCCATCGCTGCTATACGGAAACCGGCATCCATACGGAACAGTGATCGAAGAAAAACATTTCGACGCCCTTTCAACCGAAGATATGCAAAGCCTTTTCAACGCATTGCCTCTGAGCGAAAGCAGCATTTTCCTCGGCGGTAATATTGATGAAAATGTGATGGAACATTTGCAGAATCTGTTTTCGGATGCGGCCTTCGCAAAATCAAATTCCAACACAGAACAAAATTACAATAGCGAGCCATCCTCCGAAAAAGAGCATCTGATCACAGTTCCCGATGCCGTGCAATCGGCGCTGATACTTGGAACTCCGGTGGTAGGCCGCTCTCATCCCGATTTCCCGGTGCTGATGCTCACCAATACCATACTGGGTGGCTTTTTCGGCAGTCGCTTAATGAAAACCATACGCGAAGAAAAAGGATATACCTATGGCATTTCGTCAGGAATAACAGCACGGGCGCAGGCTTCGCATTTTTCGATTCAGACCGAAGTAATGGCCGAAGTAACGCAGCAGGCGCTGGATGAAATATTCCGCGAAATTTCGCGTTTATCTGTTGCTCCTGTCGAAATGAATGAACTTGATATAGCGCGCAATTACCTTTTTGGTAGTTTCCTACGGAATATGGACGGGCCGTTTGCATTGGTAGAACGGCTGCAAACCGCATTGCAGGAGAATCTCGACCCCAATGTATATTACAGCAGTTACTGGGATGCCATTGCAGCCGCCACACCGGCCGATATTCAGCATATGGCGCAGAAATACCTGATTCCCGAAAACATGCATGTACTTATTGTTGGAAACAAACAATAGTAAATGATCAGACAAAGCTACATATGGTTGATGCTTTTCGTTGGAATGAGTTTTCAGTCATTTGCAGCTCTTGACGCACCATCGCTGCGCTGCGTGTCGGTTCTGAACAATGGTGATGTCGAATTAACCTGGGTCATTCCTCCCGATCCAGGAGCAGTTTTCGATTCGTACCAGATTTATTATGCCACATCGCAAAGCGGACCCTATGCGCTGTTGGCCACTGTTTCGGTGTACACACAAACGACTTATACACACGTTGGCGCCAACGGACAAACCACGCCCGGATTTTATTATATGGTCACCGTTTCGGATGCGCCCACATTTCAATATTCGACTCCGGGCGACACCTTAGGGTCCATGCGGCTTACAGCAGCCAATCCGCTCAACGGAACTGCCCCGCTCAACTGGACATTGCTGCATAATCCGCCATTGACCACCTCGGGAAATTATACCGTTTTCTTTGAATTCCCGGCCGGCATCTGGAATGCAGCAGGCACCAGCACGGTCAATTCTTTTCTCGATACCATCGAAATTTGCAGCAGCAACATTAATTACAGAATTGAACAATCCGATATCTCAGGCTGCGTCTCGGTTTCCTCCATTGATGGGGATGTGTACCAGAATTTAATACCACCTGAAATCCCTGTACTGGACAGCGTTTCGGTGGATGCTGCTTCACAAAATGCTGTGCTGGGCTGGCAACAATCCAATACCGATGATACGGAAGGTTACATTGTGTATATATTTACAGGCAGCATATGGACACCCGTTGATACCGTATGGGGCCTGACGACCACGTTTTACGAGTATTTTTCTTCGCTGGCCGATACCCATGCCGAATCGTATTGTATTGCTGCCATTGACTCCTGCGGAAACACCAGTCCGCTCACCGGCGGTCATACAACTGCATTTCTTTCCACGACTGTTGATCCGTGCAACCGCAGTGTTCAACTCAGCTGGAGCGCATATTCAGGCTTCCCTGGCGGTGTTGCCGCATATGAAATTTATTTTTCTGAAAACGGAAATACTTATACCCTGCTGGCAGCAACCAATGCAACTACTACGTCGTACACCGCATCCGGCCTGACCGACAACAGTACGTATTGTTTTTATGTAGTGGCCATTGCACCAGGCGGATTTACATCGACTTCGAATATTTCGTGCAAAACGGTGAACTTTCCCGACCTGCCCACCTACGTCTATATCCGCCATGCATCGGTGAATGACGATGGCAGTGTGTATCTTAAATGGGTCAACGACCGCAACGTATATGTGCTGGCCTATGCGCTGCAACGAAGCTACGGACCCGATGGTCCCTGGTCAACCGTCGATTATCAGGTCTACACCGCGACACCGGAATATGTGTATACCGATGTTGCAGCCAATGCCAACCTGCAACCGGTGTACTACCGCGTAGCAGTTATTGACAGTTGCAGCAACGAAGCCATGTACAGCGATACGGCGCGCACCATATATTTATCCGGCAATCCGCTGAGCGATCTGACCAACGAACTTTTCTGGAATGATGCCGAAGGCTGGCCAACCGGTGCCATCGAATACCGTTTATACCGCAGTATTGACAATGTGCCGGATCCGGCTCCTGTTGCGACATTCACGCCAGGAATAAACTTCTACATCGACGATGTCGCGTTATTTTATCTGAGTTATGGTTTATTCACCTATCGCCTCGAAGGCATTGAGGCTCCCGGAAATCCGCTTGGGTACAGCGATACAACATGGTCAAATATTTTATCCATACAACAGATTCCGCGACTTTTTGTTGCCAATGCATTCGCACCCGAAGGATACAATAAAACATTCTGCCCGCTGGGCGTATACATCGATCACACTTCGTATTCGTTTATTGTCTTTAATGAACTTGGAGAGGAAATGTTCAACACCACCGATTTTTACGAATGCTGGGATGGCACCAACGACGGCGAGCCGGCTCCCTGTCAGGTGTATCATTACATTCTACGTCTGACTTTACCGGGCGGACAGGATTTTACCAAGCGCGGACATATTACGTTGATTCGTTAGAAACCAATTAATATTTTCTGAACCATGAAAAAATGCATTTATGTTTTTTGTTGTCTGGCAATATTGCTGATTTCCGCATGCGAAAAAAAGGAAACATATCATTTTGTCATCCGCGGAAAAGTAGTGCATGCATATACCGGAGAACCGCTTGCAGGCATATTTGTAGGAGCGTCGTTGAAGTCCTGGATTTCAGCAAGTTCAGGATATCTGGATAAAACATACACCGACCAGAACGGAAATTTCATCCTCGATATTGAATACACCAAGCGTGGCGAATTAGATGATATAATTATTTTGGGTGCCAACTCGCCGAACGAGATGGATACTACTTTAAACGAATTTAAGTATCACATGGTCGAAGGGCCTGAATTATCGATTTCAGAAATAAACGATGAACAAACTATTCTTGTTTATCCATCAGGTAGTATTAAAATGGCTGTTTCCGATTTTATCTGGCAGCAGATACAAGCCGATACAATTGGCGTACAGAGCCCTTTCGAAACAAAGAATATCATCGATGGACAATCAGAAGAAAACGCAACGTATTTTTCCGTTACACCTTCGCAGGACAATACTTTCAGCTGGTATTACATAAAAGACGGCATTCAGAGCGCACCTGTAACGCAAACCATATTTGTACCCAATACTTTCACCGATTACTGGGGGTTTTATGGCCCTTTTACGTATGAGATTCTGTTCTGAACATTATGAATAAATATGGCTCTTATTCATCGAAAAACATTGTCCCATGCCGATTGAAATAGAACATGCTGTTTTTGAAATCAGCAGGATATTTTCCATTTTCGTCAGGTACCAGCAAACAACCCATTCCTTCATCAAAGAAATTGTAATCATAAGGTGAATAGTACTCAAACGGAACAATGGTATCGCCCTGAATATTGATAACTCCTGCTTTTGAGCCATTCCATACCATTGCCAAACCTTCGTTAAAATCTCCACAATTAAATCGGTATTGAAATGGAATGACTGCAATTCCATCTTTATTGATGTAACCGCAACTGTCATACGAATAACAAACTTCAGCAAGTCCTTCCCGAAATTCGGAAGCCAGGCAGAAGTTGAATGGAATAATTGTTTTTCCATTCTTGTCGATGAAACCATACTTGTTGTTTTTCTTTACGTATGCCAGGTCCTCACAAAAATAACTCACTTCATCATACTCGAAAAGAGAGACTTCTTTGGTTTTGCAATTCAGCAAGCCCCACTTTTTATTTTGCTCTACCCAGCATATTCCATCCTGATCAACTCCTTTAGTGTTGTCAAATGAACAAGGAATAACCATCTGACCTTTGGTGTCAATAATCCCCCACTTACCACCTTGTTGTACCGGCGCAAACCCACTTTCCGAAAAACCAAGTGCGTTTTCAAATGTAGGTCTGATCTTCATTCTACCATCCTTCAATGAGACATATCCCCATTTGCCGTTTTTCTTTACCGGAGCCAGCATTGCCGAACGCAATATTATTTCATCAAATCCTGTTTGACTCAGTTTTTGTCCCGACAGGTCAAGCAAATACCACTTACTTGTATACATCCCCTCGACAAAATAAATTGTTGTGTCTTTGTCATTTGATGCGCTAACCTTATGCTTGCCACTATAAAATACATAAATTGTATCCGCAATTTTACCGGTTTCAAAACCTTCCGGAGAAACATATTTCAAATAACAGCCTCTTTCGTCACGAACAAGAAAACTATTATTCGTTTTATACACAATGTTTTTTTCCCATCTCTTGTAGTCCTCTTTATCGGTTAGCGAAATCTTTTTCGCCATTATGGCATATTTCCCATACCTTATTGCATCATACAAGTCAGGCTGCGTGTAATTTCCTGCAGTATCAATGATTCTGCAGCCGCCATTGTTATACACCCTGGTTGTATTGAAGTAAAAGTTATCGGCATATTTGTATTGTGCAGGAATGCGCATACATCCCGATGAATCAACAAATCCATATAAGCCATTCAGTTTTACCCGGGCCAGCCCTATACTTGTAAATGGTTCGGCAAAATCGAACTGCGGCTTGATGACAATATTTTTGGAGCTGTCGCAATATCCCCATTTGTCCTGATAACGATATGGAAAAAGGTTTTGGGCCTGAATGCCAATGGAAAAACCGACAAACAACAGAATAAAAATATATCTCATACACCATGTTTTATTAAGAAACATCTGAAATGAAAAATTATTGCATTAAAAAACCCGCCAATACAGCGGGTTTTCAGAAATATTATTGGATTAGTTTCCGGCTTCTTCAATCAGATCGCGGATATCTTTAACGCGTTTTTCGAGAGTAATCTGAACTTTCGAGAAGTTGTTTACCGGCCAGCCGTGCCACAAAACATAATTACCGTAATTGTCCTTGGTATTGTAAACAGCAGTGGTTGCATCGTCAATTTCCCAATACATGGTATTGCCGTCTTCCGAAACATCGATTTTTACATCCATGAATTTGTGATAAACCACCACATCCAGATAATCATTTCCAATACCGATGAGTTCGAGTAAGGTAGTCAGGGCTTTTTGTCCGGGCAGGCCCTCAAGTTTCATTTCAAGAGTAAAGCGGGTTTCGACACCACCACCAATAAAAAATTCGCCGCCGTTCAAATCAAGGCTGGCATAATTAAACACCTGATCGATATCGCTGGCAATCTGTACATATTTGCTGTCGCCATACACAATGTACATAATCAGTGGACCGGCAGTAGAAATAATAGTACCATCACTGCTGAGGTGAAAGGCTGTAATGGGGAAATTGACCCGAGAGGTAATGTCTTGTCCGGTACCCAGGTCAACGGCTTTTGTGACTTCCCAGGTGCCTTCCATTTGGGTTTTGGTAGGGGTTTCTTCCTGCAGCAGATCACATCCGGAAAAGGCAAAAAGAAATGCCAGGCTCGCAATAAAGAGTAGGTGTTTTTTCATAGTATTGGTTTTGAAACCTCAAATTTAATAAAAACCATTCCAAGTTTTTTATTTTAACAGGAAAAAAATATTATTGTACTTTTGAATGTCGCAAACCGATTATGAAAGTTGAAGTTTTTATACCCTGCTTCACCGACCAGCTGAAGCCCGAAACAGCCCAAAGTGTCTTCAGGGTGCTGAATCATCTGGGCGTCGAAACGCATTATCCCGAAACGCAAACCTGCTGCGGATTGATGGCGTATCGCGCCGGTTACTGGGATGAAGTGAAAATTTTGGGCGAAAAATTCATCAACGAGTTTTCATCGGACAAATATGTCGTTATGCCGTCGGCTGAATGCGCCTTTATGGTTCGCGAGAATTACAACCGGTTCTTTTACAATACATCGTTGCACCTCGATTATAAAAAGCTGCAAACAAAAGTGTTTGAGTTTTCCGATTTTCTGATTAATGTTCTTCATGTGTCGGCCTGGAAAGGAAAATTCAAAGCGAAAATATTTGTACATACCTGCACCAGTGCGGCAATTGATTATGGCATTAAAAACCAGCCGGCTGAATTGTTGTCGATGGTAAAAGGGATTGAACTTGTTCAGATACCCGATATGCACGCCGGCTGCGGATTTGAACCGGGTTTTGCATTTAAACATCCTGCGCTGAGTACCGATATGGCGCTTGAATTACTCAAACAAGTGACTGATGCAGGCGCCGAATATCTGGTAACCCTGGAAACTTCGTGCATGGTTCAGCTTGAGAGTATTGCAAGTAAGCACGGCATCGTAATTCAGATAGCTACGGTGGCTGATATTCTGGCCCAGTCGCTCCGCAATTCGGACCTGCCCGATGATGAATTCATGACATTGGGGTAATCCTGAGCTGATTATTTATGACCATTTGCTGATTCATTTAAAAAGTGAATCAATATTTCATTATTTTTGCGATTCATACAAATTATCTGTCTGTGAAAAACAAGATTTTCAGATTTCTGCTATTAGTCGTTTCAATATCGGGACTTGCTTCATGCAGCACCGATCTTGATATTACCGGTGAAAAAAAGGAAGTATTGGTCGCCTATGGCATACTCGATGCATCAACGAAAACACAGTATATCAAAATCAACCGGGCTTTTCTGGGCGATGGAAACGCACTGGAATACTCTATGATTCCCGACAGTACATTGTATCCGTATTTGCTGGATGTAACTCTGGATATTATTAAAGACGGCACTGTCATTAAACATTATGTAGCCGATACGGTTAATATATATAAGGAAAGCGATAACTTTTTTACAGGCTACCATCCCTATTACCGCTTGATTCTTGATGATTATACAACCAACCCCTTCTCGGGTGACACTGTATGGCTGAACACAGACTACACTTACCGACTGACCATTGTTGATCCTGTTACCGGAAATATTTATGAGAGTGAAGCACCAGGCATGAGCAAACTTTCACTTACCACCCCAAATCCTTCTGCTATCAGTCTTTCATTCTACACCGAAAGTATCGGGAATATCAAATTTAATTCAACATTAAACGGTAAGCTGTACGAAGCAAAATTTTTGTTTCATTATTACGAAGTGTTCGACAGTAATCCCTCCGATACGATTGAACATGTAATGGAATGGACATTGGGTTCAGTAGTTTCTGAAAGTATTTTAGGCAATGAAGCCTTGGTCATTAAGTACAACAACTGGGATTTTTATTATCAGCTTCAGAAAAAGCTCGAAGTCAGAGATGATGTTACCCGCTTCCCGGGCTATATGGATGTGATTGTCACTGTTGGTGCCGAAGACCTGAATACCTATATCGACGTGAATCAGCCTTCCAATTCCATCATACAGGAAAAACCCACTTTTTCGAATATTACCAATGGTATCGGTTTGTTTACAAGCAAGTACACCTACCGCCGCAGCAAATATAAAATCAACAGCCAGACGGTTCAGTTGCTGATTAATGGCGAATATACCAATGATCTGAATTTCCAGGATTACTGGCCGAATTTCCCGTTGCATTAATAAAAATTCTTTTCCCGAAAACCTGTTCATGAGGACAGGTTTTTTTGTGCTCTGGTTCTCGGCCAAAATGAATTATAAAAGCTATTTCTCTCTACCTCTCGCATTGCATGTCCGGTCAATGAGCCTGCAGAACCTGGAACAGTCGCATGAAATGCCGTCTTGTGTACCGTACAAAAAACAACTCTTCCGTTACAACCGGCTCTTCCATTTCGCCGAGGCAAATTTTATTGCATTCCGGACTACGGAAGGTCGGTTCGGTGGGCGCTCCCTGTGGAATTTATTGCTCTTGTTGATTAAGTCTTTAATGAAGGAGCGCTGTTCACCTATAACAAGCTTTGCTGATTGTGCAGCCGGCATCAGGTGATGCGACAGACTTTCTTCTCAGAAGCGATCAACATACCGGGGTATAAAAAAAAGGCTGCCCTTCGGACAGCCTTTTACAGAATCAATACTTCTTATTTTTTCACGATACGTGAGGTGTACACTTTGTCATTCATGTACAGTCGCATCATATAAATTCCATCGTTGAGACCGTCAATCGATACGGTGTTGGTGCCATTAACAAGGTTATTCTGTGAGAGAACAACATCGCCAATAACATTCAGCACTTCGAGTCTTGCATTTTCGGAAGATTCAAGATTGAGGTAGAAAACACCGGTGGTCGGGTTTGGATACACACTCCATGTTGCAGAAGTATTTTCTTCAACACCAACACCAAAGTAAGTTTTGAAATGATATTCGTCCCAGGCATCGGTAGTGTCTGATGCGGTTACGCAACGGACACGCCAGTAATAATCGGTCTGCGACAGGAAGTTGGTAGCAGGTGAATAGGTAGTTCCTGAAACGTTTACTTTAGTTGTTGTAGCAAAGGTTGGATCAGTTCCATACTCAAGAATGTAATACTGAGCGCCACGGATGGCATCCCATGCGAAATCGTCATAAACGAGTACATCAACTTCATCATCAGCAGGTGATGTCATCACAACTTTACTGATGGTAGTCAGGCGGCGGACAGAAGTCCATTTGCTGGTATCACCATCGGTGAGTAAATGCAGTTTGTAATAGTATGAACCGAAAGGAATTGTATCAATAGGGCCGCGGGCGGTTGTATCATTCAATAAACCGCTGACATTTCTGACATTAATGGCCAGGCTGTCCCATTTGAAAATGATGGGTGCGCTAAAAGACGGATCCGTGTCGAAATAAATTTCATAAGCTTTGGCTCCAACAATACCTTTAATACGGATAGTATCAACAGGATGAACATCAATAGCCAGGTCTTCAATTGAGTTGGATGTATAGACAGTTGAATCGCGGGTGATAAAGCTTACAACAGGACTCCATGCAGAGGTATCTTTGGAGTGCATTCCTCTGACCCTGTAATAATAAACTTCGCCGAACTGATTTCCGTACACCTGGAATTTATTGGTATTGCTGACAACCTGAGATCTGAAATAAGGGCTGTCGAATGTGTTTACAGAGTCAAATTCACATTCATACATTGAAACTCCTGACAGCTGGCTCCAGGTAAGTACCGGTTGTAAACATGCATAAGTTGAAGACTGCGATGGTGATGTTCCGGTCGGGGAAGCAATAGTAATTAAACTGCGAACCTGTGACCAGGCAGAAACTGCACTGGAAGCATCAATAGCACGGACACGCCAGTAATATGTGGTGCCAAATAACAGCTCTGATGTCTGCCATGCTGAATATTGAACGGTAACAACCAGTGGGTTGCTGAATGTAGCAGATGTGTCGAGATTGATTTCATAAGCCACGCCACCAGAAACCGGATTCCAGTCCAGAAGGACATTCACAGCCTGATTTAGGGCTCCGTTTGCGGGAGCAGTAAGTGTCGGGGCATAAATTTTATCCTGCGCAGACACTGCCAACGCTGCAAAAATGAATAATGCCGATAGAATTTTTTTCATATATCGCAATTTTTCAAAAGTTACTTTTAAAGAAAATGAACCGGGGATTACTCCCCGGCGCATTCATGATTTAGTTTTTAATGAGTTTGCCTGTCATTACACTGTTGTTGATGCGAACTTCAACAATATAATTTCCGGTTGAAAGATTATTCACATTGAACTGAACAGTGTTTTCACCTGAAACCACATCAACCTGTTTCGACATAACAACCTTGCCATCGATTGAGAGGACAGTGATAACTGCATTGCCTTTTTCAGAAGCATTGAAAACAAATGAAGTGTTATCAGAAGCCGGGTTCGGGAAAATACCAATGTTGTTATTTCCTTCGTTGTTTTCAAATTCATTCAAACCGACATAAGAAGTGCATTTGAAGGCGCCACGGCCATGAGTTCCGGCATAGATTACACCGTAATTCGTATTAAACGGGTAATTGAGAATCTGCTGTTTGAGCGAATAAACTGGTACACGGCCAAGACCGCTGTTTTCTTCAACCCATGAAGGACTTGCAGCTGCGATGTTGCTTGTTGAGTAGATACCGAGCTCGGTACCAATCATTACCGTATTGGGATTGTGTTGTTCAATAACGCTGGCATACACGGGCATTTTCGGAAGATCACCTGTTTTGTTTAAAAATGAAACAGCTGAATCCAGCGCATTGGTTGAATAATACATGTAATTGGTTTGACCATACTGACCAAGTGTATACAGAACATTGTTGGCATCGTTCGGGTCAACGGCAATGGAAGTGATTGCGCGGCCAGGAGTTGCGATTGCTTTGCTTTCAACCATACAATAGCTACTGCTGATGTCTCCGTTAATAGAATCTTTTACAGCGCGGAGATTCGAAATGCGATAGAGCGTACCGCCTGATGTTCCAACAAATAAGTAGTTTCCATCGGCCGAAACAGTCATTGATTGAGCAGTTCCGGAAATAGCAGCAATTTTTATCCATTTTGGCGCACCACTGAAATCATGAAGACCTTTAGTCATCCAGACAGCACCTGTAGCTCCAAGATAGAAACGGGCCTGAACAACATCCTGGAAGGCAACGCTGTCACCAGCGGCCAGATTTGTAGGAAGCGTATAGGTCATTGGATATGAATTGTTTTTCGAAAAAACAGTGACAGCAGTGCCGGCAGTCATAGCTGAATCAGCATAATACATTACTGAATCCGGGCTTAAAACGTCGTTGAGTTGTTCATCAAGAGCCATCGGAGTAACAAATCCTGAGAAGCCGCCTTCACCGGGAGCCGGAGA
>Ga0074193_1001916_pt1 | contig 21667 bp, 17 predicted proteins | sample EPASupsiteHSE605_FD_64523 | JGI IMG/M metagenome (GOLD analysis project Ga0074193, IMG submission 64523) | Bioremediated contaminated groundwater from EPA Superfund site, New Mexico - Sample HSE6-05 | ecosystem: Environmental > Aquatic > Deep subsurface > Groundwater > Contaminated ... | reverse complement strand
TTCTTGCTCGTGAAGGTTGCCATTGAATATCTCCAATATGCGATTTTCAAGGAACCTTAGAGCGTGCCCAATCCGCACACCCCCGAATGCCGTATAATACCGCCTGACCGTTCGCACATCAAGGCGGAAGATCGCAGCGACTTCTCTTGCTGTGAGAATACGGCCCAGTTGGCTTGGAGATGGGGGCAATTGGCTTTTCATCAGGATTCCTGTATTTTCCTTTATGAGCACCCAATGCCATGCCAGATGATAAAAAAGAGACTGCAAGAATTTCTCTCTCCCCTACAAGTGACGGCTTTACAGGGTAATGGTGATGAAACGGCGTCCAATTCTTATTATTGGTGACATTCACGGATATTTTACTGTCCTCGATGCCTTCATCAAACGCTTTGAGCCGCAATTGGTACTCCAGTGCGGCGATTTTGGTATTTGGCCAGGCAGAAATGTAGAGAGATTGGCCTCTGGCTTTAAGACAGATGCCGGACAAGTCGTGCCCATCCACTTCTGTGACGGCAACCATGAAAACCATCCTAAATTGCGCAAACTATGTGAACCAGCGATGGCAAATCTTGAGGTGGGAGAAGGTGTATTTTATCAACCACGCGGCTCTTTGATTACCTTGCCGAACGGTCATGTCGTACTTTTTGCCGGAGGAGCCTGCAGCGTAGATAAGGATATGCGCACGCCCGGTCAGGATTGGTTCCCAGAGGAACTTCTGACTGAAAACGATTTTGCGCATTTTCCAGACATCCCATCCGTGGATGTAGTAATTTCTCACGCTGCTCCCGCTTCCCTGAAGCTTCCACAACTTCTGGATGCAAAAAAGCACCATGATCCTTCGCGGGATGTGTTGGATAAGGTGCTACAACGCTATCGTCCAAAGCACTGGTTCTGTGCCCACTACCATGTCGCATTCAGCAGCAAGATAAAAAATTGTCGGATTCAAGCTCTTGATTGCGGGCACAGCCACAAGTGGAAAGATGAGATCAACAAAGATGGGTATGCTGTGTACGAAGTATGAACATAATCATCTGAGATATCGTCGACATTAAATTGAGGTATAAAAGATGGCCTGTGAGATGTACTAATGTGGGAAGTTGAAGATATAAAAGAAGCCTGTGACCGAATTGAGCGGAATACGGTTTATGGGGCTTTTGAATGCTGCCAGCAGTTTTTTTCCTCCATCATGGGTAATGAAGACATTCTCAAATTGCGTGAACTTTTTGAAGATAGACGTCTCACTTGGAATGCTCTTTACAAAGCTTGGGATTCTGCCTTCTCTGATAGGATTCCTTCTGCTGATGAAAGTACCCTGACAAAGATTCTGAGTGATCGAGCGGCGAAGGAAGCACGGGCTCTTGAATATTTTGATGGAAGTAACTGTTTACCCCTCTATCACGAACTTGAAAACAGAAGCTTCCGAGAAATATTGCCGTACATTCGGACTCATTACAGACTGAATCTTGAGCGATTTGAAAAATATGAATACAGCCCAAAATTCTTAGAAGTTGTCTCTTCCCTATGCGAAGCGCGAATGAAAAAGCTGGAGAAAAAAAGATCCGTTATCCCTTCTCAAACAGACATTTTACATCAGGTATTCCAAGAGGATATTTTTTCAAGGATTGATTCTTGGGATGCGCTTATGGAATATGTCACTCTATTAGCTCCCAAGGATACAAGTGCAAGCAGTGCCAGAAGGATACAGGATACAGACAATCTTTATGATGCATTGATGGCTTTGCAGATTCTCCGGTACAAAGGAAGAAAGAAATATCCGATCTCTCAAATTACAACCTGCTCCTTATGTTGGCGCGTGGCAGATCCTTCCACTGCAAAAAAAAAGGATAAAGCACACTGCCATGTCCATCACTATGAGAAGACTGCTGAGAAACCAGCAAGAAAAAAGGCATACGCGCGAGCCTTGGCGGTTACTAGAAAACTTCGCTATGCCCATTCTTCACGAAGCCGCTTGTTGGCTGCCCTGGCCAAACTTTTTCCGTATGATGAAAAACTCATTCAGATTCGCTTGGATCTCTGGAATTGGTGGGAGTACGAACCGCCACAAAGCGCTTGCCCCACCTGTGGGGACCAAATTTTTACTGATGGCTTCTGGGAGGCATTGCCTCATGTGGCCAAGTTTCTGCGGCAGCAGGGATGCCCACTTGAGTCTCATAAGGCTATAATTGAGGCCATGATGCCCTTAAATTCTAGCGCTGATGTTCAAACCGCAGCCGCCTATGAAAGATGGATTACAGCATGGACTAACGACATCCGTTATTTCCTTCCGGTGATGGCTCATGCAGAAACATGGCTGGCAATCTATGAGGAATTGAATCCATCCATCCCTGTAGATGTCTAACCGGGAAATTTTTCCAGTCTCATTTCATTCTGATTTTTTTGTACACGGTGATCACGGAGGTCACCGTGTTTTTTTGTACCTACGCAGTTTCTTTACTGATGAAAATCCCGCAAGGGCGCACTTATGCAAACACGCTTCGCGGTTTGCGTGCGCGGGGGCTGCGCCCCTCGACCCCTCGATGCAAAATGCACAAGGGCTGCCGGGGGTAGGCTGTGGCGATTTATCATCTTCACATGCAGACCATCAGCCGTGCAGACGGCAGAAGCGCGGTAGCCGCTGCTGCCTACAGGGCTGCTTCTCGTCTGACGGCTGCCGATGGCCGTGTGTTCGATTTTCGGCGCAAGCAAGGGGTGGTGGCGCGACAGGTTTTTGTGCCTGAAGGTTGCCCCTCCATCAGCAGACAAGACTTGTGGCTGTTGGCGGAGAACACTGAAAAACGCAAAAACTCCACCCTGGCTCGAGAGATGGATATGGCCATTCCTGTGGAGCTGAACAAGGAGGAGCGGTTCAAGCTTACGGCCAAATTTTGCCGCTGGCTTGCTCAGGAATATCAGGTGGCAGTGGATTGCTGCATGCACAGAAAGGACAAAAATGACCTGCAGGAAAACCCTCACATACACGTCATGTTCACAACTCGCTGCTATTCGCAGGAGGGGACGCTGGGCGCAAAAACGCGAGAGCTCGACGACCTGAAAACGCGGACGACACATCTTCTGCGCCTTCGTGAAAAATGGGCGGATTTCTGCAACGAGTATCTTCAATTTTATGGAGAAACAATCGATCGCCGCTCCTTTAAAGATCAGGGAGTTGACCTATTGCCGCAGATACATGTGGGGTCTGCGGCAACAACAATGACACGACGTGGTTTGGAAACAGAGCGAGGCGTACTCAACCGGGCTATTCAGGGCAATAATTCTAGCATCATACAACTACAAGAGGAGATTGAAAATGTCAGATATTTGGGAAGCGAAAGTAGCAGAGAACGTTCAACGAGAATTGACGAATATGCACCCGCGCATAGCAGTTTATTTGAAAAAACTGGTGAAGGAGGAAGCAAGCAACGATTGGGGGCAGGCCTTGGCACTGGTGGATATGGTTCACAAGGAATTATTGGAGGTAGAAGCTCAACTACAAAATATGGGCAAGGGAGCAGTTCCGCCATCTCATTCGGTGCAGAATCTGGTGGCACGTCTGGAAGCACTGGAGCAAGACCATGCGCAGTTGAAGACGGATGTCCGGCTTCTGCAGCCCTTACAACCAAAACAGAACGGCTAGCGGCCCTGGAGGCCCTGACACAAAGTTGTGTCAGGGCCTCCGGAAAAATTCAAGCGGATATTCATGCCCTGGTTGAGGCAGCAAACTTGCGCTGCCTTGAAAACAGCATTCGCCAGCACCAAGTGCAGCTTCTTAAGAAGCGCAGCACCGAAGTCTTGGTGGAATGCGGATCTGTTATCAGGGAAATCCTTCATGCTGTGGATAGGATCAACGCGCAGGCCATCCATAAGGCGCACTTGATCTCCGCACCCCATCCTTCATCGCGCTTAAGTGCCCTTGCTGAAAAAACCGCGAGCATCATTTCGGTCAGTCATAATATTCAACAGGAAATTCTGGCGGCTGTTGATCGCAGCAACGTTCAGTATATTCAGGACTACCTGGAGAAAACACGCCTCAAACAACTCAAGGCGTCCTGTCTAAACGTCTGTGTTGAATGCGGCTCCGTGGTCCGTGAAATTTTTGAGGCTACTGACAGGCTGGACGCCCTGTTCTTGGAACAATGGCTTGCCCGGCCCAGCACAACAAAAACTATGGATGAGCAAGGTGCGCCCCTGGTTCTGCCCTTGCATCGTCCCGGCATACTTAGAATGAGCCTGGTGAATTCTGTACCTCCTCAACGAGCAGAGTCCAATGGTGTGATTCGGATAAATCTTGATGCCCCGGAACCATCAGGATCGGATTACCCGGAGGCCGCATCAATCAACCCTGACAATGCTGCAAACGATTTTGAGCCGACGTAGCAACGCAACCAACAAATACACAGGATAAACCTATGGATAAGGACAATCAGACAGCTCCCAACAGCCCTGCGCCCTCCGGAGCGCTCCGTAAAACTCTTGCGGAAAAAATGCTCAGTCTGCAACGCCAAAAACAAAAGCTGGCTCAAAAGGCAGCCGCACTGAACAAAGAGGCCCGCAAGGAGCGTACCGGGCAACTTATTGCCTGGGGCATTATGGTTGAAAGTAGGTACCGAAACGCCGCCCCTGAACACAGAGAACGCCTTATCTCTGCCGCTCGAGAATTTCTCAAGGACAGGAACCTGAGCCGCGCTCTTGCAGGCTTTGCCCGACTGGATGATGAAATGGCACAAGAAAAGACATCACAGGAGAAGACACTACAGGATGAGACATCCTAGAAATCTGCTTTTGAGCGGGGGGAAGGTCACTGAAAATCCCCGTGTTGGCAGTTTAATTCTGTCTACATGAATGAATAAATATAAAGGCTTATGAAAAATATAGGTATTTTTTTGTATGTAGAAAACCCTCCTTGCGTATGTTGCACACAAGGAGGGTTTCAGGGGGCATACTGAAATATTTCAGTGTGCCATGAATCCTGATCATTTACTATCATCTGTCCATTCATCTACATCAGCAGAAAGTCCGCAGGCAAGACAGAACCAGTAGGCTTCTTCTTCGTTGTAGGCGAGTTCATCTCCGCAATTTTCACAACGCTCTTTCGTAGTCCGTGCCATCTCTCACTCCTTGTTAGAAGGTGATGATGCTTTTGTTATCTTGCATGTTATAGAAGAGTCAACTGGCTCTCATCCGAGCCTTGTATGGGGCAAGCCCGGCCAACTGGTATACGTAGCGTTTAGCTACTCCGCATGCTTGAACGATTTCCCGTTCTTTAATACCCCGCTCCTGCAGTCGAATGGTCTGGTCCTTTTGGACACCATCGTTTGGCACCGTGATATGTCCGGCTCTGGGCTGAAAGAGCTGAAGTGCAGATTCTTCGTAGAAGTCAGTGTGCCGCCATTGTTCACATCAATCATTGTTTATTGGCATTTTCCCAACTTTGGCCCGCAGTGGTATAATCCAGGCAGCCTTCAAGTTCGGGATATTGAGTATGTTGGCTCCTGCCCCCATGCCAAAAAGGGCTGTCAGCGCTTTTTGCAAGGCGAGCTTAACCCTGTCCGGCACTGCACCTATCATTTCATTTGCCTGTTCCAGTGAAACCATACTGTATGGGCTGAATTTTTTCATGTATCTTGAAAGAATATCGATGGCCTGATTCAGATCTTCCTTCGGTATTCCTTCAAGATCCATTACATGCGTAAAGTCGCCTTGTGTGAAAGGCAATATAACAGAAGACAGGCAAGCAGTCGGCATGGCTAACGCCAACATAATAATTATGATTTCTGTTTTTATATTCATTTCTTTGATGAGATAAAAACAAATTACTTTGTTTTATGTTGCTGGCATAATCTTTTTAATGTCATTGATCATGTTCGTTATCTCTTCAACAATTTTTCTCCGTCTTTCAAAAAGACTTAGATAGCTAAACAATGTGCATACAATCAAGCCGATAAATGGAGTTACGAATGCCGGCACGCTGAAACCGGTAACTAGATTAAGAAGAAAGGCTAAAAATGACAGTACTGCAAGGATCAAAAAAAACCAACCACGGGATCCTTTGTTTATATCAAATGTTGTAAATATATCACCATGCACACCTGATATCACCCATTCTGCATCCGTTGTGGTGTTTTTGACAAAGCAGGTGAGATGCTCTTTGCCATCTGAAACCTCACAAATGGCAATCTTGTGTCCTGGTCTAAAGGCCAAAGATCCAGGAAAACCCCATTGAACCTCCTTGCCATTATGATTTACCCAAACCTTTGTTTCCCACGATGTATGTGAGCTGATGCGTACGTCGGACATATGACCTGAGCCGTTAGAAACTGCCCCGCCCCCACCATGCCCGTGAACATGGGTGGTGCCCACTTCATCAAGCTGAAGAACCTCTCCCTCAAGAATTTCTGCGACCAGCTCAGCATCCCCGATTGTATATTTCCGCGTAGTCTCCATCATTTTCTCCTTTTATGTTTTTTAGGCTCTATACGTCAGGGTGCTTTTGCTATTAAGGAACCTTGGTAGCTGAGATTCCTTAGTCAGAAGTGGCATCCCATCCTTCAAAAAACATGTGGGTCACAACTGAAATCAGGGTTACAACTGTGACTCTAATAATGTCAAGAAAAAATATGCTAGCTTGATGGGATGAGAAGCGAACCTGAGATATATCAAGAAATTTCGGAGGTATTAGAGCGGCGACGTGTGGATTTGAAAATGTCGAAAAGACAATTAGCTAAATTAACTGATATAACGCCTGTATACTTAAGAGAAGTGCTGAGAGGTGATAGAAAACCATCCGTTGTTATTCTTATTTCACTCTGCTCAGCCCTAAACTTAAAGATGTCCGATTTATTCCTTCAATTAGAAAGGCAAAATAAAATATAAATTAATTCAAAATATTAAAAATATGACTCCTGAATAGCCAGCATCGAGATGTGTAACTAGCTTTCTTGATGCATGAAATACTCATTTGGCATTTTTACTTTTATAAAAACTAGTTATAATAGTTGTTATTGGTTAGAAATTTTCTCCACCAAGGTATAACTCGTGCTGCGCCCGCCGCTCTCGCCTTGCAGCAAAATACCGTATTCCATCAATTCCCGAATATCCCGTAAGGCGGTATCCGGAGAACACTTTGCCAGTTTTGCGTATTTGCCGCTGGTCAGTTTCCCCTCAAATCCGGCCAACAGACGGTTGATGATAGCCCGCTGGCGTTCGTTGAGCGGGTACTGATTAGCATATTGCCACACATGAGCCTTGCGAAAGACAACGGCCAAGGTTTCGTCGGCACCATCAATAGCCCGCCCAAGGCAGCCAAGGAACCAGCTCAGCCAAGGCGTGATATCCAAGTCGCCCTTTTGGGTGCGTTCCAAGATATCATAATACTCTTTGCGCTCCCGCTCGATCTGGCCGGACATGCTGTAAAAGCGTTGCGGACAATCATCGGCCCGCGCCAGGGCACAATCAGCAATGGCACGGGCTATGCGCCCGTTACCGTCCTCAAAAGGGTGAATAGTCACAAACCAGAGGTGCGCTATTCCCGCCTTCAATACAGGATCAAGCTGCAACGGCGCATTGAACCACTCCAGAAAGTGCTCCATTTCCGTATCAAGGCGTCCTGCTGCCGGGGCTTCAAAATGAACCTTTTCATGGCCGATGTAGCCGGAGACAACTTGCATGGGACCAGCTTCGGGTTTGCGCCATGAGCCCACGGTGATACGCCGTGATGCCCCGAATCCGGTAGGAAATAGCGCCGCATGCCAGCCAAACAGGCGTTCCGCCGACAGCGGTTCAGCATAATGTTGCGTTGCGTCCAGCATCATTTCAACAACGCCTTCCACATTTCTGCTCAGAGGCATCAGGCCGCCGATGTCAATTCCAAGTCTTCGAGCCAGCGAAGAGCGCACCTGAGCCACATCAAGAGCTTCCCCTTCAATAGCGCTTGATTTCACCACATCCAGAGTCAAAATCTCCAAGCCAGCCTCTGCGCGAATGGAGAAGCCAAGAGCATTCATCCGACCCAAGAGCAAGCCCTGCTTGTGGCGTATGGCGGCAAGCAGTTCTGCCAGCTTTGCAATGTCCCACTGAAATGTCGGCCAGTCTGGCCTCTCGTGAATATAGTGCATAATCTCCGCACCCCTTGCGGTGAATATGGCAGCGATTCTCCGCAAAAGCAATATTTGCCGTAAAAATTGCGGGGAATAAGAGCCTCAAATGCCGCATCTTTGTTCGAGGTGTTGTCATCAAGATGCATGACGTTTTTGATAACGTGTTGGGCCTATTGGCCGCGAAAACGCCGTTCGAGCCCCTCCGACATTACAGAGCGGTTAATTAGTTAATCCCAAAAGCTCAGTCCGGAACGTGCAAGAGGAACAAGCGGCCCTAATCGAACATACGATGCGCTTGAGCATGCATACGAAAGTTTGCACCCTTGTGGAATAAATTGACGTTCTGAGCATGCTGGTAACGGCAGCACGAAAGACGGCTATAAGCCCCAGCCACATTGACCTGCTCCCGCTCTTTTTCTATCATAATTATTTGAATCTGGACAAATTTTGTCAATCGCTAGTGGGAGGCAAACAGTGCAGAAAAAGCAACTGACTGAACAGGAGATAAGAACACGCTTCATTACTCCCGCTATCAAAAATGCCGGTTGGGCATCATCCCAAATTCGGGAGGAATATGGTATCACCGCTGGGCGTATCATTGCTCGTGGTGGTTTATGCAAACGTGAAAAGGCTAAATATGCAGACTATGTTCTTTTCCATAAACCGCACCAGCCTCTTGCCGTTATTGAAGCCAAGGATAACAACCACGCCCTTGGCTCCGGCATGCAGCAGGCTCTGGACTATGCTCAACGCCTGATGATTCCATTTGTTTTTTCTTCCAACGGTGATGGATTTATTTTTCATAACAGGCTGGAAGAGAACGACGGGAAAGAGGTCATCCTGTCCAATGATAATTTTCCTTCTCCACAAGAACTGTGGGAGCGCTATAAAAATCTCACAGGTGTCAACGAGCAGCAAGAGCACCTCATAGAACAGCCCTACTATGTCGAGCGAGAAGAAAAAACTCCGCGCTACTATCAATTATGCGCCATAAACTCGGCGGTAAACGCTATTGGCAAGGGCCAAGATCGCCTCTTGCTTGTCATGGCAACAGGCACAGGTAAGACGTATACTGCTTTTCAAATTATATGGAGACTTTGGAAAGCTGGTGCCAAGAAGCGTATTCTCTTTCTAGCTGACAGGAATGCACTCATTGACCAGACGTACACCAACGATTTTGCGCCTTTCAAAGACAAAATGACCATCATTCGCCATCGCAAGGTTGACAAATCATATGAAGTTTATCTTGCCCTCTATCAGGGCCTGACGGGCGAAGGGGACAAGGAGGTATTCAAGCAGTTCAGCCAAAATTTTTTCGATCTCATCATTGTTGACGAGTGCCACCGGGGCAGCGCTAAAGAAGACAGTGAATGGCGTGAGATTTTGCAATATTTTTCCTCTGCCACGCAGATTGGCCTCACGGCAACCCCCAAAGAGACTAAAGATACTTCCAATATCGACTACTTTGGCGACCCCATCTACACGTACTCTCTGAAGCAGGGTATTGATGACGGGTTTCTTGCTCCCTATCGGGTATTGCGGGTGCTTTTGGACAAAGATGCCGAAGGGTACCGGCCCTATGACGGCAAGACAGATCGTTTTGGCAACGTTATCCCTGACAGGGAATACGGGAACAACGACTTTGACCGGGAACTTGTGCTGGAGCAGCGCACTAAACTGGTGGCCAAGGTCGTTTCAGACTATCTCAAAAAACACTCTACCCGTTTTGATAAGACCATTTTTTTCTGCGTGGATCAGGAGCACGCGGATCGCATGAGGCAGGCTTTGATTAACGAAAATGCCGATCTGGTCACGACTGACGAACGCTACATCATGCGGATTACCGGGGATGACGACATTGGAAAAAAACAACTCGATAACTTCCGTGACGTGGGTAGCCGCTATCCTGTGCTGGTGACCACCTCCAAGCTGTTGACCACGGGTGTGGACATACAGATGGTGAAAAACATCGTGCTGGACGCCACCATCAACAGCATGACCGAGTTCAAACAGATCATAGGCCGTGGAACTCGAGTACGCGAAGACCTTGGCAAAATGTTTTTTACCATCTTTGATTTTCGTGGTGTCACCCGCCATTTTGCAGATGATGACTTTGACGGCCCATGTGAACAAGACGATGACTTCGTGCCCGGCGCGGGAGACGAGGAAGTCCCGCCAGAGGACACTCCTGAAAGCTCAGGTGGAACGGAGGGTGATCCTACGCCCCCAGGCACGCCTGGGGGCGGCGAAGGCCCCATTCGTCGCCAGAAGTATTATGTGCATGATGTTGAAGTGACTGTGCTCAAGCAGCGTGTCCAATATATTGACAAGGACGGCAAACTGATCACGGAATCTCTCACCGACTATACACGGCGCAACCTACTGGCCCAGTTTGTCACGCTGAACGACTTTCTATCCGCTTGGAACTCTGCCACCCGCAAACAGGCCATTCTGGATGAGTTGGCGGCGCAGGGGGTGCTTATTGAAGAGTTGCAAGAGCAAATCGGGCAGGAGTTTGATCCCTTTGACCTACTGTGCCATGTAGCTTATGACATGCCGCCCCTGACGCGCAGAGAGCGGGCCAACAACGTGCAGAAACGGCACTACTTCGCCAAGTATGGCGAACAGGCCGCCGCTGTACTGGAAGCCTTGCTGGAAAAATATGCCGACAGCGGCATTTCCAGCCTCGAAAATCTAGACGTGCTCAAGGTGGCTCCCTTGCGGGATTTTGGCAATCCCATCCATATTGTGAAAAACATTTTTCATGGCAAACAGCATTTTGATACGGCACTGCGCGAGCTTGCCCGCGAACTGTACGCCGCCTGATAGCCGGAGAGAAAAAGTATGACCGCTTCCACAACCACCAAGGGACTCAAAGACATCATGCGCATTGACGCCGGAATCAACGGCGACGCGCAATATATTGAGCAAATCACCTGGATGTTGTTCCTCAAAGCCTTTGACTTCAAAGAGCAAGACTGGGAGCTGACGCAGGATGATTATTACCCGGTGATCCCCCATGAGTACCGCTGGAGCGCATGGGCCGATGACGATGAGGGCCTGACTGGCGATGCTTTGCTTGAACATATCAATGCCATGTTCATCGCCCTGCGCAATCTTGACATCAGCGACGACCCCAAAAAGCGTAAATGGCTGGTGCGTGAAGTCATGGATGGGGTCAACAACTTCATGAAGTCCGGCACGCTGTTGCGCCAGGTCATCAACCGCATCAATAAGGATGTAGATTTTAGCAAAGTACGCTCGGCGCATCTGTTCAACGGCTTATATGAAGGAATGCTCAAAGACCTGCAAAGCGCGGGCAAGGCAGGCGAGTTTTACACACCCCGTCCTGTGACTCGGTTTATCGTCAAAATGGTTGCCCCTAAGTTGGGCGAAAGTGTCCTTGATCCGGCCTGCGGTACTGGTGGCTTTCTGGCCAGCGCCATCGACACCATGTTGGAGAATGTGACAACGACCGAAGCCTACCAAAAGTTACAAAATAATATTCATGGCATTGAAAAAAAACCCTTTCCGTATCTCCTTTGCGTGACCAATCTCATTGCACACGGCATCGACGTGCCGGATATTCGACATGACAACACGTTACGTAAACCCGTAAGTGACTACGCACTCAAGCAGAAGGTAGATGTCATCATCACCAACCCGCCTTTCGGCGGCGCTGAAGAAAAGGCCATAGCCAATTCCGTGCCCGCTGAACTGCGCAATACGGAAACCGCCGATTTGTTTTTGGTGCATATAATGGCTCTTCTCAAGGACGGTGGACGATGCGGCCTGGTGCTGCCGGACGGCTTTCTTTTCGGCGACGGGGCCAAGGCTATGATCAAGAAAAAGCTATTGGAAGAGAACGACCTGCACACCATCATCCGTTTACCCAAGAGCGTCTTTGCCCCATACACCAGTATTAACACCAATTTGCTGTTTTTCACCAAGGGTAAGCCCACAAAGGGTGTATGGTTCTATCGACTCGAAATGCCGCAAGGTTACAAGCATTTTTCCAAAACCAAGCCCATGCAGGATGAACACTTCAAGCCTGTTCTGGAATGGTGGGGCAAGGCGGAAAAAGGCCAGTGGATAGGCCGCACGGAAAGTGAAGTGGCGCAATATGCGCTTGTAGAAGATATTATCGCTGGCGGGTACAACCTTGATTTGTGCGGTTTCCCGTATGAAACGGTGGAGATTCTGCCGCCAGAGGAGTTTATTGCCCATTACCTGCGTGAAAAAAACGTCATCTCTGGGCGCATTGAAAATATCTTGGGGCGCATTTCTTCTGCCATGAATCAGGAGTTCAACGCATGAAGGCTGCCGACTTGCGCAAGTCCATTCTTCAGGCAGCGGTACAGGGCAAACTTGTGCCTCAGAACCCGCACGACGAGCCTGCGGCTGTTTTATTAGAGAAAATATCTATTTTTCGCGAGAAGCTATTAAAAAATGGCTACCCAAACTCTATAGAAGCTAAAAACCAACTCAATAAACAAAAAAAACAAGCTATACCTAAGGATCTTTCTGACCTTCCTTGTGGATGGACTTGGTGCACGTTAATGAGCTGCGCAACACTTGTGGTCGATTGCCACAATAAAACAGCTCCATACGTGGAAAAAGGTACACACCTAATCCGCACATCAAATATACGCGATGGTAATATTGTATATGCAGGGATGAAGTATGTTACGCAAGAGACAAAGCATAAATGGAGCTCAAGGTGTCTGCCACAAGCTGGTGACATCCTTATAACAAGAGAAGCTCCTATGGGTGAAATCTGCATTTTACCTTTGGGAGGAGATTTTTGTCTCGGACAGCGCATTATGCTTGTCAGAATTAATCATGAGATGGTTAGCAGCGAGTATTTATATTATTTTTTAAGAAACCCAAATTTCATGGAGTATGTACAAGATAAGCCTGTTGGACTCACCGTAAAGCACCTACGAGTTAATGGCGTTGAAACGATGCTAATAGCTCTCCCACCCTTAGCAGAGCAGATACGAATTGCAACAAAAGTCAATGGGCTTATGACCCTCTGTGATGAGCTTGAAACTGCTGAAAAAGAACTCGATAGCCTTGAGTCTCAATTTGCTGAGTATCTGCCGAAATCCATTTTGCAGGCAGCTGTGCAAGGTAAACTTGTTCCGCAAAATATTCATGACGAATCTGCGGACAAACTCTTAGAGCGCATAAGGACAGAAAAAGCCAAGCTGGTGAAAACTGGAAAACTCAAGAAGGAAAAGCCGCTTCCTCCCATCACAGAAGAAGAAATACCCTATGACCTTCCTGACGGCTGGACGTGGTGCCGCTTGGGGGATGTCTGCCAAGTCAATCCGCGTAATAAGTTGGCGGACGAAATACACGTATCCTTTGTGCCAATGACGCTTATCTCCAGTGACTTTTTTGGCGGACACCAGCAAGAACAAAGAGTATGGGGAGAAGTAAAGAGTGGTTTTACACATTTTGCAGAAGGCGATATCGTCATTGCAAAGATAACACCCTGTTTTCAAAATAAAAAATCTTGCATTATGCGTGGGCTTAAAAATGGCTTTGGAGCTGGAACGACCGAACTGCATGTGCTTCGCCCCATTCATGTTTTGACGGAATACATTTTGCTTTATGCCAAATCTCCAGAATTTTTGGATGATGGTGTAAAAAACATGACCGGGACAGCGGGGCAACAAAGAGTGCCAACAGAGTTTGTGCGTAGTGCGATTATCCCACTTCCCCCTCTTGCCGAGCAGCAGCGTATCGTTGCCAAAGTCAATGAGCTTATGGCGCTGTGCGATGCGCTTAAAGCCGCTCATGATACACCTGTTGGTGCTCCAATAGCTGCAACGGTGATTCCTTTCCCACATCAGGAAGAAGAACCAGAAATGCTTATGGCCGCTCGAGGCGCAATGCCCAAGGCTCCATCCAAGGCCTTGCAGGATGCACGCAATAAATTATTTGAGGATTAGCCGTGGATACCCCAACGGCTAAAGCTGAATGGGTTCTGGCTGAATATGGTGTTGATAACAGGCCAGCCGCTGCCCTGCACAGCATTGCTGACAAGGCGGATATTCGATACGGATATGCGGAATTGCCCGAAGAGCCGGACTTGTGCGGGGAGTTTATTTATAAGGGCGAGAAAAAGGCTATTCTCATCAATACGTTTAACTGTAAGCCTGTCCGCCAGACGTTCACATTTGCCCATGAGCTGGGCCATTACTTCCTGCAACACCCACCAAGCTATCGAGCTGACGGCACGAGCGGCTTTGCCTGCACACAAAGCGACATAAAAAAAGGGCTCCAGCAAGAAGCGGAAGCCAACCGCTTTGCCGTAGCCCTTCTCATGCCAGATCGAATGTTCCGCCCCCTCATGGCAGGTTCGGCACTGGATTTCACTCTCATCGACAGCCTTGCCAAAGAGTTCATGGTATCCAAACACGCTTGCGCGTTCCGCACTCTCGACTTCATCTGTGATCCCTATGTGGTTATCACTTCCAGTGAATACCGCGTGACAACACTGAAGACATCACGGGCTGGGCGCGGCTATTTGCCTGAACTGAAAATCATCCCACAAGATACCGCTGCCCATGTCGCCATTACCCACAAATGTAGCCAGGAACATTTTACGCCCTGTCTGCCTGAAAGATGGCTGGCAAGACCTATCACTGAGCAATACGTCTATGAATGTACACGTGGTAGTTTTGCATCTGGTGTAGCGATGACCATCTTGCAATGGTAGTCTGCTGTTATATACTAGCAAAAACAGGGGTAAGCATGGGCTTTATTGATTCATACAGGCGATCAGTTGCTCAAAAGCAAAAAGAAATTGCCGACCTTTCTCAAGCTAAGGCCAGAGAGCAAACAAAGCTCGCCGATCTTAACAAGCGTATAGCCTCGGCCTCTGAGGCGGCACGTCGCACTAGCAGCGCAAGTACGCTCAAAAGTAAAATGAACGACATCGAACGTTACCAAAAAGAAGCGGCGAATGTGAGCAAACGAGTGGCCGATGTTGAAGAAAAAATTGCCAGGAAGTATAAGGAGCTTCACGCAGCGCAAGAAAGGCTCAGCCGAGAGGAAGGGCGTGAGCTTGATAAGCAGCAAAAGGCTCACGCTCAAGCAATGCGCACTCTCTCCTCAGGCATGAACACACTCGCGCGGGAACAGGTGCGCACACGATATGAGATCGAAAGACTTAAGGCGTTACCCCCACAAATTACTGTTCTATTTCTTGCAGCTAACCCGTTGACCCAGGCGCAACTCCGTCTTGATGAAGAAGCCAGGGCAATACGTGAACAGTTACGGCTGGCTGATTTTAGAGATTCTATCAAATTTGAAAGTCGCTGGGCTGTTCGCCCTTCAGACATTCTCCTGGCAATCAACGAATGTACGCCAACGATAATTCATTTTAGTGGGCATGGTGCACCCTCCGGTGAGCTTGTTCTGCAAGATGCTAATGGACGAGAAAAACTTGTTAGTATCGCTGCCATTGCGCAAACTCTAAAAACTGCATCTGAAGACATACGATTTTTATTTGTAAATTCTTGCTTTTCACGCCCTCAAGCCGAATCTGCTGTCAGTTTTATTGAAGGTGCCATTGGCATGATGGACACTATCGGAGACGATGCTGCACGTGTATTTGCAGCGCAGTTTTACTCTGCTATTGGTTTTGGAAAGTCCGTGGCTGTTGCCTTTGAACAGGCAAAAGCAGCTCTTTTGCTCGAAGATATTAGAGGGGAAGAAACTCCAGAATTGTTTCTACAAGAAGGCGTTGTGGCAGAAGATTTTATCCTTGTCGAGCCCAGTAATCGCCATGTTAGAAATTTTGGCTAGAAAATGCTTAGAACGCTCCTCTACATGCCATGAGCAAGTTCATCCTGGCCAAAGCCTATCGCGGAGGACTGGTGCCACAGGATATGAATGACGAGCCTGCTTCTGAATTATTGAAGCGCTTCAAAGCGAAAACTAAGGATAATCAAACGCCCTCAAACGCCCTAGCAGCGGTGTAAGGCCGCAGTTCATACCGGAGGAGCGCAATGTCGCAAACGGAACAACGCCCATACTGGTTTGTCGGGGCCGCTTATGGTGGCACAGATGACAAGACGCAAGAATTTCTTACTCAAGGCTGCTGGGCCACCGACTACACGGGAACCGATACCAACGAGCGTGTGATGCAGGTCCGCCCTGGTGATCGCATCGCCATTAAAGCCAATTTTACGCAAAAGAAGGACTTACCCTTCAACAGCAACGGAAAAACCGTTTCCGCCATGCGCATCAAGGCCATCGGCACGGTGAAGGCAAATCCTGGCGACGGTTCGCGCCTAGAAGTCGACTGGCAGCCGGTTGGGGAGAAAAAGAACTGGTATTTATCCACCTGCTGGCCAACCATTTCGTCCGTGTATCCCAATTCTCCCGAAAAAAAGGCGCTTATTGATTTTACCTTTGGAAGCACCCCCCAAGACTTTGCGTTTTTTCTGAGCCTGCCCAAGTGGAAAGAGCGCTTCAGCGCCACACCCACACGATTTTTGTGGACAGATTTCTATATGGCTTTTGCGGATGCGCTTTTGCGCCAAAAAGCCAATCGCACGCCCCTGCTTGAAAAAATTCGCCAACTTTCCTTGACGTTGCCGCTAGTGCCATACACAAAGGACGTTTATGCTGATGGCTTCGGCACTCTGAACGACATCTGTCCCTTCACCGTCCTGGGGATTTTCAACAGAGGCCTCACTGATACGAATCGCATTGCCATAGCTTCCGGACTGGCCTCGTTTCTTGGCGTGACCGTACCTGTACCGCAAAAATTTGATGGGATACCGGTCCTTAACAATCAGCGCAGCTGGTTTTTCCGGTATGCCAAAGAAAGAGAGTCAACCGATATCCCGGCCCTCTGGAATTTTTTTGAAACGGCTATAAAACTTGCTGCACCTGAAGGTGAACGTGCGGACGAAGATTATGAGGCATCACATAATGCCTTTGTTGCTGCTTATGATACGGTTTCTAGGCAACCATATGTTTCTTGGAATCTCACCATTGGGCTCTACTGGATACGGCCCTGGTTTTTTCCTTCTCTCGACACCCTCTCCCGTAAATTCATTCCAACGTGCTTTGCTTCGCCTCGTCTTCCAAGCTCGCTTAAGGGCCCGGGTTCAGGACTTGCATACCTCAAGGTTAAAGAAAACCTGGAAAGCGCGTTTGAAGGGCAGAGCAGCATTACTTCTTTTCCTGCGCTTTCGCTAGCGGCCTGGGAAAGTACCGGATATGCGCCAACCGAACAGGTAGATGAAGACGAAGAATCCGCGTCCGATGGGGCCGCTGTCCCTGAACGTGACGGAGTAAGCATCCCCCAAAAAGAGGAACCTTATTGCATCGATTCCATTATCGCTGAGGATTGCTTTCTCAACAAGATAACGCTGGAAAAGATGCTTGGGAGTCTTAAGAAGAAAAAGAATCTCATTTTACAGGGACCTCCTGGCACCGGTAAAACATGGCTGGCAAAGCGGTTGGCTCAGGCATTGATCGGCTTCAAAAATACGGAAAGGATTCGTTCCTTGCAGTTCCATGCCACGCTTTCTTATGAAGACTTTGTAAGGGGATGGCGCCCGGCGGGTGAAGGGAAGCTTGCACTGTGCGACGGCCCCTTTTTGGAAATGATAGACATGGCCGCACTGCCTGGCAACGAAAGCCAGTCTTTCGTCATGGTCATTGAGGAGATTAACCGAGGAAACCCGGCTCAAATTTTCGGAGAACTGCTTACTTTGTTAGAGGCCGACAAGCGGAATAATGATTACTCGCTGAGGCTTTGCTACCAAAAGGATGGGGAGTGCCGCGATCTGTTCATCCCCGAAAATCTTTATATTATCGGCACCATGAACATTGCCGACCGATCCTTGGCTCTTGTTGATTTTGCCCTGCGCCGCCGCTTTGCTTTTTTTACTCTTGAACCATGCTTTAACAATATATGGGAAAGCGTTCTCCAAAAGAAAGGCTTGATATCCCCCGAGGTGGTGGCCATGATTCGTGAAAAAATGACGAATCTTAATGCATCGATAGCTGAAGACCCGTCCCTCAGAGCGCAATATGCTGTGGGGCACAGCTATGTTACCCCAACAGAGCGTGTGGAGGATGCCATCCAATGGTTTGAAGACGTCATTGAAACTGAAATCACCCCCCTGTTGCAGGAATACTGGTTTGATAACAAGGATAAACTGTCTGACACAATAAAAGAGCTGAAAAAAGGCCTCCGGTGATGAGCGTGTCCCTGTCCGCCGCTACCACAAGTAAACGATATTGCGGTATTCCCATTCGCAATATCTGGCTGCTTTTGCTCTACGCTTCAGACCTGTTCGGTGAGGTAGAAAAGAAGTCAGAAAAAACTGAAAAGGAGCGCCCTCTGGATGAACTCCCGGACATTGTAGCGGAAATACTCCTTTATTTCGTGCGCGAAAAATTGCTCCAAGGGCTGACGCGGATCAGCCAGCCACAGCAGGCGGATTTAGCGCGCGTAAGGGGGAAAATAAACCTGCTCCGGACCGAGCGCTTCATGCTACTAGAGCGGGGCCGCATCGCTTGTCGTTTTCACGAACCCACTTTAAACACCCCGCGCAACAGGCTCATCAAGGCAGCCCTTGAAAAAGGCGCTATCATCGTCTCTCACCATGACATTAGGCAAAAGTGCCGTGACTTTGCCACACTGATGTTCCGCATGGGGGTTACAGACGGCCTACCTACTAGGGAACAATTGTCTCGCGAAGTTTACGGCGTCAATGATTTACAGGATAGAAGGGCGGTAGCCGCCGCGCAGTTGCTTTTGGATATGTTTATCCCCACAACCTTGATGGGGACCGAAGCGCTACTTTCGCCTAAGGAAAAAGCAAAGTGGCTAAGACGGCTCTTTGAAAAAGCCATCCGAGGCTTTTATCGCGTTACCGCATCAGAAAAATGGGATATTAAACCGGGCAACGTTCGCCAATACTGGCTGGTAACAGAGCGTTCCGAAGAGGTAAATGCTCTCCTGCCTCAAATGGAGCTAGATATTCTGCTCACCAGTACGGAACGCGGTGAGAAAATCGTTATTGATACAAAATACACCAGCATGATCAGCTCCGGCTTCCGTAGAGAAAAAGCCCTCAAAACCTCGCATATGTATCAACTGTACGCGTACCTCAATTCACAAACTGGAGCTGCATGGGACACAAACGCCAAAGGGATTCTCCTCTATCCGGCTGTCGGCGAGGCTCAAGCAGATTTACAATTTTCCATGCAAGGACATACTTTTGTTTTTGCTACGGTAAATTTGGACGGCACTGCAACAGAAGTAAGAAATAAGCTGCTAGGATTGGTTGATATCGAAGAATAGTAGTGGAATTCCCCCCCCCACCAAGCTGGACACACCATGCTTTGTAATGAACGGATAATTTCACGAGGTGAAAGCGCCGAAGTGTCTTGGCAGTGCATTTTCATTGTAGTCTTCAAACCAGCCGGGAAGCTGCGTCATCATAATTCTGGCATCCGGTCGATCATTGCAAAAGACGTATCCAGTTTGAATGTTAACACGAGAGCTTCAGACATGCTGCTGTATTGGTGGTGCGCACCGGAATAAAATTGTTTACGATGCCCAGAGCGCTGCGGCAAAAGTTGTTGTTTCTCTTATTGTGTGGCAGGAACTGTGGAGAGCCATTCAACTGGCTGCAAAATTTTGACATTTCCAAACCATTTCCCATGCATGCGAGCATGACGCTTTGCACCATGGCGGCACTGTACCCGATAGATGGCGGAAAAGGCCATCATTTTCCGGTCGCAACTATCCAGGTAAAAATGATGCGCTCCCGTTCATCGTTGTCGCAACAATCTCAAACCCCCAGGAAAACAACACTGATTTCGTTGCAGTGTGGAAAAGTCGCCCGTGTGAGCTTTGCCAGCATGCCGCTTCGGCAAGCAGTTGTCGATTAAGAAACCGCTGGATACGCCGATAACCTTACGTCTGGCGTCCACCCCAAATACCGATAATCAGCGGAAGAGCAGTGCAAGCATTTTCAGCTTAAAAATTAACTCCTGCAATGCTTAAACTAACGTTTAACCTTAAGTGGTGGATAAGATGTGTTTTAAAAAAATTACTAATTGGTTAGGATTTGGCTCGGTTGGTGATATCATTTGTACATTTATTCTCACTGTCACGCTTATAATATTGCTTTTAATTTTTTGCGTAATAGCGAATATTTCTTCTTATTTTGATCATGGTGAGATTATTGAATCAATTAAGTCTGGAAAATATCTTGAATATCAATTCGAGTATATATCTATTATGCTTGGATGTATAACAATTTCCATCTCACTATCTACCGCATTCCCATATTTCATCACACGACTTATTACTGCAAAAAAAGTTGAAGAGATCATTGAAGACAGGGTGTTAAACACTAAAAACAACATACTAACTGAATCGATAGAAAAAATTTTTGATGAGAAATTCCCTGAAGAAAAAACTGATCGTCTCATGCGTGGGGATGGGGATTATGCAAGGATGACAAGTTTCTTTTTATTTACGCATGAAAAATATATGTGGGCTATTGGATGGGCATGTCGTGGACTGAGCAGATATCATAAATGTAACGAAAAAAGCATCTCTGCTGATATATATAGAGAATTTGAAAAACAATGTATCGACAATATAACCGCTTGCATATCGCATTACATTGCTTTTAATGAAAAATTTTTTTCTGATATAGATATCGACACCAATCAATTAGAAAAAATTTTCACTACGGGAAATAAAGATGATGATAATTATAAAATAGCCAGAAGGACTCTTACGAGTCTTATTGACTATAGATTGATCAGAAGTAAATTCAACGATGAAGCCGGAAATAAACATTTTATATACAACCGATTTCCTGAAACAAAAGAACAGACGATGCTTATTGACATTTTCATTGCAATATTGGCATGGTCTATACCAAAACAAATTCTTGATAGCGAAAGCAAGCGATATTATTTCAAGGATAACCCCAACAAATTTAAGAAAGTAATTGAAGATACAGCATATTATAATAAGGGGAGTATTAACAAGGATACAATTAAACTTATTGCAGAAATATCAAAAGAACACATCTCAACGTATCTTCCCAGTACTATTTTCCATAGGTCTTGTTGACCTTACCCACGAACAAACCACTTATGAGTTAGTAATTTCCACTGGGTTGCAGGTATATCCTTTGAGCGGAATTTCTCTGGTGTCAGCCAGCCAATGAAACGTTGGACAAATAGAAAACCCTTACGGCTCGTCTCATATGGGTATGAATTTCCCGGTGTGGGGGCATGATTTGAACCTACGGCCTTCGGGTATAACTACATACGTTCTTCCGTAGAGAGGGTTAAAAGGGGGTTAGTTCGGGGGGTATGCGGATGTCTTTTGACGTTTCTGGATGCACTCTAACATTGCTAATTTGTTGAATTCACAATTTTAGAGGCTGTCCTTTCACGCCGTCGACAGGGGTTCAAATCCCCTTGGGGACGCCAATTGAATTCAAAGGGTTAACGTAGTTGCCCTATTACTGTATGGCATTGGTTACAATGCCTTGGTTACAAGA